>QWCN01006474.1_pt1 | contig 10787 bp, 18 predicted proteins | sample 1972711 | NCBI WGS metagenome assembly QWCN01 (sample SAMN09866707, study PRJNA288562) | Human gut metagenome isolate term1_stool, whole genome shotgun sequencing... | isolation source: gut | host: Homo sapiens | place: USA: California | reverse complement strand
ACCAGGATCACGTCCGGCTTGCCCTCGCAGTCCTTCAGCACGTACGCCCCCTTCGCCACAGCCTCGGCGCAGCTGCCCTCCAGGTAGGGCAGGTTCTGTCTGGACAGCGCGAACACGAAGGGGCCCGTGCCCTTCATGTACTGCAGGTAGGCGCCCGCCACCTCGCGGCCGTCGGCGGGGCGGATCACCGTCACGCCGGGCATGTTGCGCAGCTGCCACAGCTGCTCCACGGGCTGGTGCGTGGGACCGTCCTCGCCCACGCCGATGGAGTCGTGCGTCATGATGTACAGCACGTGCAGCTGCGAGAGCGCGGAGATGCGCACGGCGCCCAGGCAGTAGCCGATGAACACGAAGAACGTGGCGCAGAAGGGCAGGAAGCCGCCGTAGGCGCACAGGCCGTTGCAGATGGCCGCCATGGCGTGCTCGCGCACACCGAAGCGGATGTAGCGACCCTCGGGCGTGGTCTGTATGTGAGACACCACCGCGAAAGGCTCACCGCCGTGAAGTCGAAGGAGCACTTCAGCGCCGTGTTGTTCGAGGGCGTCAGGTCCGCCGATCCGCCCACGATCTCGGGGTACTCCTTGGCGAGCGCGTTCAGCACCACGCCGGAGGAGGAGCGCGTGGCCACGTCCTTGCCGGACATCTCGGGCAGGCACGCCTCGAGGTTCTCCTTCAGGCGGCCCTCCATGCGGCGCATCAGCTCCGCGTACTAGCCGTCATTCCCATCCAATGAATATACTTCAGCAGGGTACGCCTCCTGGTACTTCTTCATCATCTCCTCCCAGGCAGCGTCCTTCGCCACGCCGCGCTCGCCCGCCTCTCTGTAGAAGCGCAGCACGTCCTCAGCGACCTCGAAGTACTTGCCCGCCTCGAAGCCGAACGCCGCGCGCACCGCGTCGATCTTGTCCCAGCCCAGCGGCGAGCCGTGCACGCCCGACGTGTCCTGGTTGGGCGCGCCGAAGCCGATGGTGGTCTTCACGGCGATGATCGACGGCTTGTCCGTCACTGACTTGGCGTGCTCCACCGCCTTGCGGATGGCCTCCACGTCGTGGTTGCCGTCCTCCACGCGGCTCACGTCCCAGCCGTACGCCTCGTAGCGCTTCAGGACGTCCTCCGTGAAGGCGATGTCCGTGCGACCGTCGATCGTGATGTGGTTGTCGTCGTACAGGATGATCAGGTGGCCCAGACCCAGGTGGCCCGCCAGTGACGCCGACTCGTGCGAGATGCCCTCCTCCAGGCAGCCGTCGCCGCAAAGAGCGTACACGTAGTTGTCGAACACGGGGAACCCCTCCTTGTTGAAGGTGGCGGCCAGGTTAGCCTCGGCAATCGCCATGCCCACAGCGTTGGAAACGCCCTGGCCCAGAGGACCCGTGGCAATCTCCACACCGGGAGTCTCCATCTCGGGGTGGCCCGGGGTCTTGGAACCCAGCTGGCGGAAGTTCTTCAGATCGTCCAGCGTCAGCTATGTATCAGTGCGCCAGGCGACTTTCACATCATATCCCGTGAGGTACAGCATGCTGTAGAGCAGTGCGCTCGCATGACCGTTGGAGAGGATGAAACGATCACGGTTGATCCACTTGGGGTTCTTGGGGTCGTAGTTCATGATCGAGGTCCACAGCGCATGGGCGATCGGAGCGCAACCCATAGGAGCGCCTACGCGTGAATCCTTCGCGGAACGCGCTTACCAGGATGGCCAGACTTCGCCTTCTGGACCGTCTCGGCGGCCAAGCAACGGATGGAGTTCACGCACTATTCCTCACTTCGGAGCAGGCAGAACGCACCTTTTCAGTGAAATCAGACATGTTGACTCGCAATGGGAAAGAGAATAATCAAAGTTTGACTTGCTTGATTCGCCAGATGTGCCCTTCCCCGATGAAACGCCCGTTTCCCCGTTTTTTGATTCAATCGATTCTGCTTCCTTTTCGATTCCGTTAGCATTCCTTCTTGCATGTGCTAGGGACGTGTATGCAATTCGACAGGATTGGAGGAGATGGTTTCGATGACTCCTTCGCGCGTTGAACCCGTGGAATCGAGTGTTCAGTCCGTGTCCCTCTCGATTCTGCTGGCCATTCGAGGAATGGAGGCAATGGCCCATTCCACCACAACCCTCTCGTCGTTGCACACGTCCGTCCCTCCCCGTCACAAATTCCAATGCCGCACGCCTCAAGGGCAAACGAGGATTCGGTTTCTTCCAAACACTTCTTTTCATTCTTTTTCTTTGGTTTCGTGAATTTCGTGTGTTTTAATGAGTACTGTTTATCCCGCACAACCGCAGCCCATGCCTGCTGCCAATCCCGTGATTGTTTCCGGGCAGCCCCAACAGCCCCAGCCCGTTCCGGTAAATGGTAACACTACTGCCGTAAATCAGCCGGTGATGGCTCCCGTTTCTTCGCAACCCGTATCTGCCCCGAGTCTCAACGCCACTCCTTCCTTCCCTTCTGAGGCCGAATTGAGAGAAAGGGTGAAGGAGACGAACTCGGGAACCCATCCGGGACAGGACGTGGCTGCCATGCAGTCTCTCGCTCCCAGTGCCGTTTCCATGGCTTCCAATCCCATGACGAATGCCGTTTCCATGGCTCCCAATCCCATGACGGATGCCGTTTCCATGGCTCCCAATCCAATGACGAATGCCGTTTCCATGGCTCCCAATCCAATGAAGAACGCGGCTCCGACTTCCGCTTCGATGGCGGCCCCTTCGCCTGCCTCCATGACGGCCCCTGCCCCGATGACGAATGCGGCTCCCACTCCAATGTCCATGACGACCCCTATGCCCGGGAGCGATGTCCAGTACATGAATGCCTTCCCCGACCCCAACGCTCTGTGTCAGTCGCAATCCAACCCCTACCAGGCGCCTCAATACCAGCCCGTTGCCTACAACCAGGCGTACTATCAGCCTCAATATCAGCCGCAGTACCAGCCCCAGTATCAGCCCCAGTATCAACCTCAGTATCAATCCCAGTATCAGCCGCAATATCAACCCCAGTACCAGCCGCAGTACCAGCCTCCGCAGCAGCAGCAGGTGGCTTGTCCGTCGTGCCAGACGAAGCTGGTTCCTCCGGCGGGCGCTGAGATTTTCAAGTGTCCGTGCGGGCAGGTGCTGCGAAACCCCTACGTGGCGTCTTCCAGCGGCAACATGAGCCGGGAGGAGCTGAAGAAGAAGCAGCGCAACCAGAACTTGAAGGACGCCGGCTTGGGCATTGGGTGAGTGTCATTTCTTCCTTTTCATCTGTAGCATTGGCTTGGCCGGCGCTGCTGTCCTGGGCGCTTTTCTCGCCAGTAATTAGATGTACTCTGTGATGTGTTTGTTTGTTTAGTCGTTCTGTGTGATTCTCTTTCCTAATTCGAGCGATGACACTCGCTGCGAATGCGAGTCATGACTTTCCTTGCAGAGAAAAGCCCACGATTCTCCTTACAGATGAAAACCACGATTCCCTTCACCAATGAGAGTGGATGGCTTCCACAACCTCATTGTGGCAATCTGCATGGTGCTGCTCCTGTAACAGACTGTTTCCTTCTGTGAGTGTAGCATTGCCGAGTTCTGCTTCTTCAGCAGCCCCGCTCGCCAACCCGCTGCAACCAACCGGATAAGCGTAATTCCTCTTCCAAATAACAGTAATACCTTAGCGCTTTCGCGTTGCCTACAGAGAGTCCCCGGCACCTCCTCGTCCTACCCCTTCGATGAAGCCCGCGGAGGAGACTTTGCTCCCCACAGTGCCCACTGAAAGGACGGAAGAGAGGCCCATTTCAGTCGCTCCTGTGCGCCAAGTCAAGGAAACACCGATTTTGCCTACAGAACCCTCTCGGCATGAGAGCGAGTATGATGTAACCTTAACTACACAGACAACGTACGATTTCACACACAGTGTAATGACTAGCTTTTCTCGAATTGTATTCTTTCCCTATCTTCTCTCCAGATGGTCAGGGTGGCTCCCACTTCCCAACTCAACCCTAGGCAGCTTTCCATAGCCGTTTTCGTGCTGGATAAGGAAAACAGCATGTACTCGTGGTACATGCGGAATAACGCGTTTGAATCTCGCTTGCATGTCGCAGAGTACCGCGCCAAAACCAACGCGCAGTATCCCATCAATAAGCTTCGCAACCTGGCCATCGAAGGCGTGCAGACCACCCATCTTTGGCTAACAGACATGGACATGTGGCCATCGCGTATCGCTGTTGCTTCTTCTTCACCCTAGTGCATCTGCGAGAGGCGTTGCTTGAACTGCCCAGCAGCGAGCTGGAGCGCACCGACCTGGCGGTGATCGTGCCGGCATTCGAGCTGCGCAAGGGTCCTGACACTTCCTCCTTCTCGGATGTGGCCGATTCGTTGCTTCGCTGAGCGGCACTCACCCAAAGAGCCTCCAAGCGCATCCCCAACACCAAGGCGGAGCTGAACGCGTGCATCGCCAAGAAGCACTGCAGCACCTTCCGCCCGAAGGAACGCCTGCATGACTACTTCTTCCCCCAGTGGTACGACGAGGCCTACGCGCCGCTGCTGACGCGCGTGAAGTGCTTCAAGGGCGACACGCAGGAGCCGTACGTGATGGTGCGCAAGGTGCCGGCCATGCCGCGGTTCGACGAGCGGTTCGTGAACTACGGGTACAACAAGGTGCAATGGCTGGAGCACCTGCGCTTTGTGGGCTACGACTTTGAGGTGCTCACGCGCGGCTTCGCCGTGGACATTCCGCACAAGAAGTCCAAGTACTGGTCGACGTTCGTGGGGGACCTGTTCGGGAAGAAGGAGAATGGCGAGCGCAAGGCCGTTCCCATGAAGGACGCGTACTACCAGTTTGTGAGCGAGCTGAAGCGCAACTACACGCGAAAACAAGTGGTTGGAAAGTGCTTGGGCGTTTGTTGCATTACGCGTGGTTTGAACACACATGGGGACAGCTAAATGAACCTCACTCCTTCTTCTCCTCCTCAGAGAACGCACCAGCCTTCTCTAGCATCTTCTTCAGCTCTCCGGACTCGAACAGCTCCGTCACCACGTCGCATCCGCCCACAAACTCTCCATTGATGAACAGCTGGGGGTACGTCTTCCAATCGCTAGCCGTGAGGAAAAACCGCCATACGCACCTCACATACTTCAAATTCTTCACCACTGACTTGCTCGTCAGAATGTTCGCGCTTGCAAAGTCGCAGCCTGTGCGTTAGCGCAAACACGGACAACTCACCCAAATGCTTGAGGATTTGAACCACGCGATAGCTGAATCCGCACACCGGATTCGAGGGCGTGCCCTTCATGAACAGCATCACCTTGTTTTCCTTCACAATCTGAAGATGACGAGTGCGCTAAGAACTCCAAACCTTTTTGATAAAATCAATCACCTCGGGGTCTCCCTGCTCCTCCAGCTTCTTCTCCTCTTCGGGCGTTGATGTTGCTTCCGCGAAGGAGCGGATGGACACCGGGATGGATGGAGCAAGCAGCCTCGCTCCGCGACACACCGCTACGGCAGATCGAATTGCAAACATCCAATGAGATAGTGACAAAAACGAAGAAGAAGAAATGCGTTGGAAATGGGTTCGATTTTTGGAAGCAGGTGTCTGTGCAAGAAACAGGGCAATCAAAGAGGTGAAAATACTCCTCGTGGAGGAGGCGCGGCATATTCGTGTCTATGTGTAAGTGTTGTCGACAGAGTCAATACAATCCAGAATCACACGCTTCAGAGAGGGGAATACCCTGTAGCGGAACAACTTGAGGATGCTCTTCATGTGGACGCGTCTGTTCACTAGAAGTGAGATAGCATAAGTGTGGATACTGTGGAACGTGACTTCCTTCAAATGGGGACAGCAGTGCAACAGCAGACACCTCTTCCAGTCATAGTGAAGACCGCCTGGATGCATCACGGAAAGGGTGGTGCAGGAGAGGAAGGTCATCGTGTCCGTCAGCTCCTCCAAGTCCTCCTTCTCCTCGGGAAGCGTCAGAACCAGCGGTCCTCCGACAGGAACCTCCGGAAGGGGAGGAGGGATCTTGAACTCGATCACGTCCTCGGGCGACAGTGTGGAGCCTCTCTCGCGCTCGTCCAGCTTGACGCCGTTCACGTACGCGCGAAGCGACTCGCGAAGGCACGGCACGCCCAAACAGGCCAACATCTACGCCGTGATTCTGCCGCTCCATTCTCACTCTCGCACCATTGTCCACAACCCCGCTGATGTGTCGCTTGGCGGAGAAGGGAATGACAAACTCCTTCTTCCCCCACTTGCCCCTCACGCAACGCTCACTCTTCACCTTCACTGTCTGCTTCCCCGCGTTCCGCTTCTCCAGCAGCGTCACGGTACAGCAGCACGCCGCAGGGTCCTCCTCCACAACCATCTTCAGTACCATGTCCTTGTCTTCGCGCTCCACCATTTCGGGTTGGATATTGAGCGCTTTGGGAACAACGGTGTAATGATGAATGTCGTTTGTTTCTGTGTTGTTCTTGTCTGTATTTTTCTTCTTTGGGTTCTTCGTGTCTAAGGATTACACATACAGATAACTCTCACGATGAACGACAATACTCTGCAGGTTAGGGAAGTTGGGTCCCAGCAACTCCAGAATGAACGAGTCGTCATCCTGCTTGGTGTAGATGTGAATGGTGTGGAGTTCGGGACAAATGCTGCCCTTGAGACAGTTAAAGCGGTAGTTCTTCCTTGGGTTATTGCCTATGGATAAGGAGTTGATTGCGTGAATACAGTAGTGCGTGCGGAAAGTCACGGTTCCATTCAGCCATCTGGACGAGATCACAGGCTTATGTCTCTGCCACGGAGGGAACAGGATCGTCTGCTCGCGCACGTGCTTGATGCGGAAGGGAATCGGGGGCTCGTTGACCGTCACCTCAATCACATCCCATTCCTTCATACCCAATACTTCCAACACCACTCGCATGGTCACCGTTCGAGCCCCAAACATCATTCGCACGTTGTTCACGTTGAACGGACGAAGACACAAACACAGCATCTACTTATCACTCTCTCTCTTTTCTATCACTCGCCATATCGCCTTGCGAAGATCACGACCCGTCTTGCGCAGTCCACAATACACGCTGTACATGACCCCATTGTACCGGAACAGCAGATTCGGGTGTTTCCTGTCCACAATATCATCGTTCACCACCCTGGCGGGAATCCGACTTGGTGGAAAAGGAGTGAGTCTCGGAGCCACAATAGCCTTACCAGAGATGGTTGGTTCAGCTGCCTCAGCATCCATCAACTTCTTGATTCTCTTCGGTAAGAGGGGTTCCTCCTCGTCAGTGTCGCTCTCTTCAGGTAGCTGTCTTTCCTGCACACTGTCGTATGGAACGCGACTGAAGAAGGTGTGAAGAGCTGAATATCGCTGGGCGACTATCCATCAGTGAATCCTACGTACTCCTCACAGTTCAGATTGATGCGATGAAGAGAGGGGAAGTTGTTAAACCGCAACAGGCGCTCAAGAAGGGAGAAAGGCATGTAGCCATTCACTAGAAGTGAGTCGAAAGAGAAAGGGGAAACAGCAAAGAGTTAACTCCGTCACGTAAGGAAAGCAGAACTGGAGAAGAGTAGTGATAAACTGTTTCTCCATGCTATTTGGAATCATAACGAATAGAGCAGTGCAAAAGAGATATTCTGCCTTATTCAGAGATCTCTCCAAGGAATAAGTATTGAGTTTGTTCAGATACCGTTCACCTTCATATCTCATACTCTTCCCGCACTGTTCAACAGCAAAGCGAGTGCCTTCTTTCACAGTGAGCTGCTGTTCTCGCTGTAGGCTCAGCATCATTCCTCTTCTTGAAATCAGCAGATCATCCTGAAGGAGGCAGATGCCACGGCGAGCAAAAGCCTATACATCAATTGAAGCAATAAGAGGTACCTCTATGATGCAATGAATCAGTTCCTTTTCGGATGCCTTGCTTGGAACGACGATGGTGTTAGAGTCATTCTTGTACGCGACAGTGACAGAAACACCCTTCTTCACGGGATCATCATAATCTTCACATTCCCCACTTCGGTCAAAAAGAATCGAGCACGTGTCTCGCTGGAGGCAGCACGAGAACTGGAAGGAGAAGGAGTAGCCAAACGCTTCAGCAGTCAACTCCTTGATCACTTCGAGAGTCGATCCGGAGGACGATGCGACGGGAGGCTGAGACTCGAGAAGTCGTCCTATAAAGCCTTTCGTCATAAGGAACTCCATATCCTTTTCAACCGGATCCTCCCGCTTCACTTCCTCCACCCGTGCCGATTTGGAGGATTCTCTTCTTGAGTGGTGATGATCCTTCTCCTTCTTCTCATGCTTGTGCTTAGCAGTAGATGGCTTGGGAGTGGTGCTTGTTGTTGGCTGAATGGCTGCTGCAGATTGCTTCTCTTCTGTCGTCTGTTGGGGATTCTCCACTCCATTCTTCTTCTCCTCTGTTTCACTCTGCATTACTTGTTGTTCTTCCATTCCCTCCTTCACTTCCACTGTTCTGTTCTCCTGGTCCTTCTCTGCTTCGTCATTTGCGCTTTCTTCACCTCCTCTCTCCACCATCCCATTCACATCGTCTTCCTCCTTTGGTGTGTCTTCATCACATAATGCCCTCTCTTCTTCTACACATGTCGTTTCTTCATCCATTTCTTGACTCGGTTCTTCCTTCTCATTCACACTCTGCTCTTCATCACTGTGCTTCACAGAATCAGTTGGAATGGTCTGTTCTTCCTCCTGATTCATCTCTTCCTCTTTCTTGATCTCTTCCTCCTTTCTGATCTCGTTCCTTTCCTCTTTCTCCGCTATATCCGTCACTCTCTCTTCATCACCACTCTTCTCCTCCTGCTCATCAACCATTCCTTCTTCATTCACCACTTCACTCTCCTTCTCCCCCTTTTCCACAATACTCTCATTCACAGCACTCACTTCCTCCTTCACTTCTTCCACAGCATTCCCTTCATCATCCTCTTTTGCTCCAACAGACTCCTCATTGGCAATCTTCACTTCCTCAACTGCACACTCCTTCATTTCTACACCAAACGACTTCAACAAGTTCATCACTCGAACAACACTATCATCTAGTCATTATCACTTATTCACACTCATTACACTCAACAATCAGCTCTTCTAACACAGGCAAGTTCCTATACTCCATCAAACACTTCACATTTGCAAATGTCAGCTCATCCTCAACTATACGTCACATTTCGTTCATTCACTCACTTCTGATGCGCAGACGTTTCATATAAGGATAGCAATTCTCTGACATCCTCTTCAACCAATCAACGGCAACTCCCTTCTTCACATTAATAGTGAGTTCCGAAGTGAACAGGCAGCCAGGACCAGCAAGCCTGTCAAATCCAGATCGTTTCTCGTTAATCTCAACTAGTGCTGGATTATTGGGTTTGCATGGATTAGCACAGGCTGATGTGAAGGAGATTGTTGGAGTGGAGAGGAATTGGCTCACACTATCACTCTTCTTAATACTCTTCCCATTGACAGTAGCTGCTAATGCTGTACGGATGAAAGGAATCCCGTGACGAGCCATCACCTACGCATGATGTGAAACACAGACACAAACAAGATGGGCTGTTGATGAAACCACACTCAGCTTGCTCTTCGGATCCACAGAGAAAGAAACGCTCTGATTCCTAAACACAGCCATGAAAGGAACCTCGTTCTTCAGCGGAGAGTAGAACAACTTGCAAGAGCCCTTCCTCCTAATGGCGATTCGGCAAGATGTTTGAGATGGAACACTCACCACAAAGGTGAATTCCACTCCATTGATCACTCCCTTCCAGCATCGCTCTCTCGTGTCAAGTGGTGTCTCCTTCTCTTCAATCACTTCCTCCTTCACATTCACAACCGTTATTTCCTTCTCCTTCACAGAAGCATCCTTTTCCTCTCCGATCGCCTCCTTCTTCGCTTCTAGAGCCGTCTGTTCTTTCACAACAACCTCCTTTTCCCCTCCACTCGTCTCCTTCTCTGCATCAGCAGCCGTCTTCTCCTTATCCTTCACAACCTCCTTCGTTTCATTCACATCTTGCTGAGTTTGTTGTTTCTCTTCCACAGTTGGCTTACTCTCTGGAATTGAGCGGAGGGATGAAATAAGAGACTGAGCCGACTCTTCATTCATTGCTTCAAGTCAAGAATCATCACAAAACTCACATTTCAATTCAATCTTCTCAAGAGAAGGGAAATTGTCGAACTGCAATATGCTCTGAATCCAAACAAATGGAATTGTTGCGCCTATGATGAACAATGAGAATGAAACTCACCACACAGAGTCAGACAGGTAACAAATGGGTAGGAATTCAACAGCAACACTTCAAGCCAGTTGTATGTGATTCCCTGAGGAATGGTGACAATGAGATGAGAGCAGCTGCAACACTCAGGCATTCTCAGCTTCGATACAGCCGCCTTGGAACTCTTCTCGAGATTGCAATTCACAGTCTTTCCAGAACTAACCAGATAAGGGGCTTTGAACCTAAAATAGGGACTAAAAGTGATAGAGACAATCATGGATTACGGCAAAGGATCAGGAGAATAGATTGTGTTTAAAGTGAGATACGCCAGTCCTCGGCGTGCAACTGTCTAATGATAAGAGATAAAACGCAATGATAATACTCGGGCAAGAACAGCGCGAATGTCCTGTATTGTTCCGAGTTTCATGTTAAGGTGATACATCACTCCATCAAAGGAGCAAGTGACAATATTCTTTTCCTTTGTGTCATCTGCCATTGTACTACACCTTCCCGTCTTCTTCGTAATAGCAAGCGTCAACTCCTTCACAGCTGCATTGCGAGAAACGGTGATGAAGTGTGTCTTGCCGTTAATTGTGTACGTAGTGTTGAATGCAACAACGGCGGACTGA
>QWCN01011160.1_pt1 | contig 10789 bp, 10 predicted proteins | sample 1972711 | NCBI WGS metagenome assembly QWCN01 (sample SAMN09866707, study PRJNA288562) | Human gut metagenome isolate term1_stool, whole genome shotgun sequencing... | isolation source: gut | host: Homo sapiens | place: USA: California | reverse complement strand
TTCTTTGCCCTTGCCTTCCGGCTTTGTGGCCTGTAAAGTTTCAATTTGCTGCTGCAATGCGCTGCGCAGGGTGCGCTGCAGGTCAGCATCCAGATAGAGATGCAGGGTGTCCCCGGCCTGTGGCGTACTTTGTATGGTTTCGGTGCGGCCGCCGCTGCTGCGGTCAACTGTCACTTTCAGGCTTCCCGCTCTGCCGCGCAAAGCATCGTCAGATTTTCAGCCAGCGGCAGTTCCCCCGCCGAAACGGCAGAACAAAAGGCGGCAAGCTGTGTTTCCACATCCTTGCCGCCTAGATCCAGTTCTTTTAACGTTTGCAGGGTCTGCGCCATCTCGGTGTCCGGTGGGGCCGGAACGCAGAGCGCCAGGTCATACACGGTGTCATCCTGCACCAGCGCCGTGCCGCTGCGGTCCACAATGCTTCCCCGCGCCGCCGGGATGCGCACGGTATAGCTGGTCTGAGATGCCTGTTCCAGCTTTTTAGCATAGTGATCCGCCATGGTAAACTGCATCCAGTACAGCCGCACCAAAAATGCCGCAAACACGGCAGTGCAGAAAATCAGCAGGAACCACACCCTCTTTTTGCCGTCTTTTTTCATGCGCACCTCCCGGCAGGCCACTGCCTGCTCTGGTCTGATCGTTCTTTGGTCTGTCCTTTTGCCATATGGGTATTATACAAGGTTTTGCCGCAGCTGTCAGCCCCCGATGAAATACAGGCAGTCGGTTTCATCGGCAGTATCTTCCAGCGGGGCGCGCAGGGTCAGGCCGCCGGGGTCGGGCTGGGGCGCTGCTGCCAGCTGTCCGGCCCAATACTGTCCCTGCGCGGTAACGGCCAACTCCCCCGCTGCCGCCTTACAGCTACAGGGCAGGCCGGTCACCCACAGGACTCCGTTCTGGCGGGTCAGCGTGCCAAGGGCCTGCCCCACCAGAGCCGGGACTGCCCCCGCTCCGCTGCCCGCCGGGGACACCGTGCCATGCTCCCCTGCAATGCCCGCAAAACGGCCGCTGCGGTCCAGCACGGCGGCCCCCGCCTGCACCGGCTGCGCCAGCAAAAATCCGCCGGGCCAGCGGGCGGCGGTCCACACGGGGTCCCAGCGTTCGCCGTCCGTCTGCCTGCTTTGCAAAAAATTGCGCAGGGCGGCGTTTTCTTCGGCATCCGGTTCGTGTTCTGCCAGCCGGCGGCGCAGGGCAAACAGCTCCCGCTGCATCACGCTCATTTGGGCGGCATAGTGTTGGGCTAAGGCATCATCCAGCCGCCGGGGCAAAGCCGCCTCCCACACGGCCATGCTAAGCAGGGCAAGGCCCGCCAGCCCCAGCAGCAGCGCACAGAGCTGCCGGAGCGTTTTGTGCCGTCTGCGCGGTGCCGGGCGCGCAAGGTCCAGCCCGTCCCGTTCTTTTCGTCTGGTATGCCGCATGGTGCGCCGCCCGCCTTTCGCTCATTGTTTTTCTCCACAACTATATGTTTGCCCGCCCCCTGCTAGACTTTGGGGGCGGATTTGATATAATAGAAGAAACCAAACCAAATGTTAAGGAGTACCTGCCATGCCTGCCACTTTGCTTGTTTTAGATATTGACGGCACCCTGCGCCCCCATGGGGAGCCGCGCGTGCCCAAAGAAAACGTCGATGCCCTGCGCACCGTGCAGAAAGCCGGGGTCAAGCTCGTGATTGCCACGGGGCGCTGCCGGGCAGAGATCCCCGCCAAAATGCTGCGCGGCATCCGGCCGGATTACTGGATCTGCGCCGCCGGTGCCCAGGTGGAGGATGCCGCCGGGACCGCCCTGTACACCAGCCACATGACCGCCGAGGAAATGTACGCTCTGGTAGATTTTTGCGAGGACTATGAGCACCCGCTGGGATTCAGCTTTTCGGACGGCGGATATGTTTACCTGGATTATGAGGCCTTCCATGTGCAGGAGAAAGCCGCTGCACTGGAAGGTTGCCTGAAAGACGGCGAGGACCAGGACCGCCACCTGTTGGATATGCCGTTTTCCGCGTTCGGCATGCTGGCGGCGGAAGATATCGCCAAGTTTCAGGCCAAATACGGCTACCTGGGGCTGCAGTTTCTGCCCTACCACGTGACGGGGTGCGATATCCTGCGCGCCGGACAGGACAAGGCAACCGGCCTGCAGGCACTGCTGGACCATCTGGGCCTGGCCGCTGCGGACTGCGTTGCCGTGGGCAACGGTCCCAACGATGCCGGAATGCTGGCGCTGGCCGGGCGTTCCTACTGCATGGCGGACGGCATGAAAACCGCCAAAGCTGCCGCCAAGGCGCTGGCCCCTGCCGCTGCACCCGATGGCATTGCCCAGCTGTGCCGCAGTCTGTGGCCGGAGATATTCCGTTGAACACCAAACAACCGTACACCCATGTGGGGCCGGGGCTGCCCCCACTGTACGGCGCACAGGCCAAAGCGCTGATCTTAGGCAGCTTTCCCAGCCCAAAGAGCCGGGCACAGGGGTTTTATTACGGCCACCCGCAGAATCGGTTCTGGCCGCTGATGGCTACCCTGACCCACAGCCCCACCCCCGCATGGGAGGATCTGGATGCCAAACGCGCCATCATCATTGGCAGCGGGCTGGCGGTGTGGGATGTCATCCACGCCTGCTCCATCCGCGGGGCATCGGATGCTTCCATCAAAGATGTGGAACCGAATGATCTGGCAGCCCTGGTGAACCGCCTGGGCGTACAGGCCATTTTTTGCAACGGTGCCACCAGCGGCAGGCTGTACCGCAAATACGCCCAGCCCCTGACTGGGTTGGAAGCTGTGGTGTTGCCCTCCACCAGCCCGGCCAATGCGGCGTTTACCATGCCGCGGTTGCTGGATGCCTGGGGCACTGCGCTGGAAGGATATGTGAACAAACCGTAAAAAGCGCAAAAAAGCGCCGTTTTGCCGCCCGAAAAGGGCAAAATTGTTTGCATTGTCCCCGCCGTTGCACTATAATGAAAGGGTATTCCCTTTGCTCCGGCGTTTGCCTTTGCCGGGGCGCACCTTACTACAAGGAGCTTTGAACCCATGAGCAAGTGGATCGAAAAGCGCACCCGCCCGGTTCTGCCGCTGTACCTGGCTGCACTGACCTGGCCGGTTGCTTCCCTGATTCTGCCGCCCTACCGGCTGGTGAACCTGGTTATCATTGCGGCACTCAGCACTGTGGTGTATCTGGTTTCTTCCCGCTTCTGCCCCACGCGGGTGCAGCGGGTGGAACAGCCCTACGCCACCGGCAGCGAGAACACCGATGCCATGCTGAACGGCATTGCCGCCAACCTGGACGCGCTGCACAAGCTGAATGACGCCATCCCGGATGCCGAACTTTCCCGCCAGCTGGACCGTATGGAAAAGGCCGGGCGCGGCATTGTGCAGGCGGTGGAGCAAAAGCCGGATAAAGCCCGCACCGTGGATCGCTTTGCACGGTATTACCTGCCGGAAGTGGTCAAGATCATGAGCGCATACGCCCAGATGGAAAAAGGCGGCATTACCGGCGAAAACGCCGCCCAGATCTTGAGCGAAGTACGCCGCAACGCTGGCACCATGGCCACCGCATTTGAAAACCAGCTGGACGCCCTGTATTCCGCAGAGGCAATGGATATTTCGACCGACATCGAAGTGCTTGAAAACATCATGCGCGGTCAGAATTTGACCTGATGCTCCCAACCCAAAATATAAAAAGAAGAAGAGAAAGGACTTGCCACTATGTCTGATCTGGATTTTGACCTGAACGCTCCCGCAGCACCTTCCCTGACCTTGGATGCGGCCCCTGCCGCCCCCACCCTGACCCTGGATCCCGAAGCGGATGCCAAGGTGGTGGAGGAAGCCAAAAAGGCTACCCCCGTTACCGTGGAGGATACCCCGCTGAGCCCCGAAGAGCAGAAGATGGTGCAGGATTTTGCTGAAAAGATCGACTTGACCAACTCCCAGATGATTTTGCAGTACGGCGCCGCCAGCCAGAAAAAGCTGAGCGATTTTTCTGACAGTGCGCTTTCCCGCGTGCGCACCAAGGATATGGGTGAGACCGGCGAACTCATCACCCAGCTGATCGGCGAGTTGAAAGGCTTTGACGCCACCGCAGAAAATCAGAAAGGCTTCCTGGGCTTTTTCAAGAAAAAGTCCAACGAGCTGGAAGCTCTGAAAGTGAAATACGACAAAGCTGATGTGAACGTGGAACGCATCAAGGCCCAACTGGAGGACCACCAGGTAACCCTGATGAAAGACATTGCCATGCTGGACAAGATGTACCAGCTGAACCTTGTCTATTTCAAGGAGCTGAGCATGTATATCCTGGCCGGCCGCAAAAAGCTGCAGCAGGTGCGGGAGAACGACCTGGCCGCCGCTGAAGCCAAGGCCAAAGCATCCGGCCTGCCGGAAGATGCCCAGGCCGCCCGCGACCTGGCCGACCAGTGCGACCGCTTTGAAAAGAAGCTGTATGACCTGGAGCTGACCCGCAATATCTCCATCCAGATGGGCCCACAGATCCGCCTGATCCAGTCCAACGATACGATGATGGCCGAAAAGATCCAGACCACCATTGTGAACACCATCCCCCTGTGGAAGAACCAGATGGTTCTGGCCTTGGGCATGGCACACAGCCAGCAGGCCATGCAGGCCGAGCGCGCCGTGACCGATGCCACCAACGAGCTGTTGCGCAAGAACGCCGCAACCCTCAAGCAGGGCACCATCGACATCGCCAAAGAGTCTGAGCGCGGTGTGGTGGATATTGAGACCCTGCAGCAGACCAACCGCGATTTGATCAGCACACTGGATGAATTGAACAAGATCCGCGCAGACGGCAAGGCCAAGCGCGCCGCCGCCGAGCAGGAGCTGGGCCGCATTGAGGGCGAGCTGAAGCAGAAGCTGTTGGAAATTAACAAGTAATTATTTTTAGGGTGCATTATTGCATCCCCGTTAAGTGAGGACGACCCATGCAGTTGGAGCAGCAGGAAACATTTGAGATCAAAAGCCCGCAGCTGGAAGTGTTTGGCCAGGTGGAAAGCAAACTGCCCGCCCCCGCCAAAAAGCGGCCTTTTGCGGCCGGGTTTCTGGCCGTGATGGTGCTGGTTTCGGTGTTTGGCATTGGCGGCGTGCAGCTGAAAAGCCGTTACCGCAATGTGGCTGAAATTTACACCAGCGAGGTTGACAAGCACGGCAACAGCATCCAGGGGGATTTTACCACCCTGACGGATACCGCTGCCAACCTGATGCGTGCCTGCCAGAAGATACTGGGCGAAGCTGACAGCAACTGCACCACCGTAGCAGACCTGCTGGCCCAGTGGCAAGATACCGCCATTGCCCCAGCCGCGCAATATGCGGTCATCCACCAGCTGGATAACGCTGTGGACGCCATGTACACCGCCGCCAAGGCAAAAGCCACCGACGATGCGCTGGATCAGATCAACAGCCTGGATGCCAGCTATGTGAGCACCCAAAGCATTTTGCAGCGCGAAATTGCGCAGAATTATACCACCGCTGCCCAAAGCTACAACACCATGGCTTCCGGTTTTCCCGCCAATGTGATCGGTACATTGTGGGGCGCGGGGCAGGTGGAGCTGTATGCAGCGCAGTGACCCCGGAAAGGAGGGGGCCGGATGAAAATTTTGACCCGCACCGCAGCCGCCGTTCTGGCGGCTGTGACCGCGGCGGCAGTCTGGACGGTACCGGCAGCGGCAGCTGCTTCCGTTCAGGGCATCAGCAGTACCAGCTGCATTGCCGATAATGCCAATATTCTAAGCCGCGATACCGAAACATATATCACCAACATTTCTGTTGCCCTGCAGGAAAACTGCAGCGGTGCACAGATCGGCGTTTACACCACCGATTACGTCGGCAACAACACCATGGAAGGCTATGCCTACGAGGTGTTCCAGGCATGGGGCCTTGGCAGCGCTGACCAGGACAACGGCATGGTGCTGCTGATGGCCACCGGGGACGACAACTATTGGGCCACCCCCGGCGAAGGGCTGGAAAGCGCGTTTTCCGGCAATGTGCTGAGCGATCTGCTGTATGATAACCTGGAAGCTTCCTGGGCAAAGCAGGATTACGATACCGGCGCACGCAAAACCGTGCTGGCCATGGCCGAGCGCATCTGCGATGTATATGGCGTCAGCCTGGATATGGACGCGATCGGCTCCGGCCTGGCAGATTCTTCCGGCAGGATTGTGGAAAACACCCAGAGCCGCAGCAATGGAGGGGCGGTGCTTACCTTGATTTTGCTGACGATTATTATTGCAGTGATCGTGATTGCGATCCTGAAAACGCCGCGCGGACCCCGCGGGCCGCAGGGTCCCACCTACACAGGCGGCTACCGCGGGCCGAACGTATTCTTTTTCGGCGGACCGGTTTACCGGCCGCGCCGTCCCCGGCGTCCTCCCCCGCCGCCCCCTCCGGGCGGTGGATTTGGTAATCCCGGCCCACGTCCCGGCGGCGGCTTTGGCGGGCCTGGCCCCGGTGCTAGACCTGGCAGTTCCGGTCCGCGTCCCGGCGGCGGCTTTGGCGGAATGTCCGGCGGGTTCCGTTCCGGCGGCGGCAGTGCCCGGCCGGGTGGCGGTGCCGGGCGCAGCGGCGGGTTCAGCGCCCCGCGCGGTGGGGGCGGCAGCTTCCGTGCCGGCGGCGGTTCCACCCGCGGCGGCGGCGCCGGGATACCGCATAATTCTAAGTGCCGATACGGCGAGCGAGGTGCGGCAGCCGCCGGAGCGGTGCTTAAGCCGTCAGGCGGGAATTGTGCGGTGTTGCCTTAGACAAAGACAAGAATTAAGTAACCTGAACGGTCTGAATCCTGTATTGCACAGGGTTCAGGCCGTTTCGTTTTAATTGAATTCGGCGGTCGATGCAATCGGCAATCGTCTTTCCAAAATTCTCAGCAACAGCATTATCCAGACAAGTTCCTTTTCGAGACATGCTCTGCGTAATGCCTTCCTCTTGGCATACCAAAACACCCCATTTGTTAGACAGTAATACCACAAGTGCAGAGACTCGCAGCAGGGCACCTTTGCCTTCGGCTAACACTTCTTACTGTCAAGCGTACAGAGTGGTCTTTTGCCGCCTCATTGTTTCCATGCCGGGCGCACGCAGCAAAAAGCCCCGGCCCCCTGTGTTGAATACACACAGGGGGCCGGGGCTTTTATGGTTTTATTTATGGATCATACGAACGGGTTATAGAACCGGCCGTACCGGATGGTAACAAACAGGCTGACCAACAGCAGCGCTGCGCCAAAAGCCAGGGCGGCAAAATCCCGCTTGGCAAAGGGGCGCTGGGTGTACCAGGTGCGCTTGCCATTTTTGCCAAAGCCACGCAGCTCCATGGCGTTGCTGATGGTATCAATGCGGTTCAGGCTGGTCAGAATCAGCGGCAGCAGAATACTGACCGAATTCTTGAGCCGTGCAAAGAACGGTTCGCTTTTGCCCAGCTCCACGCCGCGGGCCTGCTGGGCCTGGCTGATGCTGTGGTAGTCGCGCTGAATATCCGGGATATAGCGCAGCGCAATGGCAACCGAGTAGCCAACCTTATAGGAGATGCCGATGCTGTTCAGGCTTGCGGCAAACTCGCTGGGGTTAGTGGCGGAAATAAACAAGATAGCCACCGGCAGTGCCACAAAGTATTTGAGCGAGATATTGACCATGTAGAACAGCTGCTCCGCCGTTACATCATACCGCCAGAACAGATGGAACAGCACATGCCGCGTGCCGTACAGCGTGGTGCCCTGGTTGGGGTCAAACAAAAAGATGAACAGGTTATTCAGCAGCAGGAATACCAGCATAAAGATCAGCATAAACCGCACTTCGCGCAGTTTGATGTGGCTGAGCTTGAACGCTGCAAAGCTGACGGCCATCAGCCCCAGCAGCACCCAAGTGTTATAGGTGATCATGCTGGCAAAGGTAAACAGCAAAAAGAATGCCAGCTTGGTGGTGCCGGTCATTTTGTGAACAACGCTTTGGCGCGGCAGGTAATTGAGCACGGTATTAGCAGCCATGTGTGCGCACCTCCCTGTCTTCATGGATAAAGCGTTCTACAAAATCTTCCGCCGGGGCAATGCCGCAGCGGTTGGCAAGGGTAAACAGGCTGGTTTCTTTCAGCGCAGCCTGCTCGATGAGTTCAGGGTCACACAGCACGGCAGCAGCGCTGCGGTCAGCAATCAGCTGGCCATCACAGAACACCAATGCGCGCGGGGTGTATTCCAGCATCAGGTGCATATCGTGGGTGATCATCACCACGGTCACGCCCTGCTCGTTCAGCCCGCGCAGAAACTCCATAATGTCGGTATAATGGCGGAAGTCCTGCCCCGCGGTGGGTTCGTCCAGAATGATCAGTTCCGGCTGCTGCACCAGCACGCTGGCAATGGTTACACGCTTTTTCTGGCCAAAGCTCAGTGCGGAAATGGGCCAGTTGCGGAAGGGGTACAGCCCGCAAACCTTCAGAGTATCTTCCACCCGCTGGCGGATCTGTTCCTGGGTCATATCGCTGCCCTGCAAGGCCAGCGCAACTTCCTCAAAGATCATGGTTTTGGAGATCATCTGGTTGGGGTTCTGCATCACATAGCCAATGTGCTGGGCGCGGCGGCGGATGTTATCCTGCGCCAGGTCACGGCCATTCAGCAGCACCTGGCCCTGCTCCGGGGTCTCGAACCCGCAGATCAGCTTTGCCAGGGTAGATTTGCCCGCGCCGTTGCGCCCCACAATGCTGACCATCTCGCCTTTGCCGATGGAAAAGCTGATGTCATGCAGGGTGCTCTGCCCCTTGGTATAGCCAAAGCCAAGGCCGCGCACTTCCAGCAGGTGCTCCGGTGCGGGGGCGGGTTCCGGCAGCGGCAGGGCGTGGAACCACTTGTGCAGGCGGGCGGTATCGGCATCATCCAGCACCACGGTGTCCACATGGGCAGGGCGCTTTTCCGGTGTGATGGCAATGCCCGCATAGCGCATAGCCGTCAGGTACAGCGGCTCCCGGATGCCGTTTTCGGCCAGCATATGGGTGGCCAGCAGCTCGTCCGGGCGCAGGTCAGCCAAAATAGTACCCTCATTGACCAGGATGATGCGGTCCACATTGCGCCACAGCACATCCTCCAGCCGGTGCTCAATAATCAGCACGGTAGTATCGGTCTTGTGCTGGATCTCATCGATCAACTCAATGGCCTGCTTGCCGGTGGCAGGGTCCAGGCTGGCAAGGGGTTCATCAAACATCAAAATTTTAACCTGATCCACCATAACGCCCGCCAGGCTGACGCGCTGCTTCTGCCCGCCGGAAAGCTCATGCGGGGCATGGTCCAGGCGTTTTTCAATGCCCACCAGCTCTGCGGCATGGCGGGTGATCTCGTGCATTTCCTTTTGGGGAACACAGCTGTTTTCCAGCGCAAAAGCAATGTCCTCGCCCACCGTCAGGCCGATGAACTGGCCGTCCGGGTCCTGCAGCACAGTGCCCACATGGGCCGAAAGTTCAAAAATGCTGCTGTTGGGCGCATCCACACCGTCTACCGTCAGGCTGCCGGTGCATTCGCCGGGGTTGGAAAAAGGGTTCAGCCCGTTGATGCAGGCCGCCAGCGTGCTTTTGCCGCTGCCGGAAGGCCCGGCGATCAGCACACGCTCACCGGGGTAGATATCCAGGTTGATATCATGCAGCGTCGGCTTTTTCTGCGCACGATACTGGAAGGAGAAGTTTTTGAATGAAATAATGGGGTTTGTCTGTTCAGACATGGGCATGGTACCTCAAAGCAAGATATTCCGGTGCTGCCTTTCCCAACGGCAAAGCAGCAAACAAAAAAGCCTTTCCGCAAACCAAAGGCCACGGGAAGGCTTTGCGATAGCAATTATTCTTTATCCAAAGAGCCTTTCTTGGCAATGGTCTTGGTGTAAGCCAGCACCAGCAGGCCGCCCACGACCACAGCAGTAATGCTGTTGGAAATACCGGCAAACACGCCCTGTGCAAACACCTTTTTGGCAGGCTCCGCATAAATCAGGATGTCCAGCACGGGAGCAACCACGATCCAGCCGATCAGGTTGGCGATCACGTTGGCCAGCGCAAACACGCCAACCTTCTTTTTGTTAAAGTCGCCTTCCTCAACATGCAGCTTTTTGGTGAACAGGCCCACCACAACGCCGACAAAAGCGGAGGTGATGACCCAACTCCACCACGGGATGCCGCCCCAGGACAGGTCGATCAGAGCATGGCCGATGAAGCCGATCAGGCCGCCGGCAACCGGGCCGTACATAGCGGCCAGCAGGGCCAGCACTGCATACTGCAGGCTGATGTTGGTGTTAGGCACCGGGCTGGGGATTGCCACAAAACGCCCCAGCACAAAGAACAGTGCTGCGCCGATACCAACGGCGACAACGGTCTTGATGCTATTGTTGTTTTTCATAATTCCGCACTCCTTTACAATATTACAAACGATCCCCTTGGAACCTGCCGCAAAACGGCATGGCCCAAAGATACGGTAAGTATACGCCCGGTTAAAACCGCTTGTCAATGGGCAAAAACCGCAGTTTGCGCTATTTGGACCCTGCCTGCGGCAATTTCATGCGCTTCTGGCAGCAAAAAGCCCCGTTTTGCCGGGGCAAAGCGGGGTATCATTTTGCAAACACAAGTTTGCGTAGGCAGTTTGGCAAATGCGAACTTGTCGGAGTGAAACTCCGCCATTTTGCTTGCGCAAAAACGTTCTGTCGCTTGAAAGCCCCACTGGGGCTTTCATTGCTTCACTTCGTTTCGCAAACGCGAATTTGATAAGCTCCTCTAAGAGATTATGTTTCAATTTTCTTCTATGTATTTCACTACTCTATCTATATTTCCGCTTTCATATTCATCATGTGTTAAT
>QWCN01006471.1_pt1 | contig 10790 bp, 11 predicted proteins | sample 1972711 | NCBI WGS metagenome assembly QWCN01 (sample SAMN09866707, study PRJNA288562) | Human gut metagenome isolate term1_stool, whole genome shotgun sequencing... | isolation source: gut | host: Homo sapiens | place: USA: California | reverse complement strand
CTCTTCGGCGGGGATGAGAAGGCCGTCACCACCGCCCTCTCCAAGTGGTGCGCCGTCCATTACCCTTCTGTCACCGAAGCTACATGGCAGAAAGTCGTGAACCTCGACTATGAGAACGGGGTCATCACCACGGACTTCAAGCTCAACGACACAAACTCTGTTTCCGTCACCTGCGTTTACGAGCAGTCCACGGGCGAGTTCTCCTTCGAGGGCTAGGGCAGCATCGCCATGCAGGCAGAAAGGAATCTCTATGAATGAACAACTGACTTTACAATCCACACAACATGAGGAGACGAAGACGGTTCCCCTGCGCAGGAGAAAGGCTTGTCTCGCGGGCACATTCGCGCTCTTCGCTGCCTGCGCACTCGTGCTCCTCATTCCCCATCCGGCCTATGCGGGTATCATCGGGGACTTCCTTGATATCCCCAACATGATTAAAACGTGGCTTCTGCAAATCGCTGCCACGCTCTTCAATACCTATTTCGGTGTCATCAACCAGACGCTTGATGCGAAGTTCATTTCCGGGCCGTTCAACGAGCTTTTCGGAACAACCGAGCCGTATGGCGTGGTAAAAGACTTCTATCAGGCCGGGGTCATCCCCGTTGCCCATGCCATCCTAGGTCTCTTCATGCTGATGCAACTCATCAAGATTAGCCAGCGCATCGACGCGACGAGCACCCTTCCCGCCGTGAAGGATATCGTATTCCTCGTGGTGACCTACTGCATCCTCAGCTACTTCATCGACAACGCCCTCGACCTCGTTTCTGCCATCTACAGCATCTTCAACGACCTCGTTGGTAACGTGTCGGACAAGCTGCAATCGAAAAACTGGTATGAACCCGGAATCGAGATGACCAAGGACGATGCGGCCGATGCCACGTTCGGTGGATGCTTCCTCCTTTTGATTTTCGGACTCATTTCATGGGCGGTCGGACTCGTTTTTTATGCGGTCTCGATGGTCGTTGCCCTCGGCCGTTCCGTTCAGCTCTATGTCTATGCCGCCTTCTCTCCGATTCCCATTTCCCTTCTCGGCTTCGAGGAGACGAAGCAAATCGGAATCGGTTACCTCAAGAACTTTGCGGCAGCAGCCCTCGCAGGCGTGGTCATGGTTCTTATCCTCTACCTCTACCCACATCTTGTGACCGCCCTCGCGGTTTCCGGCGGATTGGGAAAGGCTGAGATGCTTGGTCTCGCACAGGGCGTAGAAACATTCGACTCATTCGGTGTCATCATCAAGACTATCGCCGTTCTCATCACGACCATGATGGGGCTTGTAAAGTCCGGCTCTTGGGCGAAGGAAATCCTCGGCGCGTAGACGCTTACCGAAAACCTGCTACCGCTCACCGAAGGGGCGTGCCGAAACCGGTGCGCCCCTTCCCCTTAATAAGTTATTATTGGGAGCCAAGCATCGGCTTCCGATGGAAAGGAACGCGCTATGGCATACGACACTACGGAAGCAGTGGCTAAGTTTCTGTCCGGCTTCCAGATGAAGATTACGAACCGGGAAAGGGACACCGTTGCCCCAGACTACTACGTGAAATACTCGCTCACCCTCTCCAAAGGCGGAAAGGACTTCTCCACCACCTTCGTATCTGCCCCTCGAAGGGCTTACCGCCATGGGAAAACACTATGAGCTTGGCGACGAGAACCGGTTCGTCCACGACCTCTATAACAGCCCGGAACTCTGCGCCGCCCCTCGTTACGTGGAACAGTCCTTCGGATGCCCTTCTGAGGAATACGAAAAAGAGGAAGGGACGCTCCCTCACGACTTCACCACCGGCAAATGGCGTGTGCATCTTATCTACCCCGGAGAGCGTTACGGTCTCGATGGTTGCCTGACCTATGAGTTAAATGCTTACTCTGGCGTACCTGCCGCCGCCCATCGCGCGTCCTACCCCCTTGTGGAGTTCTACGATACCTCGCAGGATGCCGCACGCTTCCCGGGCGGGCAGTTCGTCTCTCGTTACTACATGACCGACCTGCTTGAGGACGATTCTATTGCCGTCTCCCTCGACACGATGCTCAAGAACGGGAACCAGTTCTCCCTTGATGGCGGCATCCCCGCTTGGACGGTTGAAGGCGATGACCTTGCGAAGGTGAACGACTTTCTCAAGAAAAGCTGCATGGAGTTCTGCGGCTCCCTTCCCGGTGACGAAAAGGACGAGGACGGCTATTCCCTTTCGGGGGAAGCGAAGGATGCCACTGCATCCCGTAATGGGCTGAGCAGAAACCAGATGGGGATTGAAGAAAAAGCTGCCGAGTGCAAAGAAGCCGCGACCGTCCTCGCTAACGGGAACGCCCTTTAGGCGTTTTTGGCAAGAAAGGAGAAATGAACATGGCAGAAGATTTCGGTGACAGCACGGGAAGCGGCCTTGTGAATACCGCAGGGCAGGCCGCAAAAGAGGTCGTTCAGGCCGTCGTGACAAAGGGTGCGGGCATCGGAGGAAAGGGAGGTGGCGGTATCTCCCTCTCCGGGGAAGCCAAGGACATGATGGCAGCTTCCAAACAGCTTGCAGGCGCATCTGCCGCACCTTCCCGCGAGCATCTGGTCGCAAAGCCCGACCTCTCCCGTTAGATAGAACCACAGAAAGCCAGCAAACCGCACAACCAGAAACATAGAAAGGATGATTGCCATGCCAGATAACGACTTCTGGATTGGGCAGGAGCAGATTCCCGTTGACCTCTCCCTCCTGCTCACCTACCACAACGATGAGGACTACTGGTACGCTCCGGGGGAGTATGCGCTCAGGGTCTATACCGTCGATACCCTGAACACCAACTTCGCCCGTCCCTGCTTCGCGCTCGGTGAGCGCAAGTTCGACCCGGAGATGGAGGATGTTTCCGGTGCTATCGAGAACACCCTCCACGAACTTCTCGATTCCGGTGCGACCCCCGAGGACGTGTACCGCATCATGGGACTCGTTAAGGAGAGCGAGCTTTCCCCCGAGACCAAGGAAGCTGACAGCTATCTTCCCATCGCTACGCAGATTGCTAAGCATGATTTCTCTCACAGGCAGGCGGATATCCTCATGGAAGCCGCCCGTAACCCGCACGTCTCGCACGAGACGCTTGAGACGATAGCCGACAAGACCCTTTCGTCCGGTAAGATGCGCGGTCTTCTGGATATCGCTTCTGTCGGCAAGAACCCCCTCGATTTTCGCAATATGGACGAGCAGACACTTAAGGCGGCTGTTTCCGTGCTGTTCCACGGCGGCAAAGACCTCCCCGTGACGGAGCTTGACCTTGCGCAGCTGCGTTCGGTAGACCTCGCGCTGATGGACGGGGCTTCCCCCGCCGAAGCCATGCGTGCAGCCGAGAAGTCTACATCCGCCGAGCCGGAAGCGACTGCCGCATCTCTCGCATCCGAAGCTCGCGATGCGAAGGCTGCTCGCACCGAACTCGATAGCCAGTCGGAGACGAAGGATGCCCCGACACGCGCGGAAAAGGCAGATGGCTCCCTGTGACAAAGCCGTTTCATGAGCAGAAAGGAGGACACCTATGACACCTGACGGAAAAACATTCGACCCGGAAACCGTTACCGACAAACAGCTCGTTCAGTACGAACAGGCCATCGACCGTGGCTTAACCGAAGCCGATGCGATGCGCCTGACCGAACACGAGTACAACGGCTTTCAGGCCAATGCCATCATCGCCGCCGCCCTGAACCCGGCGGTGGGAGAAGACGTGCTGGATGCTCTCGCGACCCCCAAGTACACCGCAGCGCAGATGACGGCCATCGCGAAAATCGCCATCAGGGGCGGAGACTTCGCACGCTTCCTAGACCCGCAGATGGACGCACGGCGCATGGAAGCCGCCTATCTGGTCGTGGCGCACGGTGGGAGCGACTTGCCTGTGGAACGTCTCTCCCGCTCCCAGCTGCTCACCATCAACAACATCCTCCTGCAAGGCCTTCTCCCCTATGAGACCGTCCGCGCCATCGCAAAGCCCGCGTTTACCCCTGAGAGCATGGAGGTCATCGCCGCCGCCATGGAAAACGCACACCATGACCCCTATACCGGTGAGCACTCGCTGACCGAAGCGCAGGTGGCGCGTATCATGAACCCGGAATACAGACCGGAGCAGCAAATCGCGCTTCTTACCGCCATGCGCGGGCAGACCCCGGTTGCAGACCTGAGCGATGCGGACTTTGCAGGGCTGTTCCCGGCTTCCCTTTCCGTAGAGCAGATGAGCGCCTGTGCCTATGCCGTGAACCGGTGCGGATATAACACGCCACTTCTCATGATGACCATGCAGGCGTGCGCGGACATGAACGCGCAACAGCTCATGGCCGTCTTCGATGCAACGGCGGCAGAGTTTTCCGATGCCACTATGGCAAAGGTCTCCACAATCCTTATGCACACCCCAGCCCTTACCTCCCAGCAGATGCGCTACCTGCTCGCGGAAGCTAGGGACGGCACCCCGTTTCCAGCTCTGGAATCCATGAAGGAGCATCTGCTGGCACAGGTGGAACCCGAAAAGGCACTGGTTGCCGAAACCGGTGTCAAGTCCGAGTCCCGTGACATGGCATCCGGCAAGGAAGCGCTTGCGGAGCAGACGGGACTCGATGGCACCCAAAAAATCAATCAGAACAAGGAGATGGAATAGATGTTTCACAACATATCTAATCCCAAATGGTTCGGCAATTGGAGCCGTTTGGAAGATGACTATCTCGGCAACGGCGGAACGGACATTGCCGACAACTTCACTTTCTCGAAGAGGGAAATAACCGGCGGGCTTTTCGGTTCCATCATCAGACTGGCTACCGCATTTCCCGCCTGCGACCCGGAGACCGGACATGCCACCGGCGCTTGGAAGGTGGCCTGCGAGTCCATCGACCTCGACGAGGTGCCGCTTTCCGATATCGCGGACATGATTTCCAGCTTTGACTGCGAGACCATAACCGATTTCCGGTTGTTCAACACCGGGGCATTCGATGACACCCCATGGCAGCAAGCCCTCGGCGAGCTTTTACTGCGCCTGCGCGTCGAGAAAGACGATTACCAATGGATACAGTGCCCCAACTCCGAGTCCGCCGTGAACATGATGAACATGGTCATGGATGCGCACATGCCGAAGGACTTCTTCGATGGTTTTGTCTGCGGCGATGAGGAATATGGTCTCAACGAGGAAGCACACGAAATGGCTTCTGGACGGAAGGAAATCGACACCCAGACGAAAACCAAAGATTCGCCGGAAGTTGACGCGAACAAGGAGGTGAAATAGATGACCGATAATTTCAAGGAGACAGCCGGTGACGAATACCGGATTCCTCTCCTGAAAGTCCTGCTCCGGGAGCAGCTGGAAAGCCGCTACGAGGTCGCAAACCATTTTTCGACGATGAACCGCGCCCGCGTGGAGCTTTCCGCCTTTATCCAGAACGAAGGCGGCGCACCGCTTCCCGAAGACGCGCTCGGTACTCCCGAAGAACAGGGTATCCGTGCCATGCTCATCGCCACCGGCGAACCTCCGCGCGAGGTGACCCTTCTGCCGGATAAAAACGGCTCCACCTTAAAACCGCTGCAAGCGCTGGTGGGTGGAAATATCGAGACTTTCGATATCGCTTTCGGCGAGGGGGTTTCCCTTTATGTGAACGAGGAGGGTCTGTTCACCTGCCCGCCAAATCGTGCCATTTTCGCCACCGAGGAGATGGCAAAAGCCGGGTATCTCTCCCAGCTCGATTACTCGAAGGTCGTGGAGATGGGGGATTTCTACACCGTTCTAAACGGCGATATCGTAGCCGTGGGCTTCGACCCAGAGACAGGGGAGAGCCGGTCGCTCACGGATGGAGAGACTGCCCGCGTGGAAGGGTACTTCACCGTTATCAGTAGACCCGGAAGCGGGGCGAAGGCCGTCGATGATATCCGGCACGGTATCACTCCGGGCAGCTACGACATTTCCGTGGAGAGCCACGACTGCACATCCGGCAGGAACGCGCTCGCGGCGGATGCACCTGCAATGGATGCGCCCGGAAAGGATAACCAGAACATCGGATAGAACCCGAAGTGACAAAAAATTGAAAGACAGGATGCCGCATCCCGTATGGGAGCGGCATCTCCACAAATGCGAAAAAGAACGGGAGGTGCGAATGATGAAAGCAGAAAAAGGCTCCGAGATTATCACGACCATCTGCGAGTACGAGAACTCCGTGGCAATGCCGGATAATGAACGCCTGACCTATCTCGACACGTGCGGCATCGCCCACATTAAGGATGGGAACGGAAATGTAAAAGCACAAGAAGCCTATGCGAACAGATGCAGCGAGTACCTGCGGTTCGGACACGAAGTTGACCTTGCCGCCTGCGGCGCATACAGCCCCTACGATGCCCTGAAAGTCTGCGACACGCCGGAGATATTCTTGAAGACCGGGTTCGAGCAGCGCCCCATGCTCTATACGCAAAAGCATCTCTTTCAGGCTCTCACGCCGAAATCCGATTACAACCCCCACCGGCACGGCTTCTCCATCGAACAGGTAAAGCGCTTTCCCGAGCTTCTTGCTTCCCCGGTGGTTCTCGCCAACAGCCCGACCAGGGACGATGTTCTGCTTGCCATCCTTCTCGCGACCGATATCTACGACACCCCGCTCATCGCGGGCATCAAGCCGGACGGCACGGGAAACTACGGGGAGCGCGAAGTGGAGACGAATATGGTCTTGAGTGTCTACAGCAGGCAGAACTTCATCCGTTACTTCGCCCTGTTACGGGATATGGATGCCTTCGTGTTCGTAAGCGGCAGGAAAATCGAAGCGCTCGAAGACCTATCCGGTCTTCCGCTTGCGGAAAATTGCTCCGGTCTCGATATTGACAGGATTCTGCAACGCCCGAAGTGCCTTGGATAGATACGGGTCAGGAGATTTCAAAGCATGTTCTTCAAGAAGAAAAAAGGGAAGACACCGAAAACCTCGAACAGGAAGGTCGTTCCTAACATGAAGCCCATCGAAGAGCTTAGAACCAATAAGGATGTTGCCGAATGGTGCCGCGATTTTCTGCGCATCACGGACGAGCTTTCGCCAGAGCTTGCGATTGCCGACCGTGCGGAACGCAACTATCTCATGGCACTCGTCGGGTTTCTCGTGGAATGGTGCCCGCGCAAAGACCTCTCTTTGGAAAGCCTAGCCGCACTCCTCTCCCTTGCAGATGCGCGTGAAAACGACGAGAACTTCAAGTCCGCCCTCGACCTTATGTTCGTCCAAATTGAAGAAGGAGAAGCATACAGTTATGTAGCGGAATACCATCAGTATCTTTGGGTGCCGAGCAAGTACAGGCGAAACTCCGACGGCATGAAACCGGCAGACCGCAAAGGACTCGTCGGCAGCGAGGACTTCGCCCTGCTCTGTTGGGACTCGGTAAATCATCTTCCGGCCATCCGTCGCATCTCCCTCAAAGCGAGCCTGACCTCCCGTCTCATCGACTTTAAGTACCTACGCGAAGCCGAAGCGCCCGCCTATACCCATGGAGTTCCAAACGATACCTTCGACTATGAGTTCGATGATGACGATGACGATATCCCCGCCTTTTCATTCCAAGAAGCCTAGCAAACTAGAAAGGAAGGAAACCATATGAGCAAATTAGTCATCGCGGAAAAGCCGATGCTCGCCCGCGATATCGCCCGCGCCATCACGGGAAAAGAGGTGTCCGAAAGCGCCCGCCTTCCCATCTCGGGAAACGGCTACACGGTCTGTGCCTGCGCCGGCCACCTTTTGGAACTGGTAAAACCGGATGCCATCGACCCAAAATGGGGAATGCCTTGGAGCCTTGATGTACTCCCTATCGAGGTTCACGACTGGCCGAAGGAACCGGCGGTCGATAAGAAGACCGGAGAGAGCAAGAAGCCCCTCATCGACCAGATTGCGGGACTCCTCGAAACTTGTGACTCCGTCATCGCCGCCGGTGACCCGGACGATGAGGGGCAGCTTATCGTGGACGAGCTTTTGGACTACCTCGGCTACGCCGGTAAGGTCGAGCGCGTCTACGTGAACGACAACATCGAGAAGAACATCGTGAAGGCATTCGACAAGCTCGTGCCCAACGACTCCTGCCGGGGTGCTGGCAACGCCGCCTATGCCCGACAGATGGCGGATATGTGCTTTGGCGTGAACGAGACGAGACTCGCCACCAAGCGTCTTGACGGCCTGTTCACCGTCGGACGCGTGCAGACCCCGACGCTGGGGCTTGTGGTGAAACGCGACGAAGCCATCGCCCACCACGTCACCCGAAAGTTCTACGAGCTGTTTGCAAGCGGTGATTCGGATGCCGGAGAACTCACCTTCAAGTATCTGCCGGGAAAGGAGCTGCTTGCCGGTGAGAAGCATCTGTTCGAGCGGCATACGCTGGAAGCCCTTAAGGAAAAGCTCGACGGACGCGACCTGCACTTTGAAACGACCGTATCGAAAAAGCAGGAGAACCCGCCGCTTCCCTACAACTTGACCGTGCTGCTTTCCGACATGAGCGAGCGCTTCGGCTTCACTGCCGCGCAGACTCAGCAAATCACGCAGGATTTGCGTGATAAGTACAAAGCCATCACCTACAACCGCTCCGATTCCCAATACCTCAAGGAGGAGCACCGAGAGCAGGCACCGGCAGTCCTTGCGCAGGCGATGAAGAACCTCGGCGTGCGCTGGCCTTTGGATTACCGGCTCCACTCCAAGGCGTTCAACGATGGGAACGTGACCGCCCACCACGGCATCATCCCGCAGGAAGCGGATGCGCCCGTGTCCGCGATGGAACCGGACGAAGCCAAGGTCTACACCGCCATCTGCGAGCGCTATGCGGTGCAATTTCTTCCTCCCGCCGTGTACGACGTGAGCGAGAGCACGGTAAGCGTGGACGGCGGAACGCTTAAGCTCACCGCGAAGCGCCTTTCGGACGCGGGGTTCACGGCTGTCTTCCCGAACATCTCGAACAGCCGCGTCAGAGAGGATTCCGATACGGGGAACCCATGGGTTCCCGCAGGAAGCCACACCCTTGCCGGTATCTCCTGCTCAATCACGGAAGGGGAGACCACTCCGCCCGCACCCTATACGGAGGGCACCCTCATCACAGACATGGCATCCATCGCGAAGTACGTCAAAGACCCGGAAATCCGGGAAATCCTTAAGCGTAAGGATGATGGCAAGAAGGGCGAACACGGCGGTATCGGAACGACGGCCACCCGCTCCTCCATCATCGAGGGTCTGAAAACCCGTGGCTACCTTGAGGAACGAAAGGGAAAGATTCGAGCGACCGATAAGGCCAAGGCGTTCTACGCACTCCTCCCGCCGGAGATTCGCGGCGCGGACGTGACTGCAAGATGGTGGCTCATCCAGCAGGATATCGCAGACGGCAAGGCGGACGTGAACGCCCTGCAAGATTCCGTCATCGAGGTCTTCAATCACCACCGCGAGACCGCCTACGTGGGCGCATCCATCGCGGGTACCGGAAAGACCGTAGTGGGCAAGTGCCCGAGGTGCGGCAAGGACGTTGTAAAGACCGGCACCATCTACGCCTGCTCCTCCATCAAGAACGAGAAGCAGGAGGACGGCACTTGGAAGGAGGTCGCGGGCTGCGGGTTCAAGCTGTTCGGCTTCTGCACCAAGAAGTTCACCGAGAAGCAGGCCGCATCCCTTCTCGACGGGAAGGCGGTCTCGCTGAGGGGCTGCAAGTCCAAGGCCGGGAAGACCTTCGATTGCACAGTCGTTCTTCAGAAGGACGGGTCGGTAGAACCCATTTTCACACCGAGAAAACCCACGAAGAAAGGCCGCAGGTAGCGGCAGAAAGGAAGGAATGACATGGCAACACTCCTATCACCGGATATGCTTCCCGAGGATATTAGGAACATGGATTTCGGGCAGGCCTCCATGCCCCACGCGCCCGAAGCCCAGACCACGGAAGTACCCTACGATACGACCGCATCCGCACCAGACCGCCCTGCCATACCGCTCTCCCCGGACATGCTTTCCGGGAACCTGCAAGGAAATGGGAGCGAGAAATCGGGCATCGAGTTCTCCTTCGATGCTTTCGGATACACCCAGCAGGTCGAACTCGTCAGGGAGTCCTATGCGGACGGGAACCTTGCAGTGACCGCCTATCTCTCCGACCCCACCGACGAATCGTTCGGACAGCCTTGGAGCAGCGTCACCGTGAACTTCGGCTCCCCGCTGCAACAGGACGCGACCGTTTTCCTCGACACCAATAACATGGGAGAAGCGATGCTCTCGAAAATCTCCCAGCTCGGAGCCTTCACCGGCCAGTTCATGCGTTCGGGGTTCTGCTCCTACCCGGCCTTCACCTTCGATACCGAAGTCATGGGCAACATGCGCGACTTAAACGAGTTCGCATCGGCAGACCACAGCAGCCTTGCCGAGATGCAGGGCGCGTGCCACGCGGCACTCGAAAACGTATACGGCAGCGAGTTCACGGATGCCTTGGAAAGCGGTTACGACCTGAACGCCGAATCCCATGACTGCGCTTCCGGGAGCGCAGTCCTCGAAACCTGCGATACGACCCGTGCGGAACAACCCATGAACCATGCGAAGGGGGTGCGATAGGCATGAGCCGCTTTCACTCGAACCGGACTTGCATCCGTTCGCCGACAGCTATCCCAAGCAGCCAAAACACACCATTGTGCTAAAATCGGGTACCGTATACACACCGCGCGGGACTACCTATTCCGCACAGACAGAAAGGATGGAAAAACATGCCCAAGAAGACATCGGAGCCAGAGCAGGCTCCCAAGGCAGACAACTACGCCAAAATCAACATGCCCGCCGCCTTCCTCACGCCCCACGACATTCAGACAAGTGACGGGCGTACCTT
>QWCN01006466.1_pt1 | contig 10797 bp, 9 predicted proteins | sample 1972711 | NCBI WGS metagenome assembly QWCN01 (sample SAMN09866707, study PRJNA288562) | Human gut metagenome isolate term1_stool, whole genome shotgun sequencing... | isolation source: gut | host: Homo sapiens | place: USA: California | reverse complement strand
AATCGTACTTAAACCGCCACTTTAAAGCATATAGCAATGCTACCGTGTACGCCTACATCATGGCGCTTCGGCTCACCCATGCCCGCCGTATGCTGCGCGAAGGCATCCCTGCCGTAGAAGCCGGCCGCGAGTGCGGCTTTTCCGATTATTCCACATTCTACAAAGCCTTCAAAACCCAAACCGGCCTTTCCCCCCAGCAGTTTAAAAGCCGGGCTTGATTTTGGAAAAATGCGTATGCTTCACGCGCTTTCGCAGCCGCAGACAGAACATAGGAAGAGCGGCTGACGTTTTCTTAAAATTTCCTGACAAGCATTTACAACCGAAATCGAATTTGTTATAATAAAAACAATAAAAATTGATGCGCAGCGAAACGGCGGCGGCATGTCGACTGCGGGTATCTGCGCGAAAGGACGGTAGAAATTTATGGCTTTTTGTGAAAAATGCGGAGCACAGATCCCCGAAAACGGCACCTTCTGCGCAGCTTGCGGTGCGCCCGTAGCGGCACAGGCGCAGCCCACCCGGACTCCGGAGCAGCCGGCAGCACAGCCGCAGGCACCCGAGCAGCAGCCCCAGCCGCCGGTTTACCCGCAGCAGCCCGTATACCAGCAGCCGGTCTATCCCCAGCAGCCTGTGTATGACCCGGCAGATCACACCGCAGAGTTCGACCCGGAGGATGTCTCCCAGAATAAGGTCATCGCCATGGCAGCGTATATTCTCGGCACCGTCGGCATCATCATCGCACTGCTTGCGGCACCGCAGAGCAAATATGCGGCGTTCCATTCCCGTCAGGCGTTGAAGCTCGACATTGTCAGCACCCTGCTGCTCATCGTTTCCGCTGTGCTTGCTTTCACGTTCATTGTGCCGATTGCCGGCGCTGTCTGCATTGCAATTCTCTTCGTCGTGCGCATCATCTGCTTCTTCCAGGTATGCAGCGGCAAAGCAAAGGACGCTGCCATCATCGGCAAGCTGCCGTTCTTAAAGTAAGAGAACAAGCTGACGGCAACCTTGGTTAAAAGTTTTTGATCCAACTTTTTTCAAAGAAGTTGAAACCGAACTTCTCGTTCGGTTGTGGATTCCAAAGGAGAAACCTTTGGTCGCCATTTGCAAATGGCGAAACCCTGTTGCGTTCGCAAAAACTAGGAAGGTAGGCTAAACAGTCCGGTGGACTGTTTAGCCGTAGAAAACCCAGTTGCATGGGTTTCCTGAAAGGGCGGCTTTGTGCCGCCCTTTTTTAATACACTGCACTAGCAAACCTCACAGCACCTTTCTTTTGTCCAAAACTTTCTCCCCACCCACGTACTTTTTCCTTGCTTTTTCGCCCTAATCAGGTATAATTAAACTGAGTATGTATTGTATGAAAACCGTCGAAGCCACAACGGCCTCGATGATAAGCAGATAAAAAGGACGGAAAGAAACTATGGCCGATTTTGAGCCGCTTTTTGAACTGAAAAATCAATATAGAGAGTCCTGCCCGGTCTTGCTGCAAAGCGGCGCGCTGTACCGTGAAGAGCCCACCGCGTCCGTCGAAGCGGAAGAGACCGAAACTGCGGAAGCTGCTCTCCCCGCAGAGCAGGAAGAAGCGGCTTCCCTGCGCACATTCCTGCGTCTCGCATTCCGCAATATCGACCCTCGTGCCGTGACGAGCGTTTATGTCGATATCCACATTTTCGACAAAGCCACAAACGAGCTCGCCGTCGTGCGCGACCGCCGCTATCTCGTGCCTATTTTGGGCCGCGATACGGTCTTCGGCGCAGACGAGGAGATCGACGTTGATGACGCCGCGTACAGCTTCTCCGTCGCCATTAAGAAGGTGCAGTTCGAGGGCGAAGACGTGTTCTGGAACGGCAGTGCCTCACTGCTGTTTGAAAATCTCCCCGAACAGGCGAAAATCGCGGACGTCATGGAGGACGAAGACCTCCGTGCACAGTATCAGCGCGATTTCACCGAAATGGCAGAGGATAAAGAAGCTGCGGCGCAGTTCGCCCCGCAGGAATATAAAGATCTCTGGATGTGCGCCTGCGGCGAAGTGAACCACAAAGATGAAGAAAAATGCGCCGCCTGCGGTGCCGAGTACGGGCCCCAGCACGCACTGCTTGAAGACGAAGAAAAGCTGAAAGAAAACCTCGAAGCCTATAACAAGGCTGAAGCTGAAAAGGCCGAGGCCGCCCGCATCGCCGCGGAAAAGAAAGCGGCAGAGGAAAAAGCCGCCGCCGAAGCTGCCGCCCGCAAAGCGGCAGAGGAAAAGGCTGCCGCTGAGGAAGCTGCCCGCAAAAAGCGGCTCCACCGCAAAATTTTTCTGTCTATTTCCATTCCGCTCGCCGTCCTCATCGCCGCGTTCGTCGTGGTGCTCATCGTCTACATCATCCCGCAGAACCACTATAACGATGCCGCCGCCTTGCTCGAAGCCGGCAAGTATGACGAAGCCATCACCGCGTTCACGGCGCTCGACGGATACAGCGACAGCGCCGCCCGTATCACGGAGGCAGAGTATAAAAAAGCCTGCGACCTGCTCGAAAACGAGAAATTCGCAGAAGCCATCGAAGCCTTCACCGCCCTCGGCGATTACGAAGACAGCAAAGATCGGATCACCGAGGCCGAGTACCGCCGTGCCGTAAAGACGTTTGAAAGCGGCGCATACGAAGACGCGTTAAATCTCCTTGAGCCCCTCAAGGATTACAAGGATGCCGCCGAAAAAATCGAGACCTGTCACTATGAGCTCGGCATGAAGGCCCTCGAAGCGGATAACTTAAAGTCTGCCGCCGCGCATTTTAAAGAAGTCAACGCGGAGCAGAATAAGAAAATGCAGGCCGCATTCTGTGATAAAGGCATCGCGTTCTACGAAAAGGGCGACGAAGAAAAAGCACTTACCTATTTTGAGTATGTCACCGATAAAGACCTTCTCCCGAAGATTGACGCCGCCTACTACGCGCAGGCGTTAAAGCTCGTCGAAGACGGCGAGTACGACAAGGCGACCGAGATTTTCGCAAAGCTTGGCGAATATGAAGACTGCCCGACGCAGCTTCTGCGCATCCACGCGCTGAAAGCGGAGCAGTATTACAACAACGCCGATTACGAAAACGCCATCGCGGAGTTCAAGGCCGCCGGCGATTACGGCGACGCCGCCTCCCGCGTCACGGAGGCGACTTACCGTCTCGGCGCGCAGCAGCTCGCAAACGGCGAGGTGCGCAAAGCCTACGATACGCTCTATCCCATCCGCAGCTACGACCCCGCCTATGTGCTCCTCGTCTCCAATTCGCAGTTCTATATCCAGATCTACGACGTAGGCGCCGGCCCCAACCCCTTAAACGAAAACTAACCCCAAACTCAAGCGCCCGCAGAATCATCTTCTGCGGTCGCTTTTTGTATAAAAAACGACCCGAGTTTCAAACCCTCGGGGTCGTTCCATCTTTAAATTATTAATAACCTTACTTTCCAAAGCTCCCGCGCAGCAGCATGGCGGCGTGCTCGCGGCGCAGCTCCTCGCACAGTGCGTAAAGACTCCACTTGTTGTTGTGCTCCGTGTGTACGGCTTTCAGCGGAATGGGCGCAATACCCGCTTTTTTGTACGCTGCAAGGAACACGTCCAGCATCTCACCCGCAAAGCCGGAAAAAATCAGTACCTCCGGCAGCTTGTAGCCCACCGGGGCTTTCTGCACGTTCGCGTTCACTTTCTCGCCGCACAGCGCTGCAACTGCGCGGTCACGGTCGGCGTTCGTCAGCCGTCTTGCCGTCAGGTGCAGCTCTCTGCACAGCGCGGAAAGCTGCTTTTCCTTCGCAGCGTCTTCAACATGGTATAAAACAAGAGCCATACGTTTCTCCTTACTCCTCGCACAGCGGGCGGAACAAGTCGCCGCGGCGCTTCATCATGCGGTAACGGAGGATCATCATAATCAGCACCCCAAAGCGTGCCGCAGATTCGATCACGTTCACCGTGAAGATTGCCGTGTCGTTCGCGCCGAGCGCCGTGTAGACCGAAACGCCGAAGAACGGCAAAAGCGAGTTGCTCAGCGTCACAAACAGCGTGTAAATGCTGATGATAAGCGCGCGGTTCTTTTTCGGCGTCGCCTGCAAAAGTAGCTGTACCACGCACATGTTCGTCGCACCCTGCGGAATGTTGCCGATGAGCGCCAGAATCATAAAGTACGGCATACGCGCGCTTTGCGGCAGCAACGTCATAGAAGCCACCGTAATGGGGCAGAGCAGCAAGCCTGCGCACACAAAAATGATTGTAAAATGCTCGGATTTGCGGCGACACAGCTTCGAGAAAAAGCCGATGAAGATCATCTGGCAAATGGAACACAAAGCCTGAAAAAAGCTCAGCTGCGCTTCGTTCATGCCGGCATATTTTGTCTCCGCTATGTACCAAAGGCTCCAGTCCAGGTGCCACGAAAGGTAAAACAGCATGATGCAGATGAAAAAGCCGCGGAACGGCTTGCTGCGTACCATCTGGTTCAAAGCTTCCGGGAACATTTTCAGTCCCATCTCCTGCTTTTCTTCCGCCTTGCGCGGCGGACAGGGGATGCGGCGCAGCACAAGCGCCTGCAAAAGCATGCATACGCCTGCAATATAAAAGAAAATGCGCAGCACAATGAGCTTTCCCTCGGTGTCCGGCATCAGCGTCATGACATTGCCGCACAAAAGCGGCACCACAATGCCCACAAAGAACAGACACCGGCTGCGGAACGTGAACACGCTGTTGCGCAGGCCCGGCTCCACCGCGTCACCGAAGAATGTCTGCCACTGCGCGTTATACAGCGCAATGCCGCCCACCGTCATGCCGAGAAACACAAAAAATGCCGTCATGCGGTGCTCGCCGAACAGCGGCACAGAGCCGTAAGCAAAATACGCCGCGCTCAAAAACAGCGCCAGTATGAACGGCACCGTGCGGCTCGTCTTCGTACGGTTCGCAAGGAATCCCACCGGAATCATACAGATGCCCGCCACCATGTTCGGCACCATCTGCACAAGGCCGATCTGCGTGTCCGTCGCGCCAAGATTCGTCGCATACAAATTATTCGCCAGCGAGTAAAGCGAAACGGCATACTGCAATAAAAAGCCCTCAATGCCGAAAAGGCACAGCATGCGCAGTTTCGGATCAGACTGCAGCGATTTGACCGGATGAAATGTAAATTTACCCATAGATGTTCTCCCCTGAGAAAAATAAGCAGCGCACCGAATACACGCGCCCTATCCATTATAAACGAAAACCGGGCAAAGACAAGCCTTACCCGGAATTTTCATCGTTTTATTTTTTGTAAACGCATTTGCCGCCCAAATACGTCGCCTTGGCTTCAATACGGTGCAGCGTGTTGGCGTCCGCCTTGAACGGATCTTCGGAAAGCACCACAAAGTCCGCAAGCTGTCCGTTTGCAATCTCGCCCTTTTTGCCTTCCTCAAATGATGCTACCGCGCCGCTTTTTGTAAACGAGTCGATGGCCTCCCGTACCGTCAGCGCTTCCTCCGGGCGATACGGTGCGTCCGTTGAGCCAATGCTTCGCCGCGTCACCGCGCATTCCATGCCGCGCATCACGTTCGGCTCCTCCACCGGCGCGTCCGAGCCGTTCGAGAACGGAATGCGCGCGTTCAGAAGCGTCTTAGCCGGGTAACTCGTGCTCGCCAATTCATCGCCCACACGCTCGCGCACAATGTGCGTGTCGTAGTCGAGGAAGATCGACTGCAAATTCACGCGCAGCTTTAATTCCTTCATGCGCTCAATCTGGTCACGCCGCACAATCTGGCAGTGCACGATGCCATGTCGGTGGTCGTCGCGCGGGTGCTCATGAAGCGCCTTTTCGTAAGCGTCCAATACGTTGTCGAGCGCCCCGTCGCCGATGGCGTGTACCGCAACGGAAAGTCCCTTTTCGTTCGCAAGAGAGATAAGCCCGTTCAATTCCGCATTCGTGTATAGCGGAATGCCGCGTGCGTTCTCATCGTCCGCATACGGGCGGCTTAAACACGCTGTGCGTGCGCCAAGCGAGCCGTCCGAGATGATCTTCAGCGGTCCCGCGCGGAACATATCGTCTTCAAAATACGCATCGCCGCTTTCTATATAAGCAGAAAGCGCCTCTACGTTCGTAAACTGTGCCTGCTCATTCACGCGCACCGTCATCAGCCCCGGCGTTCTCAAAAGCTTCTGCACCGTCTCATACGGCACACCGGGGAACGTCTCGTAGTCGTCGCTTTGGCAAGAGGTGATGCCGTAACGGTTCAGCCGCTTGCAGGAGGCGCGCAGCATTGCACACAGCTGCGCCTCATCCGGCTCCGGAATGCCCGCGTACACCACCGCTACGGCGTTTTCAAAAAATTGCCCGTTCGGCTCGCCGTTTTCATCTAAAGCAAAGCTGCCGCCTGCCACCTGCGGCGTGTCCTTCGTAATGCCCAACACTTCCAGCGCCTTCGAGTTCACTACGCAGATGTGCCCGCATGCCCGCGTAATGCAGATCGGGTGTTCGGTAGAGACAGAATCCAAATCCCACCGCGTCGGAAAGCGGCGCTCGTCTGCAAAATAATCGTGGTTAAAGCCGCGCCCCTGCACCCACGTGCCGGGTGTTACGCCCGTTTCCTTTATATAGGTGCGCAGACAGTCGAGCATCTCCTTTAAAGACGTCGTGTGCGCGCCGAGGTTCGCCATTGTCAGCACATTGCCGAGGTTCAGCACATGCATGTGTGAGTCATTAAACCCCGCGCAGACGAATTTTCCGCCTAAATCGACTACTTCATCTGCCGTGGCTTTATCCGTCTCGCCCACAAAGCAGAATTTCCCGTTTTCCACCGCAAAATCCGTCACAAAGCCGTTTCCCGTGTAAACCGTGCCGTTTTTATAAACCGTCCGCATATTGTCTCCCCGTTTCCATCCGTTTTCTCCAGTATAAAACAAGGGGAAAGCCCCTGTCAAGTTGAAAAAGCCTGACTTTTCCCGCGCGCCGTTCCATCTTGTTTTTATTCGTAAAGAGAAAAATAGCGCACGGCATAATGAAATTCCATACAGCTTACTAAAATATCAAAAATGAAATAGTAGATATGTCAATATAACATTTTACAATTCGATTTAATGTGCGTATAATACAGATGCTTCCAAATACAGTTTACAAAAAAGTAACAAGATATTTGGTCAATGTCAACAAAAACGTGTGCTCTTGTGACCGTGTCTTGTTGCTGCTTTTCACAGCGGCGAAAGATGCGGTCGTGTGCCCTTTTGGGGCGCAGCGCTGAAGGGGGAATTTTTGCCCGGTGATATTGAAATGGAAGGCAAAATTTTGAGAAAGAAAGGGAAAAACAATGAAAGCAAAGAAAACAAAGCTGGCTTTGTGGATCTGCGCTATTGTGGTGCTGCTCGTCGCAAGCATTCTGGTTCCTTCGGTGCAGAAGACCGAAACGATTCAGGTGACCATGCGTGACGCGGTTCTGCATGAGACGAACAGAATCAGCCTCTTTGGCATCAAAGATGTCAACCCGGCGTTGATCTCCGCCATGGTGGTCTCGGGCATCTTGCTGGTGTTTGCGGTCATCGTGCGCATTTTCGTCATTCCGCGCTTTAAGATGGTGCCCGGAAAGTTCCAGATGCTCCTTGAGCAGGCGGTAGACCTGTTCGACGGCATGGCTAAGTCCAACAGCCCGGGGCGCAGCGGCTTCCTCGGTGCGTACATCTTCACGGCCGGCGCGTACATTTTCATCGGTACGCTCTTTGAACTGTTCGGCATTCAGGCTATCACAACGGAGGGCTCGCCCATCACGCTTCCGGCGCCGCTGTCCGATGTCAACGCCGCCATCGCCATGGGCTGCTTCTCGTACCTCGTCATTCTGGGCGGCGGTATCGCGTATAACGGCTTCAAAGGCGTGGGCAGCACTTTAAAGGAGTTCTCGCTGCCGATTTCCATGAGCTTCCGTCTGTTCGGTGCGCTTTTAAGCGGCCTGCTCGTTACGGAGCTTGTGTATTATTATGTGAATCTGAGCTTTGTGCTGCCGGTCATCGTGGGCGTTATGTTCACGCTGCTGCACGCGCTCATTCAGGCATATGTTTTGACGATGCTCGTCGCGCTCTATTTCGGCGAGGTTTCCGAGAAGCAGGAACCGAAAAAGAAAAAAGTAAAAGCAGAAGCTGAAAATTAACCTACGGAGGGAAAATATCATGAACGCAAAACAGAGAAAGTTAAAGAAGCTTGCCATCATTCTGCTGGCAGTCATCGCCATCCTCGCCATCTCCATTCCGGTATTCGCCGCAACAAACGGCGATGCCGCAGCCACCACGGCAACAGCCGAAACCACAGTAGAAGCTGCTGCCACCACCGCAGACAGCACAACTGGCCTTAAGGCACTTGCTTCCGCTATTGCAGTCGGTATTGCAGCCGCCGGCGGTGCAGTCGGTATGGGCCTCTCCGCAGGTAAGGCTGTTGAGGGCATCGCACGTCAGCCGGAGGCTGAAAGCAAGATCCGTACCACCCTCATGCTCGGCCTCGTCTTTATCGAGACGGCCATCATTTATGCCCTGCTCGTTGTTATCCTCATCATCTTCGTCCTGTAAAGGAGAGTGCAGATCGTGAACATCCCACTGAATATTGATTGGCAGCAGATTTTGCTGCATGTACTGAATTTCGTCATTTTGTTCGGCGGCCTGTATTTCCTTTTGTACAAGCCGGTCAAGAACTTCATGGCAAAGCGCGAAGCGCATTATGCCGAAATGGCACAGAAGGCCCAAAGTGAACTCGATTCCGCCGAAAAGATCAAGGCGGATTATCAGGAGCAGCTCAAGTCCGTTGAGGGCGAGATCAGCGCAAAGAGAACCGAAGCGCAGAAAGAGCTCGACCGCAGCGTACAGCAGCAGCTTTCCGATGCCCATGCACAGGCGGATAAGATCGTTGCCGATGCGCAGAAGGATGCCGCCCGTGTACATGATAAGATGATCGCAGACGCACAGAAGGAGCTTACCGAGCTCGCTATGGAAGCGACCAAGAAGCTTGTTTATAAAGACGGCGATCCGTATGACGCGTTCCTCGATCAGGCAGAGAGGGGAGAGCCGAATGCGTAATGCAGATGAAAAGGCCGTAGCCGTTCTCCGCGGCAGCCGCCGCCCGGATGCCGAACAGGAAAAACGCTTTGCGGAATTCCTGCTGCGTACCTATGGCTGTGAGATTCCGCTCACCTTTGAAGAAGATAAAATGCTGAACGGCTTCACGCTTACCGTCGGCACCGATGTGTACGATTGGAGCCTCAAAAGCCGTCTGCGCCAGTTTGAAGAAAAGCTAAAGGCGTTAAAGTCCGGCAGCGATTCCGTCATTCCGCTGATGAAGGAAGCCGTTGAAGATTTTACCCCGTCCGCAGAAGCGGAAGAGACCGGTACGGTTCTCACCGTTGGCGATGAGATCGCCGTTGTCAGTGGCCTTGAGCATGCCGCCTACGGCGAGATTCTCCTGTTCTCCTCCGGCGTTAAGGGCATGGTGCAGGACCTGCGCCGCAATGAGATCGGCTGCGTCCTCTTTGGCGACGATGCCGAGATCACCGAGGGCAGCCTTGTGCGCAGAAGCGGCAAGACCGCCGGTATCCCGGTCGGCGACGGCTTCCTCGGCCGTGTTGTCGATGCACTCGGCACGCCGATCGACGGCAAGGGTGACATCAGCGCCGAGGGCTACCGCCCCATCGAGTGCCCCGCACCGGGCATCATCGACCGCCAGCCGGTCAACGCGCCTATGGAAACCGGCCTTCTCGCCATCGATTCCATGTTCCCGATTGGCCTCGGCCAGCGTGAGCTTATCATCGGCGACCGCCAGACCGGTAAAACCGCCGTCGCGCTCGATACCATTTTGAACCAGAAGGGTAAGAACGTCGTTTGCATCTATGTCGCCATCGGTCAGAAGTCCAGCTCCGTTGCACAGCTTGTGGAGACCTTAAAGCGCCGCGGCGCCATGGATTACACCATCGTCGTCAACGCATCTGCCAGTGACTCGGCTTCCTTGCAATACATCGCACCGTATGCCGGCTGCGCACTCGGAGAGTACTTCATGTATCAGGGCAGAGATGTCCTCATCGTGTACGATGACCTTTCAAAGCACGCCATTGCGTACCGTGCACTGAGCCTGCTTTTGGAGCGTTCCCCGGGTCGTGAAGCGTATCCGGGTGACGTTTTCTACCTGCATTCCCGTTTGTTGGAGCGCTCTGCGCATCTTTCCGATGCACTCGGCGGCGGCAGTATGACGGCCTTGCCGATTGTTGAAACGCAGGCGGGCGACGTTTCCGCTTACATTCCGACGAACATTATTTCCATCACAGACGGTCAGATCTTCCTTGAGAGCGACCTGTTCTTCTCCGGCCAGCGTCCGGCTGTTAACGTCGGTCTTTCGGTTTCCCGTGTCGGCGGCGACGCCCAGACAAAGGCCATGAAAAAGGCAGCGGGCGGCATCCGTCTGGACCTTGCCCAGTACCGCGAAATGGAAGTCTTCACCCAGTTCTCCAGCGATCTCGACGAGACTACAAAGCGTCAGCTCACCTACGGTCAGAGCCTTATGCGTCTGCTGCGTCAGCCGCAGTACCATCCGATGAGCCAGCACGATCAGGTCATCACGCTCGTCTCCGCCCTGCACCACGTCATGCAGGATGTCCCGCTTGACGATATGGGTCGTTTCCACACAGAGCTCATCAAGTACGCCGAGGAGAATATGAGCGATGTCTGCCGCCGTGTCGATACCACCGGTCAGCTTTCCGACTCCGACCGCGAAGAGATTTTGAAAGTCGCGAAGGAATTCCTCGAAAAGTACAAGGCGGAAAACCCGCAGAACGCGTAAGCGCTCGGAAAGGCGGTTTTCG
>QWCN01006998.1_pt1 | contig 10798 bp, 8 predicted proteins | sample 1972711 | NCBI WGS metagenome assembly QWCN01 (sample SAMN09866707, study PRJNA288562) | Human gut metagenome isolate term1_stool, whole genome shotgun sequencing... | isolation source: gut | host: Homo sapiens | place: USA: California | reverse complement strand
CCCGCCTGTCAAGACTGCCCGCAAGGGCACTCCGCATGAAAAAAGCAGCTCCCCCGTGAGAGCTGCTTTTTTCGTGGTCTTGATTGGCGCGGTGTTTCCCTGCTACATCGCGCAGCGATACCGCTTGTAACACACTCCGCCGCCAGCTGCCTGGCGTCCGGAGATCTTCTTGTGTTACACCTTAAGATTGATATTTTTTGTCATTTGTCCATTTTCTTCTTGACATCTGCCAAAATCCGTGTTTTCTACGCGTCCGTCTCTAAATCTCCGATCGCCGCGCACGCCTCACGGTATGCCGCGGCCGTCTCCGGATACAGCGCCGACGCGCGCTGCATATCGCTGCCGCGCAGGGCCTCCGTCAGGGCGGAGGCTGCCTGCCCCAGCTGCACCAGCCCCAGGTTGGCTGCCAGGCCCTTCAGCGTGTGCGCCGCCCGGAAGGCCCGTTGGACGTCTCCGGCGCTCATGGCCGCCTGCAGCATGGCGAAGGTGTCGTCTCCGGCGAACATCCGCAGGAAACGCTCCACCGCGGACGCGCTGCCCAGCCGGCGCACGGCGTCCGCCATGTCGCCGCCCATCTCTTGATAAAGCTTCTCTAAATTCATTGTTTCTTCCTCTCCAGCCACTCGGCGATCGTTCTTATCATCTGCCCAGCCTCCAACGGCTTGGGGATATGCGCGTCCATGCCCGCTGCCAAGCAGGCCGCCACGTCCTCGTCAAACAGGTTGGCGGTCATGGCGATGATCGGCAGCTGCGCGTCCGGCCTGTCCATGCCGCGGATGGCGCGGGTGGCGGAAAGGCCGTCCAGCTCCGGCATCATCACGTCCATCAGCACCGCGTCGTAGGTACCGGGCGCCGACGCGGCGAACATCTCCACCGCCTCCTTGCCGTCGGCGGCCTGGTCCACCATGGCGCCGGCCTCCTGCAGCAGGTACACCGCGATCTCCCGGTTCAGTTCGTTGTCCTCCGCCACCAGCAAGCGCCGTCCGGCGATGGAGGCCGCCGCGTCGGGAAGCGCGGCTTCCGGTTCGGCCTCACTGGGCATCATGGGCAGCACCACGCGGAAGCGCGTTCCCTGTCCGCGTGCACTGTCCACCTGAATGGTACCGCCTCTTTCGTCCACCAGCTTTTTCACCACGGCCAGGCCCAGGCCCACGCCGCCGGAAAGGCTGCCCCTATCGCTGTTTTCCTGGGCAAACGCCTCGAACATATGGCGCTGGAACGTCTCGCTCATACCTGCGCCGTTATCCTCGCATATAAATTCCAGCCGGCACACGCCGTCCGCATAACGGGACTCGCGGAAGCTGCAGCGCACCCATCCGCCGGGGTGATTGTATTTGATGGCGTTGCCAATGATGTTCTGGCAGATCTGCCGCAGATACAGCGGGTCGCCTGTGAATTGTTCATGCTCCAGCGTCAGGTCCATCACCATCAGCGTAACGCCTGCGCTCTCCGCCTGGGCGTGCGAAATACCCAGCATCTCGTGCAGCTCGCTTGTCAAACAATAGGGTGTCTTTCCCAGCGCCTCCTGCTTCGGGCGATTCAGCGTCAGCACGTCGTTTACCAACGCCAGCAGATAGCGTGCCGCGGTCTGCGCCTTCTCCCGGCAGGACTGCACCAGCGTCACATCCTCCGGGTTCCGCCCGATGATCTCCAGCATACCCATGATGATGTTGATGGGTGTGCGTATGTCGTGGCTCATGCTGCGAAGGAAGTGCGTCTTGGCCTGGTCCGCCGCTGTGGCACGCTCTACTTCCTTTTCCAACTGCTTCTGGTACGCCAGTTCCCGCCGTTTGCGGTCCTGCGTGGTGTGGAGCACCAGCAGCGTCGCCAAGACCGCCGCCAGCGCGTACACGCCGAAGGCGGAGATCACCATGTTCTTGCCCAGGATGAACACGTATTCATTGGGGAGGAACACATACAGGCTGTACTGCTGGTATCGCTCCCGTGCACCGAAGAACGTGCCGTCCGTGCGGAGCTGGGTCAGCTTGCTGCCCGGGGAGGGGGAGGACTCCAGCGCACGGATGAGGGGCACCTCGTCCACCGGCAGGTTCCACTGCTCCGCCGCGCTGCTGCCCACCACGCGCTCGCCGTCGGTGATGTAGGTGTAGACCCTGTCATTGAGCAGCGTCTCGTAGCCCGCCAGCAGGCTCTCGATGGACGCACGGTAGGAGGCGATGATCGTGTTCGACTGGAGGCGGACGCAGAAGACGACGCCGGGATTTTCGACGCGCGCCACGGCTGCTATGTCGTATACCGCGCCGTCACGGGTCAGGCGGCGGGCGAAGATCTTTTCCGGGTAGTCCATGATGGAGCGGATCGCCTCATTGGTGTAGTAATCGCTCCAGTCCATGTCCGCACCGGAGCTGAACTCGATCTCCAGATCCTTGTCCAGCACCAGCACGCAGGTTACGCGCTGACGCTGGGCGTACCGCGCCAGCTCCTCGTTGGAGCGGTTCTGCCCCACCATACCCTCGCGCTCCGCCACCTCCTGCGCCTGCTCCGTCAGCCGCACGAGGCTCTTTAGCCGGTCGGCGGCGACGATGTCGCGGTAGCTGATGCACTGGTTTTGCAGATATTGCAGCGTCCGCTGGGCGGTCTGCTGGGCGTTGCGGATGCTGCTGTTGCCGCCGATGAGAGCCGTGACCGCCATCACAAAGACGCCCAGCACCAGCATGAGCACCCAGATATATTTGTTGGAAAACTTATTGCCCATGGATCAACCCCGCTAAAGCCGCCTGTGCGTCCACGCCGTAGCTCTCCAGAATGGCGGCCACGGTGCCGTCCGCCACCAGCTCGTGCAGCATTTCGTTCAGAGCCTCCGCTCTGCCGCTGCCGTCGTCCTTATAGAACGCCGCGCCCAGACCTGCCCGCAGCAGCCCCGGCTCCAGCACCCGGTATTCCCCGGCGCGCCCGGCGATGAAGGTGAGGTACGCCGTCTCGTGTCCGGCGCAGGCGTCCACATAGCTTTTGTCCAGCGCGGCGAACACGTCCACCGTGTCGGCGAAGCAGTACACGCTGTCCACCTGCTCCACGCCGGGCACCTGATGCTTCAGAAACAGCTCCTCCGGCTTGGAGGAGGTCTGCACGGCGATGCGCTTGCCGTTCAGGTCGCCAAGACCGTAAATATCGCTGGACGCCTGCACGATGACCACCTGACGGCTGTACATATACGGCCCTGCCCAGCGGTAGCGGTCCTCTCTGCCGTTCATGGAGAAGCTGCCCCAGAGGCAGTCCACGTCGCCTCGCTCCAGTAGGGCGTCCTTCTCCTGCCAGGATATCTGCCGGAAGTCCGGCGTCCACCCCAAGTGCTCGCAGGCCGCTTTTGCGATCTCCACGTCGATACCCGCATAGGCGCCATCCTCATCCAGATAGAAATACGGCTCATAGTTGTCGCTGCCAATGACCAGCACCGGCAGTTCTTCCGTTTCCGTCTCCCGCTGTCCGCAGCCGCACAGCACCGTACCGCACAGCGCCAGCAGCACCGCCAGCAATCTCTTTGTCCTGCTCATTCCTTACCTCTCATGCCGTATACCTCACGGCACAACGCACTCTGTATGTCCTCCAGACAGTCCACCAGCAGCGGATCGAACGCGCCGCACTCGCCGCGCCGTATCATAGCCAACGCCTCCGCATGGGTATACGCCGGCTTGTACACCCGCTGGCTCACCAGCGCGTCATAGGCGTCCGCCAGGCCCACCGCCTGCACGGTCATCGGTATCTCGTCGCCCTTCAGCCCGTCGGGATAGCCTCTGCCGTCCACCCGCTCGTGGTGCCAGCGGCAGATCTCCGCCGCAGCCTCCACCAACGGCTCGCTTTCCATCTCCTTCATGCCCCGCATCAGTTCCTCGCCGATCAGGGTATGCTTCTTGATCTCGTCAAACTCCTCCGGCGTCAGGGGGCCGGTCTTTCGCAGCAGGGCATCCGGCACGCCCATCTTTCCGATGTCGTGGAACATAGCCGCGGCGGCGGCCCGCCGGCAGTCCTGCAGGGTCAGGCCGTATTTATCCGTGCGTTCCAGCATTCTCTGCAGCAGCCGCTGCGTGATCTGCTCCACGTGCCGCCCGTGGTCCGCGCCCTCGCCGTTGCGGTAGCCCATCACCCGCGACAGGATATCCGCCGCGATGCCCATCATATGCTCCTGCCGCCGCAGCTGCTGCATCATCACCGCTGCCAGCCGCCGCTGCCGCGCATACAGCTTCACGGTGTTCATCACCCGCTGCCGCACAATACGGATATCAAAGGGCCGTTCTATGTAGTCCGACACGCCCATGTCATAGGCCTGCCGCACCTTTTCTTCTGACCCGTCCGCCGTGATGATAATGACCGGGATATCCTCGATAAACCCCCGATTATTCATCTCCTCCAGCACCTGCAGGCCGTCCATCTCCGGCATGATCATGTCCAGCAGCACCAGTGAGATATCCGCGCCGTAGGTCTCCAGCTGCGCCATACACTCCCGGCCGTCCTCCGCCTCCAGCACGTTGAAATCCTCCGCCAGCATCTCCCGCAGTATCGCGCGGTTCATAGCCGCATCGTCCACCACAAGAATATGCGGCTTGATCTCCTCCCCCTCCACGGGGGTATCCTCGGTGACCACGGCGTCCTTTCTTCGCTTGGCCCGGTACATCAGCCGGTCCGCCCGCTGCACCGCCTGGGCGATCGTCTCCTGCTGCGCCATGACGCAGCCCACGCTGATGGTGATATGCTGGCCGCCCTCGCAGCCCGGTATGCTCACTGTCCGCAGCCGCCGCTGAATGTCTCCCAGCACGGTGGCAAAGGCCGCCTGCTCCACGCCCGGCAGCAGCAGCAAAAACTCGTCGCCGCCGTAGCGCACCAGTGAGCCGCTGCGGCCCACCACCTCATAGATGGTATCCGCCAGCGCCCGCAGCGCGTTGTCGCCCACCTGATGGCCATTCATATCGTTATACAGCTTCAGATCGTCCATATCGATGAGCGCTACACCGCCGCGGTATATCTCATTGCTCATATCCCGCTGGTAATGGTTGCGGCTCAGCGCGCCGGTCAGCGCGTCTATCTCCTGCTCCTGTGTATCCCGCCCGGAGATGACCAGCACTTTGTCGTTGATCCGGTCGATGCGGATGTCATACTGCCGGCAGCCTACGCCGCCCTGCCGGAACCGCAGGCGAAAACTCTCGTTTCGCTCCTTTTCGTAGAAAAAGCTCCGCAGATTTTCGCTGCTGAGATAGCGCATCCACACGCTTTTCTCCGCCGACACACCGCCGTTATCCCGGAAGATGTCCCGCAGCTCCTCTACGGTGTACCATTTGTCCTCCAGCCCACTGGCCAGACTGGTTTTCCGGACCCGCAGCTTTCCCCGGGTCCTGTCATATTCACATACGGTGTCGCAGATCGGCAGCAGTGCCGCGATAAAGGCTTCCTTCTCGATCATGGCTGGACCTCCGTCCCTATCATATCAGCCTTATTATAGCATCTTAATACCGTATTGCAACGGCTTCCCCCTGAAACGCCGAATTTTTCGTCTGTTTTGCAGGCGGCGCGCCGGGGTGCGCTGTCGGTGAACAGCCCTGACCCGCGCAGGGCAAAATAAAACCGCCCGGACGGGCGGTTTTGTTTTGCCTTTTTGCGATCTAACTGCGGCGGCGTCGGCGGAGGGCTAAAACGGTCAGTGCCGAAATGGAAGCGCCAACAATAAGCCATGCCCACGGACCGACGGAGGGCGCAGCGGCCGGCAGAGGCTGCCAGGCGGCATACAGCGTCATATCCGCCGTGACCGGCGCATTGAAATCCCAGGGGCGGGTCAGGTCGTAGTCACTGTACCAGCCGGTGAAGCGATAGCCCGAGCGGGTGGGCGCCTGCGGCGGCGTCAGGGGCGTTCCACGGAGCACCTCCGCCGGCGCTACGCCGCTGCCGCCGTTACTTTGGAAGGTCACGCGGCACTGCTCTGACACCACCACCGTGACGTCCCGGGCAGCGGCGGCATAGCGGCCCATGCCGTCCTCGGTGGACACCAGGTAATGGCTGCCGGTTATGGCGGACGCACCGCCGTCGGCCAGGACCTTCAGCTGAAAGGAGCCGACGACCGTCTCATCCGCCCAGTCCGCGCCGCCGCCAAAGTCTACGTAATTCATGTAGACCGCCTGACGGCCATCACGCAGCGTGACCAGCGTCGTCTTGACGCCCTCGCGGAGCAGGGTGCCATCAGGCTGATAGGCGAAGAAGGCAGGATCGAAGCATATCTCGTCCTGCATGGCGAACATCGGCCCTGTGCCGGTGGTCCGGCACAGGGTAAGCGATACCGTTACGGTATCGCCGGCGGCGGCATGGTACGTCGCCTCTCCGTTGGCGGCAAGGCGGAATTCATAGTGCCGGCTGTCGTCGCCCCAAGCCAGGGACGGCGCCAGCAGCAGCACCGCCAGCAGCGCCAGAACTACCCGCTTCATGGTTCGCCTCAGTTTAGGAAGTCCTTGAGCTTCTTGCTGCGGGAGGGGTGCCGCAGCTTACGCAGGGCCTTGGCCTCGATCTGGCGGATACGCTCACGGGTGACGTTGAACTCCTTGCCTACCTCTTCCAGCGTGCGGGTACGGCCGTCCTCGATACCGAAGCGCAGCTTCAGCACCTTCTCCTCCCGGGGCGTCAGGGTACCCAGCACGTCCACCAGCTGCTCCTTCAGCAGGGTAAAGCTGGCGGCCTCGCTGGGCTCGGATGCGGCCTCGTCGGGGATGAAGTCGCCCAGATGGCTGTCCTCCTCCTCGCCGATGGGCGTCTCCAACGACACGGGCTCCTGGGCGATCTTCAATATCTCGCGGACCTTGTCCACGGGCATATTCATCTCGGCGCTGATCTCCTCGGGGCTGGGGTCGTGGCCCAGCTCCTGCAGCAGCTGGCGGGACACACGGATGACCTTGTTGATGGTCTCCACCATGTGGACGGGGATGCGGATGGTACGCGCCTGATCGGCGATGGCGCGGGTGATGGCCTGACGGATCCACCAGGTGGCGTAGGTGGAGAACTTATAGCCCTTGGTGTAGTCGAACTTCTCCACGGCCTTGATCAGGCCCAGATTGCCCTCCTGGATCAGGTCCAGGAACAGCATACCGCGGCCCACATAGCGCTTGGCGATGGACACCACCAGACGCAGATTGGCCTCGGCCAGCTGCTGCTTGGCCTTCTCGCCGGCCTTGATCTGCTTTTTCAGCTCGGCCATCTCCGCCTCAGGGATGGTCTCGCCGTCCGCCTCGGCCTGCGCCACACGCGCCTCGGCCTCGCGGCCGGCGGACATAACGGTGGCCAGCTCCACCTCCTGATCGGCGGTCAGCAGGGGCACCTTGCCGATCTCCTTCAGGTACATACGCACGGGATCGTCAATGTTGAAGCTGTCCACCAGCGTGTTGGGGTCGACCAGCTCCTCCTCCTCGATCTCGGCGATCTCATCCATAGCGGGCTCGCCATCCTCATCGGGCAGGTCGGCCAGGAAATCCTCGCTGCCTACCTCGATGCCCAACTGCTCCAGAGAGTCGTAGATGGAGTCCATCTGCTCGCTCTCCAGGTCCAGCTCGTCCAGCACGTCGGACAACTCACCGGCATCCAGCTTGCCCTTCTTCTTACCCTTGGTAAACAGGTCGCGCAGCTTCTCGTTGCCGTTCAGCAGCGCGGCCGCCGGCAGGGACGCGATGGTCTTTTCGTCCAGGCCGCCCTTGGCGGGCTTCTCCTGCGCCGGCGCGTTCTCCTGCAAAAGCTGGTCCGCCATCTGCTCCAACTGCTCCGCGGTGTACTTTTCTTCGGTCATGTTCGCTTTCCTCCGTAACCTTTTTTATCTTTATACGTCTCCATCGCCGCCGCCAGCGGATCCGTGCCGCCGGTGCGCTTGGTGTGTTCTTCCCGAATGATGCGTATGTAATCCGCCAGCGCCTGCGGCGCATTGGCGGCGGATTCCGGTTTTTGCAGCAGCGCCGTCAGGTGGTTCATTTCCTCCGGCGTCAGCACCGCGGCCAGCGCCGCCATGCTCGCGTGTCCCCGCCGCTGCCACAGCTCGCCGTAGATGCGGCCCAGCAGCGGTGAGGAAAATTCCTCCGGCTGCACCGGCATTTCCGGCGGGAACAGGCTCTCGTCCTGCATCAGCAGACGGATAACGCCCTCCTCCGCCAGCGCGCTGCGTACATTCTGATAGCGGATGCTGCGGTCCGCGGGCTGCAGGGCCGATATCGGGTTCATCTCCTGACGCTCCTGCGCCTTCCGTGCCTTGGCCTGCACCCGCTTGGCGGCCCGCTGGACCTCCATCCGCATGGCCTCCGCCGGCAGGGACGCCGCCTCTGCGGCCCGGGTGGTATATACCTCCCGTTCCACGGGATCATTTAGTTTACATAACGTTTCGGCAATCTCCCCCGCGTAGGCGATACGGCCCTTGTCGTCCTTCAGATCATACTTGGACGCGATCTCAGACATCGTGAATTCAATGCCGTTTGCACTTCCGGAAAGCAGCTGCTCAAAGGCGTCCTTGCCCTGATACTTGATAAAGTCATCGGCGTCTTGCTTTACATAATGTCCATCCACCAATCGCTGCGGCAGACGCAGGACCTTCACAGTGAACTCGCTGTTCTGCAGCAGCTCCAGCGCCCGGTCCGTGGCCATCTGGCCCGCGCCATCGTTGTCGTAGCACAGCACCAGCTCCTTGGTGAAGCGGCTCAGCAGACGTATCTGCTCCTGGGTCAGCGCCGTGCCCATGCAGGCCACCGCGTTGTCGAACCCCGCCTGATGCAGCGTCACCACGTCCAGGTTGCCCTCGCACAGGATCATGTTGGGCCGCTTGGTCTTTTTGGCCAGGTTCAGGCCGTAGAGCACCCGGCGTTTGCTGTACGCCACCGTTTCGGTGGTGTTCATGTATTTCGGCTCCGACTTGTCGATCACGCGGCTGCCGAAGCCCACCACGTCGCCCCGCACATCGATGACCGGCAGCATCAGCCGGTTGCGGAACTTATCGTACAGCCCGCCGTTTTTCCCGTTGACCACCAGGCCGGAGGCAAGCAGCTCCTGCTTGGTGAAGCCCTTGTCCGTCATGGCGCGGAGCAGCGCGTCCCACTGGTCCAACGAAGCGCCCATGCCGAAGCGCACCGCGATGCCGCGCCGTATCTGCCGCTTGTCCAGATACGCCTGCACCGCCGCACCCTGCGGAAGCTGCAGCTGGTCGTAGTACCACCGCGCCGCCGCGCGGTTCAGCTCCAGCACCCGCCGCCGCAGCCGGTCGGCGTTGCTGCGGGCCTCGTCCTCCGCCGGCAGCGGGATGTTGGCCCGCTTGGCCAGGAACTCCACCGCCTCCGGGAATGACAGGCCCTCGATCTCCATGATGAAATTGATGACGCCGCCGCCCTTTTTGCAGCCGAAGCAGTGGTAGATCTGCTTGTCCGGCGCCACGGAGAACGAGGGCGTTTTCTCGTTGTGGAAGGGGCACAGGCCGAACAGGTTGCCGCCCTTGCGCGTCAGCGTCACGTAGCTGGATACCACGTCCGCGATGTCGTTCCGCGCCACCACTTCGTCCAGAAACTGGTCGCTGAAATGCACGAAAAGCCCTCCTTTCCCCCACCGAACCGCGGTGCAAAATAAATCTGACAATATACTATACCAAAAAACTTCCTCAAATCCTCTTTTTTCGCAAAAGTTTTTAGCCGTGACGGATGAGGTGCCACAAAAAAAGAAAGGCCCCGTAGGAACGCAGCATTTACTAACCCTCCCGCGGCAGCGGGAGGGTTATATATTTATCTCACCCCGTCAGGGGTGAGATATTATCTATCCCCGGCCGTTAGGCCAGGGATAAATAAGCACAAAAAAAGAAAGGCCCAGCGGGCAAGCAATCTTTATTCACCCCACCCCCGCCAGGGGGTGGGATAATTAAAGTCAAAAAAGAAAGGCCCGTAGGAAAGCAATCTTTCGCGGCATAGAACTCCTTTTTCTTGCCGATGACGACGGCGGAGCCGGCGACGGAGGTCAGAGCCATACCGACGTACATAGCGATACCAGCGTCAAAGGTCTTGGGGCTGGAAGTGCCATCAGCGGGCTTGGTAGCGGTCTTGTCAGCAACAACGAACATACCCTGCACCTGATCGGGAGTCACGCCATTGGGAACTTCCACGAAGGTCTTGTAAACCTTACCGGTAGTACCGCAATCAACACACTTAGCAACCATCTTGTCGGTATCGATCATCCAGTTGTGAGACAGCACGACATCTTCCAGAACGCCAACGAAATCGCAGGTGACAACCTTGCTACCCACAAGGAACTTGGAGTTACCGTTCTCTGCCTTCTTGAACAGCTCAACCTTATCGGTGTTAGGGTTCACAGCGGTGTAGAACTTGGTATCCTTGGTCTCACCAGCACCCAGCTTGTACTGGCCGCACTTGGTGCCGATGTCGGTGTAGGCGGTAGCCTCGCCATTCGCATAGTTAACTTCAGTGACCTCTTCCAGATACATAACAACAGAGGTCTTGCCGGAATACTTCAGAACCAGCTCGGCGTCAGCGGCGGTAGTGCTAACATACTTTTTGTTAGCAAACTGGTTCGCGGCAGCAGCAATTCCAGCCTCCGCATCAGCGACGATTTCGTTGTTCAGAGTGTAATACGCAATCGTCTTGTTGGTCTTGTTCGCGGGCACATAGGTCAGAGTAGCATCGGCCTGCGTACTTACTTCTGCACCGGTCTCAGCATTATAGACCTCATAGGTTTTCTCCGCCGCGAACGCGGTGGTGCACAGTGCCAGAGCCATGACCATGGCCAGCACAGTTGCAATGATCTTCTTCATGTTTGTTTCCTCCATAAAAATTTGTTT
>QWCN01006455.1_pt1 | contig 10804 bp, 23 predicted proteins | sample 1972711 | NCBI WGS metagenome assembly QWCN01 (sample SAMN09866707, study PRJNA288562) | Human gut metagenome isolate term1_stool, whole genome shotgun sequencing... | isolation source: gut | host: Homo sapiens | place: USA: California | reverse complement strand
TGAAGCGGTTTGAAGCCGTTTCGTCCAAGGAGTGATCTTGTAGTATATCGTTCTGTTTGTTATGGCAAACGAGATTGTGGACTCTGCGCTTCCGCCCAAGGTAATCATACCTTCCATTCCTTTATGGAGGTAGCGTCCTATGAAATGGCTCCTGGTTGTGATTTCCGTGATGATTGTCGCCGGACCCTTCACGACTCCGAACCTGCTGTGGTTCTGCTGGTGCTGCGCTGGATCGTAGGTGCTTTTCGTTGATGGATGAGCAACAGCTTGACATACGTGTACATTAACCTTAGTTTGAAGTATAACAAGTGGGAGAAGGAGCAGGAAGCCAAGGCGAAGGACAAGAAGGAATCAAAGAAACAGAAGTAAACCACGGGCTTAGATGTCTTTGTTATTCATACGGTCAATGTACGCTCTAATGAACGCCTCCCACGTCTCCCCGGGGAAGTACACTTCCTTCTTGCACAGGTTCAGCAGTACTTCCTCGCTATGCGTCAACTAGGATACGAGCACGCACTCCGCCTGATCGAACGCCTCCTCCGAACGGTACACCACAATGCCCGTGAGTTCCACGCACGCCGGCTATGAGTGAGTTGCTGCACTCAATCGGACATTGACGCGGATGGTGTCCAGCGACTTCTGGTACCGGCGCACGAACACGTACATTTCCTCGCCATGACTAGACTTCACAATCGGATCCAAGCAGCACTTGCACATAATCACGTCGTACGGGTACGAGAAGTCGTAGCAAGCACGGATCAGCTCATTGAAGCACTCTACCATTCACGCTTCTGATCAGGCAAACCGGCCATCACGTGACGATCCGCTGCAGTGTAGGACTTCTTTCCCTCCAACTTGAACTTGATCGTCTGCGAAAGCCAATCGTGCACCTCGCTGATCGAAACACAGGCGTCTTCCTCCTCTGGAAGAGGCACACTGTATCTCTCAGCGGAACGCGCATATTCCAGTGGAAGCTTGTTGGGCGAGAAGCGTGAGGTGAATGGCGGATCGGGCTGGGAAGTGGCGGTGGCGTAGAAGGAGGAGGTGTACATGACCTGGAACTAGCGGTGAGAAGGGAAGAGTGAAGGGACGTGAAGATGGTTCACGGATGAAAAACCACCGAGGGAATTGAAAAACAAAACGTAGTCATCGCGCTCCGAATTGACGCACATGGTCAGTAAGTCCTCGGTGAGCTCGTATCGCCAGATTTGGGGATAGCACGCCGACAGGTTGGGAATGATGAGATGGTGGTTGTTGCAAATGGGGGACACTACGTGAAAGTATCACACTGAAAGTACCGTTGAGCAGGATTGTGTAGAGAACGGAAACGCCCTCGGGATTCTCCGAAGTGGACTTGTCCACGAAGCACACCTTTCCCTTGTCCACGTAGTACTTCGCCAGCACCTCCGGCTCCTTCACCTTAATGAAATTGAAGGCATCATGCGAGAAGGGCTCCGTCATGCTGGGTCTTGCAAAATAGGGCTTCCGCTTCTATGACATTACCGAATCCCTTCAGATCCGACCACAAGCTGCCATGTTGGGTGATACTGCGCAATCATGTGTTTCTTCCCCTTGATCCACTTCATCCGCAGTTCAGCGACGTCGGACCTGCAGAGTCCGTCCTCTTCACTACGACATCACTCCTTCCTTCTCCGCAAGCCCACCAGCGGTCAAACTCCTTCTTTATTGCCGAATCCATTGATACGCTCGGGCACAAACCCACGGGTATGAGAAAAACAAACAATGAGAAGCCTTAGTAGCTGGATTCCATAATCATGCTGAGCAGCTCCTACAGGTAAGTGCGAGCCCACATGCCCACCATCGACTTTGCCGAAATCGGACGATCGTTCAAAATGTCCTGGAACATGTCCACCACCGATTCCACCCCAATCACGCTTGCCAGCTCGATGAGCAGATAGAAGTCCGACAGCACCATACGCATCTTGTTCGGATCGCGTCTCCCCTCCTTCAGCGTCGTGATCAGCTCCTCTATCCCTAACAAACTACTCATTAGCCTACTCAAAAGCGTGTCTCGGGTTTCCTGAGCGGAATTCACGCAGGGGAACGACGTCTGTCTGAAGATGGGCGAAATGCTTCCGGCCTTCGCCGTCGTTACCGTCAACTCCACGAGGAAGAATAGCGGCTCGAACTCGGTCACTTCCTGACTGCCCATTTTCTCATCGTTTCGGATGACCGAGGACAACAACTCCTTGTTCTTGCCTGTGGTGGTTGACTTGCACTTGTCGGCCTGTTTCGGCGGAAGCAGCAATCCATCGCGGTACATGCAGATGCACTGGTCGGAAAGCATGCACGCGATGGGCTCGATCACCTTCTTCGCGTCGCGCTTCACGATCACCGTCACGAACTTGGAGGCGTAATCGGCGCGATCCTTGTACATCAGCTGCAGAGGCGCTATGAAATCCACATCAAACGACGTGATGGGATCCTCGTGCGGAGCGCTCGTCATCACCATGCCCACGCACCGCAGGTTCAACGAAGCCGAAACGCCGTTTACGCAGTCCATCAACGCGTCCTTCTCCAACACGATCTTCCCGTTCTCCCAGCGCTGCTTCGGCTTGTACAGCGCGTACACCAGCGCGATCTTCCGCACGCCGTTCTCGCCCTCCTTGCGCATGTAGCGACCGAACAGAAGCGCCATGAACTGCGTTCGCTCGCCGTAGTTAATCCACTCCTGGACGAAGGCGTCCATGCAGTTCCGGTTGACCACCTGCACGTTGTCCACGTGGCGGTACTTCTGGTGCGTGAGCGGAAGAAGAGAAGCATACCTGACGAGCCAATGTGCATGGCTTGGGGGCGCAGGTGGTGCAGAGACCGCGCGGGTAGGGCGGGTGGTTCGGGCAGTACTTCTTCACTTTGTAGGAGGGGAGCGTGGGAAGCGTGCAGTGCGGGCAGCGCTGTTTGGGTCCATGCAGACACAGCTTCTTCTCGTTGTTGATATAGTCCTCGAACGAAATGTGCTTTGCGTTGTTGTTATCGGATGTGGCGAGGCAGTTTGTACAACTAGGAATCAACTTCGCGCCATACACTCCCACTATTGGTTTGGGCCGTGCTGGCACAGCATTTCCAACTCCACCTTCTCCCCCTTGTTCAGTTTTACGCAGTTGGGACACATTTGGCCCTACACGCATTATTCCCCCTTCCATACAACTGATTCCTACAGGTCCATGATTGCAGAGCCAGTGAATGTCTTCTCCCTTCGATTCTTCATTCATGCAATGAATACAGGTAGTGTTGGGAGAATGATTGCAACTACTCGATTACCACGTCAGTCCTCCGTTTCCTACTAGGGAGTGAGCTTTCGCATCAACTTCTTCGCAACAAACAAATGAATAACTAAACTAACACTTTAGCGCCACGTCGTTCACCTCAAAACGGTCAAACGAGCAATCGGGATGCAGCTTCTTGTACTCCTCCTCGCAGTTCTTGTAGTTGCAGCAACTTGCCGCCAGATTCACGCCGCGGTGCAGATACACGCGCAGCCCCTCGCATGCAAAGTTCAAAATGTACGGCAGCTGCTTCAGCTGGATGCAGTCCCAACGACCAATCACGTACTGCGCATCGGCCTTCATCGGCGCCTCTCCCTTCGGCGCCCCTATTCCGATGCGCAGACGCGGGAACTGCTCCGTTCCCAGACACTTGATCACCGACTTCACGCCGTTCTGCCCAGCATCGCCGCCCTTCGGGCTGAAACGGATCTCCCCGAAGGGAATGCTCACGTCGTCGTGAACGACCAGAATCTCGTCCATCATGTTCTTGCTGTTGGGGCGCTTCAAGCGGAAGGAGTTGTTCTTTGCGAAGAGAGCCACGGACTGCCCGCTGTTGTTCATGTACGTTGTGGGCAGCGATACGGCCAGCTTGATTGTAGAAAAAGGCACTCCATTCGTCTTCGTTTTCTCCGCCGCTCTAGCGGACACGTGGTCCACGAGGTCCAGTCCCAGGGGAGACTCCTGGCTGAAAGCGCACGTCGTCGTGTACAAGTTGCACTTGTTCGACTTGGACATCTTCCATTCACTGTTTTGCCCAAAGGACTCCATCTTCGGGAGGTACTCGTCCACAAACAGCTTGCAAACGGCGAAACCAACGTTATGGCGCGTTCGATGGAATTCGTGCCCAACATTGCCCAGGCCGACGAGCAATCGCCGGACGACGGGCTTTGCCGTCTGAATCACCTTCACTTCGCTCATGGAAAGGAATGAGTGCTTTGCTGTTGCGTTCAACAAACAGTCGAGCTATCGCTGCCGCTTCCTTCTGCCAATCGTTCTCGCCAACATTCTACATCACATCCGCATAACACCACCCACTTGTTGTACGTCGCTCTCTGCGCCTTCTTTGCCTCCTCCGGTGTCACATTCCACGCCACGCGCTCATCCATAATCGATCGCGTCTGCTCCATCAGCTGCTTCTGTTCCGCCCTGATCTTCGGGGAATCAGAGAAGAGGAAGGTCTCCTCGGGCGGTTTTGGGAGTTTTCTACGCCTCACTTCCATCCACTCCATTCACGAAAAATCGGGCTTGTATCCACTCTTCTTGGATAGACGATCTCGAATGGTCTTATGAAGAGCCTCTTTCTCCGCATCACCTCCAGCCTCCTCCCTTTGTTCCTGTTCCTCTTCACCTTTCTTCTTTTCAACAGCAGCAATCCGTTTCTGTGCCGTTTCGGTGCTTGCTGGCATGTCAGAACGATTCCGCTTCACCGCGATTGGCAGTTGAATTTCAATATCACTGTCATCCGAGGTCGATGCATCCGGGTCTTCTCTAGTCATCGCACACTCCTTGTTGCTCTACCCCTTACTATCCACTTGAATGATTTCACCCTCTCCGGCTCATTCATTTACGGGGTTGTACAACAAAGAGCAACTAAATGATGAAATGAAGTCCATCCTTCTTCTCTGCCGCCCGCTTCAGTTCTCCCTTTGTCTCCTCCGAAAAACAGTTGCCTAGGATCAAGATCCCCTCCAACGCCCACCTCTCACACTGAGAAGATGCAAGTGATTGTTCTCCGGGTTTGTCAAATAGCGGAGGAGAGTTTCTTTGGAAGCATCGCCAATTCCCACTTCTGATGCTCAATCCCACTGCGATCTCTTACCGAGGAAGATGAGCACCCGAAGACTGGTTATGCCGAACAGATTGGATTGCTCCATCGTGTGAACAAAGACATCGTCGCCGATCGCCATCTCTACCCATCACTCCCCTTTCCCTCTTCTACGACCAAGAGTCAGCTCCTCCAAGTGAGGGTGGCTGCTCGTCACAATGTAGTCACACAGACGGATGAAGGTATCCGCCTTCATTGGACAACCGTACAGGGAAAAGACCTTTAGCCGGGGGAATTGCAGCTCCTCAAAGAGATCAATCATCATGTTGCAGCAGTGATCGTCCATGTTACGCGCTACGCATGATCGATAGCAACTGGAGGGAACTGATGATTTGCATGGTCTCCAGATTGTTCACGAAGTCGATGTGTTGGCGACAGCTCGAAAGGATGGTCACGATGTCTTGGGGAGTAAACAAGATACCCTGTGGCAGGCCTACCGCTCATAGGAGGACAGCGCAATTACCGCACAAATCAAAGTCGCGGCTCTTCACCTAGGAATCATACGTCTCATGTGCCTTTACATTCACTTGGTACTCTCGTCCCCCCTCCAGATGAAAGGATATCCATTTATTGGCGTCTGACGGGTGGGAAAACAGATCGATTGCACTCTCGGACTCCGACTCGGTCGAGTGTGCTTCCTCCGTGTACTGGATTCGATCGAAGAAGGATGCCATGTCGAATAACCCACTTTTGTCAATCCCATCTTTTGAAACGCACGTTCGATCGCAATTGTTGGGATATCCCATGTCCGCAAACATATAATGGGAAAGAAGAGCTCTCGCAAGAATCCTCACTGTCCCGCATCCACGATGGGGGAAGAGCACGACGGTTCGGAGAAGAGAACGGAGGAAGATATTCGCAATGACGAGAAGGAGATGGAACACTTCCGAGATGTGATAAAATGGAAGCGCATTCACGGGTAGATCCAGTACTCCTTCCTGGACTACGCGCCCTACATGTCGCTGGAGTACAATCGCCGCCAGCACGCCTACGACATTCTCCCCGAGAAGTACAAGAAATACCTGCCCCCAGAGGTGTGGAACGCAAAGCAGGAGGACTTCAAGAAGTGCATTATGACCAACGCTCGCTTCCTAGTGTACCTCCTCTTTCCGCTCCGTTTCCCGTAGGAATGTGGTGAAAACGAAGAACTACTACACCGATCTGTTTGGCGTGCCCACGAAGAAGCGCGACCACCTCACTGCTGCCTACCAGATGAGCAAGGTGAAGTCCACGCTCCACCAGCTCATTCGTGACTGGAGCGATGAGGTTTGATGCCAATCCTCTTTTTCAGCGTAGGGGAGAGAGGAGAGAGAGTTGTGCTACACGCCCCTTCTCGAGGCGCTGGAGAAGTACGTTCCCATCGTGCGAGAACCGGACGGGACCATCACGCCGGAGCATCATCGTCGTGTGTTGGTCCCCGGCACGGGACTGAGCCGTCTCCTCATGGAGGTGGTGGAGCGCGGCTACGGCGGCCAGGGCAACGAGTTCTCCTACCAGATGCTCCTCGTGTCGAACTACATGTTGAATCACGTCTTCGAGGAGAAGTCCGTAATCGCTTCGCACCCTCCTTCCCCGTAGATCACGCTCTATCCGTGGACCGACGGCACGAACAACATCTTCGCCACGGGTGACAACAATCGCCCCATTCTGATCCCCGACGTGGTCCCTTGCAACAAGGTGCCGGAGGGCAGTGACTTCTCGATGTGTGCGGGCGAGTTCGTGGACAGCTACTCCGAGCAGGAGAGCGAGTGGGACTGCGTGTTGACGTGCTTCTTCGTGGATACCGCGCCCGTGGTGTTCGAGTGCGTGCAACGGGGTGGGGTGATGTGTAGGTATGTGGAGCTTATATACAAGATCCTGAAACCCGGGGGATATTGGATCAACCTCGGTCCGTTGCTGTACCACTGGCAGGTGGAGGAGGTGGCGGTGCGTGAGGCGTAGTGCTCCGAGGATGTGTGTACGGAGGAGATGGACGAACGGTACGGGAAGAGCATCGAGCTGTCGTACGAGGAGCTGAAGAAGGTGATGGTGCAGTGCGGGTTCGAGGTGGAGGAGGAGAGGAGAATCTGCACGCCGTACACCGACAATATGTGAGGGAGGGAAGCGCGAGTGAGGGGTAGACTGTCGATGATGACCACGCTGTTCCGCGGAGTGATGTTCGTGGCGAAGAAGCCGTGGGTTGTTTGTTCCAACAAACAAGCGAGTGGGGAAAGAAGCGTGTGTTCTCCTTCTTCCATTGGTGCGCCGCCTGGCGGAGGGAGTCTGGGGTCAGCATGGACTTGTCGTCTCCCTGGATTTTGCGCGCTACACGTGATCCCAGGATCGTACTCTTACCCATGGTGATGATGTCCTGCACATACAGCTTCGCCATACCTGCTATCGCGATGGTCTCTTTCCGCTGCGCCTTGTAGGGAATGCCCTTCTTCTTTGCGCACTGGGCAAGAATCTACACATCACGCGTTCCTCCATTGCCCACAGATTCCACTTTTACGGGGTGAAACCGAGAGGATAGCATGCACTTCTTCCGCGTATACTCCATGGGACTGAGACCCTTCGAATCGATTCTATTTCTTACGCCTTCCATGATTCCGTCTTACAGTTGCCTCAACACGTTGTTTCTGTTATATTGTTTTGCAGTTTCTTCTCTTCCCAGATTCGACTCGGAGACCACGGTTTTCGTATCCGGCATTCCAGAGATCATGCTCATGGTAGCGGAATGCCTCGTTGTTGCGGACAGATACGTCGCCGTTTCGGAACGATCGTCTCCCAGGGAACTCTGAATATCGTTGGACTCCTCGTCGTCCTCCACTTCAAATCCAATATCGTCGCTATCGTCGCTGCTCATGGTTCCCACACAAAAGAATAATGAAACAAACAGACGGAGCATGAAACGAAAACACGCCTAAAGTGAAGCGGGCACACTGCGCAAGTCTTGTGTCCCTTGCCATAGATTCGTATACTTGCGAACATCCTACTCATCACCCACTCCCTTCAAACGCACCGATTTCTTTGCCAGATACTGCAGAAAGTGCGTCAGGTTCTCCAGCTCGCAGTCCTTCTCGTCTCCCCAAAAGGGTTGACATTCGATTCCATTCTTCTTCTGCAACAGGAAGCTTCTCGCACAGTTGTCCACAATGACCACCGAAGACAGGGAACGACCCAACAACGAAAGGTCCTTTACGAGCTGTCCTCGGAAGGGAATGCAATGCTCGCGGTACAGCCGCGAACAGATGAGATTGCGCGGATCCAGACGATTCAGCACGGCGTCGGCATACTACGCAATGAGGGAGGGAATGCACTCCGACCTGATGAAAACTGGCGGTGAACACGACAATCTCGTATAAAGAACTCATGGACTGAAGAAAGGATTCGACTCCGGGACGGACGGACACGTACACTTGGCGCACACGTCCATCCAACATAACGGGGAAGGAAAACTGGTGGGGTTGTGACGGGTCGAAGGAGGAGTGGACAAGCGTTTCGTCTAAGTCGAGAACGAGTGTCTTCTTCCTCAACGGACCTCCATTCTGGCATGGAAGAAAGGGAACGGAAACGGGTAAAGAAGGCAAAAGGGAGGTGACATTGGCGCTAGCAACGCATCTGTCAGCTCTGAAGGGGACTAAAGGAGTCCCGGAAACCACGGCACTATTGTCTTTTGAAACAGTACAGTAGCCATCCGTCTGCAAAGCGGGTTTACTCGATAGAGGGTAGCAAAAGTACAAGGCAAACACTTCTAACTAGTGCGTTAGAAACACCACAAACACATACGCGTTTCGGATGTACATAGCTAGAGGAACGCTGCGGGTCATAATAGGGCTCAAGTGGCAGGGACGACGAAGCACATCCTTCCGTGGGCATGGCACTCTCCTTGCATTCATCACAGTACACCAATGACGCGTTTCTGTGGCTTTCTATCACCAACTGGTTTGTGTCTCGCTCATCTGGTTCTAGGAGTGAAGCGATACAGTAGCACTCACCTTGCTCATCGATTCGGCCAACCTTCTCAGATGGGGCCATCCCAAATGTGCACAGCCAAGAAATGGGTGTTGGTGGACGAGCAGTGTTCGCGCGCGCTGCAAACGAGAAATAACCGCGGAATGTCTCCGCCTTCTGCCCTTTGTCTTTTGTGTGTAATATGTGTCTTGGTGAAGTAGTCTTGATGTGTTGTGGGAAGTAAAGGTGTGCTGCTTTGTGTTGTGGGAGATGGCGTGATGGACTGCGCGATATAGGTGAATGATCTCCGCTCATACGATGCAAAACCGTTACGGAATCAAAACCCGAGAATTCGATTGTCCACCTGTGATTCTCTTGAAAGCAAACCAAACCGTGTTGCTCCCTTTCGATATGTACTGTGTGTTCATATAGAGGTGTTTGCGCAGGGAAGAGTGGATTGTTAGGTATTGAGATCACTTTGTATCAGTTATCGTATGAATAGACACGATAATGCATGAAAATGCACTACTCACACTCTAGACGGAGTTTCCCTCTCAAGATCCCAATCTGTCCCTTGTACGTCCCTTAGCCCCACTCTTCATTTCCTTACAAAGGCGACACTTTCACATCCCATTCATAGAAAAGAATGATTGCAAAGGTGATTCTGAATTCATTGCTCTATGGAGACAGAATCGTTCTCCCAGAAGTATCTCAAAGTGAGATGCGTGATTGACTAGTCATTTCTGTCCAGAGAACTGGAAGACGATAATCAGACACATACACATCACACATACACGCTTACTGTTCACCATGAAGATGGAAGGGACAAATGGATTGTATGTGGCGTTTTGGAGTATTCCGCTCCCGAAGGCTGTATTGAAGTATCCGATGATGTAGACCATCCCTGTTCGTGATAATGATCGTAGATTATGGATAACCTGAACATCCAAACTGATGATTGCGTTGAAGTGGGCAGCATCGTGATTCCGAAAGTACTCACCTATCACAATGCATCATGTAAAGGCGACTGCACTTCATTTGGAAACGAAAGCGTTAATCTCGGATGAATTGAGACTTCAGCAGGTTTTACTGAATCGCTTGCTGGAAAAGTACTCTTGTCTCTACGAGAACGAAACAGTGGTGCTTCCGTGTGCGCGTTGCGCTATGTTCACTCCTAGTTGGGAATCGCAGTCCATTTCGTTCACAGTCAAGCAACTCCAGCCTTCCTGGGCCTGTTCCCTCATCGATACAGACGTTGAGATTTCGTGGGACTATCTCACCACGCCATCCCCTCCCGTCTCTCCTTCTCTCATCACTCTCTCCGATGAAACGCCCTCCCTTTCTCTTTCCGTCTCTCCCTCCCAAGACATTCCCATCCAGTTCTCCTCCTCTTCCTCCTCTCGCTTCTCTCTTCGCGGCGCCTCCTTCTGCGCCATTGCTTATTCTGGCATACCCGAGTCCGATCGCGGTTACGAAACCACTCAGCCTCCTTCCCGCGATTCTTGCCAATCCGCCCTATTTATTGAAACTCCCTTTTCTGTACCTTCACGTACTCGCTTCCATCCTAGGCCGAAATCGGTTCGTTTTCTGACGGTCTTCTTCTTCACGTTTTGGACGGCTCTGTTTTGGAGTTGCATCTTGACAAGCCGTCTTCTCAACCGTCAACACAATTGTCATCACAACCCTCATCCCAACCCTCATCCCAACCCTCATCCCAACCCTCATCCCAACCCTCATCCCAACCCTCATCCCAACCCTC
>QWCN01007895.1_pt1 | contig 10819 bp, 5 predicted proteins | sample 1972711 | NCBI WGS metagenome assembly QWCN01 (sample SAMN09866707, study PRJNA288562) | Human gut metagenome isolate term1_stool, whole genome shotgun sequencing... | isolation source: gut | host: Homo sapiens | place: USA: California | reverse complement strand
TCCGCATTGAGCTGACCAAGCCTTTGCGACTTTGCTCCGACTATCACGGATGCGGCAGAAGAAGAGAACGTGGCGACCGGTTCAGTTGCAGACGAACTATAGTGCTGCAAATCAAAACAATCCGCTCGGTTGATTCTGAGCTCCAAAAGAAGACATGATCCGTCTCGTTAACGGATGCTACGAACCGTCTTCCCATCCATCAGCGCCCAACGCTGTTGCACGATATCGTGAATACGCTAACGCCGAATCTCGACCTTGCCACCTCACATCTCCCTATTCTGTTGGATATAGATAGATTTCCTATCTTGATACTGCTGGCCTTTGAGCCGTTAATACGTCGAGGCATGCTACCTCTGCTCCTCATGGAGCCAGCGAGCGCATGGCTTTGGCAAAAATGGTCTAAGCAATCTTGGCTCTCTGCCGTATCCGAGATAGTCGGAGCAGTTCTCCCATAAATAGAGGCGAGCAGCAGGCTTCAGCCTGCTGCTCACAAATAATCAGATTCAGTTGTGATGTCCGAGATACCAGGATGTCCTCCATAGGTACTTCGAACAACGCGCCGAGAGCATACAGATTATCAACGGAAGGCAGGCTCTTTCCTTGCTGCCATTTGTAGATCGCCTGTGGCTCTTCGAAACCGAAGTATGCCTGCAGGTCGCGGACACTCATCCCGCGCTCGACGCGAAGACGGATGATGTTCTTTCCGGTCGCAATCGGATCAATGACCGGAAACTGTTTCATGTTCATGGCAATCGCCTCCATCTAAAGAGTTTTCCCAAAAGGGAGTACTCCAGAATACTGGAAGAACCTTCAAAAAGCAAGAGAAAAGTCAATTTTGTAAAGAAACTGTCACATAGGAGGTCCAATCGTGAGTCGAGAATACAATGAATCCTACTGCTGGACGATTGAAAAGTTCTCATTCTTCCACAACTACTTCGCAATCATCGATACAGCAGATTACCTTGCTGACCAGCTCTTTATCAAGCATCAGGTCAGAGTTGGGTTCGGCCCTGAGTTCGTTTGCCCGGATGCTCCCTATCGCGTCATCATGTGCAAGTGCCGCAAGCGTGATGTCGATGCTTTCCTGGCCGCGATCCGTGAATTGCCCAACAAGATGCTCCTGTGCGGGTATCCTGACTACCTTACATTCTGCGCGGATCTCAAAAAGAAAGTCCAAACCGTTCGAGACAATGGAGGTGTTCTCACCAATGAAACAGATGATACCACTCAAGAAGCAGAGCAAGAAAGCGCAAAAGGAGCAACATGCGAAGCAGCGCGGTAGCTGGTATGGTATTTCTCCCGTCACAAGAACTGTGCCAAATGGAAAAGCCTATGACCGAAATCGAGTTAAACGAGAAGATCGAGAATTTGCTGACTGAGTCAGCTCCCAGGCAGCCATCCAGACGAACTGGTTCTGCGTATCGAAGAGAAATGCGCATCCGCAAGAATGACGCGCTCATGCGTATTGTCACAAGAAAGTATGTGCCTCATGCCGGCTATATCGATTATGGCTTTGATGGTGACACGCTGCTCCATTCGGGAAAGTATATCAAGTATCCCAAGAACAGTAATTGCCAGCGGTGGATGAAACGAGAAACTAGCCGAAAGTTCCGAAACTGTCAGGATCTACCCCGAAAGGGGAACTACTACCGGCGCCTTTTTGACTACTGGTGGACACTTTATTAAAAACGAGAGGATTCCTGCAGCGCAATGTGCGGGGACCCTCTCGCTTCATAATTTATATATACTGTTAAACATTTTGCAAATAAATCTATATATTGTGTTATCTGATGCTATCATGCTCCATGATATACAGAGAAAGGCAGGGAGCCTCCTTACCAATGGCACGGAACAGGAAAGTCACGCTCTGGGCACGGGTGCAGGTGGCGTCAGGACTGAATTTGCCATCACCCGTTCCTGTGGTGATACCGTTTTCTACCGCCCATGCAACCGCCTTTGCATAATAGGCATCAGTGGACACATCGGCGAAACTGCTCATAGCCTTGGGTTCGGGCGAACCGGCAGCACGCCACAGGAATGTGACAATCTGTGCGCGGGTACAGCTGTTGTCAGGTCCAAATAGACCATTGCCGATGCCTCCGGTGATTCCCTTTTCCTGCGCCCACCTCACAGCCTCATAGTAGTAGGCACTGGCAGCCACATCACTAAACATGCTTGCCGCATTTTCTTGGGCAAAGACTGCATTGATCTTTACCCTGCCGTTGGGCATGATAAAGGTATATTTTCCATTGCCCAGATCAGTCAATTTCAATTCATTGCCGCTCTGATCGGTAACGGTGAGATCATCCAGCTGATAGCCGTTGTCGGGTTTAACAGTAATGGTCACAGTATCGCCCTTGGAGGCACTCCTGGGGCTGATAGTCACAGAGCCGTTCTTGACAGCAGAAATAGACACCGCGCTGCCAGAGGATCCGGACGAACCGGAGGAACTGCTTCCGGAGCCGGAGTTAAGCAAGCGGACAGTGATTCCGTTTGCCTGCGCATACGCATAAATGGGAGCCGCTGCAGAGTCTGTCCAAATTGTGACATTAGGACTGTTCTTGCAGAGGTCAGCGCCAATATCCGTCAGACCAGAGCGAATCGTAACGGAATTCAATGTTGGGTTATAAGCGAGGGCTTCCGCGCCGATGCTCTTTACGCCGGTAGGCAGAACCAGCGTCTCCAGGGCAGTACCCAGGAACGCATGATTGCCGATTATCTCCACTGTACTGGGGATATTTACTTCCGTGAGAGCCGCACTGCTGGCAAAGGCAGCGTCCCCAATAGACACAAGACCCTCAGGCAGATGCAGGGTACGCAGCTGTTCGCAGACGGAAATGCTGTTGGAGCCAATATGCCGGATCGATGCCGGCAGCGTCAGACTCTCCAACGCACGGCAGTAGAAAAATGCGTAGTCGCCAATCCGCTCAGTCCCCTCTTTGACCGCAGTACTTGTCAAGCCACGGGGGCAGAAGAGCAGCGTCTTGCCGTCAGCACTGTACAGTAAGCCGTCATTGGCGGAGAACCATGGGTTTCCTTCGGTGACGGTAACCGCCGTGAGGTGGTTGCAGCCCAGCACATCCGAGCGCTCAAATGCATCTCCCGGATATTGGCTGCCCAAGTTTTTCAGTGTGGCGGGAAGATGGATTGCCGTCAGCGCAGTACAACTCATAAAGGCCTGCTGTTCCACGGTTTCTACGCCTTCCGGAATTGTGACCTCCGTCAATCGGACGCAGGCAGCAAACGCACCGCTGGAAATCGTACGCAGCGTGGTTGGCAGCGTCAGTTTCAGCATACCTTCACACTCGTAAAAGGCATCCTGACCGATGTATGTCACGCCTTCGGGAATGTTGACCTCTTTCAGCCGCCAGCAGATATAGAACGCACCCTTAGGCAGTTCGCGCAGGGTAGAGGGCAGCGTCACCATTTCCAGGCTTTCACAGGAGTTGAAAGCATATTCTCCCAAACTCTCCAATCCCTCCGGCAAAGTCAGGGAGCGCAAATGCGTGCAGTTTTCAAAAGCCCGGCTGCCAATCGTTTTCAAGCCGGAGCCAAAGGTAACCGCAGAGAGATTTCCACAGTGAGAAAAGGCATTGTCTTCAATATGCTGCAAGCTCTCTGGCAATGTTACTGTTTCAATATCCCAACGGTTCTGAAATGCGCCGGAAGCGATGCCGAGAACCGTCTTGTTCTCCACTGTGCCGGGAATGACAAGATTTCCGCTTTCGCCAGTATAGCCGGTGATGTAACCACGGTCATCCACCGTAAAATCGCTGATCGTTTCATCCCTCGTCACAGTCACCCTGCAGTCCGCATAGGGACCATCGGTTGAAATCACCCGAATTGTTGCAACCCCGGGAGCTACCGCAGTAACTGTACCATCCGCACTCACTGCCGCAATTTTGGTATCAAAAGATTTGAACACCAAATCCGTATGTGTTGCAGTTTCCGGTTGGACGGATGCACCCAGCACTGCGGTTTCACGCTGTTTGAGTGTCAGTTCCGTCTTGTCAAGTGTGACCTGCGTCACCGCTTCATAGCTGTCCAAATTTTTGAACGTCAATTTGCAGCGGTCGCCCTTATCCGCCCGCTTCGTTGCCACATATTTTTCTGCAGCAGAGCCGGCAGCGCCGTACACCGTAATCGCATAATTGTAAGGAATAAATTCGTCCGCCAAAGTTGTTTCTGCGCCCAGTATCCGAACAAACAGGTTTTGCCCACCGTATTCAAAGTCAAAGGCATTTTTTCCAATAGAACTTACGCCAGCAGGAATGGTGACCTGCGCAATACGGGTGAGTGAAAACGCATTTTCTCCAATGGTCTTCAGCCCGCTGCCCAACTGAGCGGTTTTCAGAGCGCTGCAGTTGAAGAATGCATTGTTTCCAATGGATTCTACAGAATCCGGAAGTTCCACACTGATAAGAGCGGACTGTTTGAAGCCATAATCCCGGATCGATTGCAGCCCATCAGGCAATGCCACATGACTTGCCTGACTGCGATGGAACGCATAAGTGTCAATCACTTGTGTACCATCCGCCACCGTGACCGTGCCGGTGCGTCCGGCAGGGCAATAAAGCAGCGTCTTTCCATCGGCGGTATAGAGCAGCCCGTCCCGAGAGGAGTAATTCCGATTTCCCTCAGCCACGGTGATGGAAATGAGGTCATCTGTCCCTGAGAATTGACCACTTTCATTCGCAGGGGCGAATACCAGCGGTGCAGCCGTACCGAGGCGCTCCAGAGTAGAGGGCAGAGAGACACTGGTCAAGCCTCTGCTGATACGCAGCGCACTGTCACCGATACTGACGACACCCTCCGGAATCTCAATGTGTGTGAGCCGATAGCACTGATAGAAAGCAAAGTCTCCAATCGTCTTCAGCTGACTGGTCAGACCGCTGGCAAACTGTACAGAAGTTAAACCGGAGCAGAGTTCAAATGCGTAAGCACCAATTGTGGTGACAGAGGCCGGGATGGCAATTTCAGTGAGGCGGCTATCCCCGTCAAAGGCACGAACGCCAATTACCTCCAGCCCATCCGGCAGTGTGATCTCCGGCAGCTTGGTGCAGTAGGCAAAGGCAGACTCCCCAATTTCGCGCAGAGTGCTGCCGGTTTCAAAGATAACTTCCGTCAGCTGGCAGCCATAAAAGGCTCGCGCACCGATCTTCGTAACAGAAGCGGGAATCGTGACTTTTGTCACCTCCACTCCCTCTTCCCCTTCATCCGGACTTTCAAAAACACCGGGGCCGATTTCCGTGACAGAAGAGGGAATCACAACCTCCGTCTTTGTTCCGTGATAGGCAACCAAAACGCCGTTTACAATCTCGAAATCCGAATCGATCTCATCGCCGTTTTTCAATTTCAAGGTAAGACCGTTGGCTCTGGCATATTGAGCCGCAGCCGTGTCTGCACGATCGGCAACAATGGTCAAACCGGTGCGTTTTGCAAACGCATCTTTGCCGATTTGAGTCACAGAGGCCGGAATATAAACCTCCTTCAGGCGGTTTTCCACATTCTCACCGCCGGCAAACGCTTCTTCTCCAATGGTCTGCAAAGTTGCAGGCAGCGTCAGCGTCTCCAGTGCATCCATTCGGGCGAAACTCTGAGATCCAACGGAGGTCACGCCTTCAGGAATAGTGAGGCTTTTCACATTTTTGGCCCAGGCAAAGGCCGAATTGCCGATGGTTTTCAGGGAAGCCGGCAGAATGATTTCCGTCAGCGTATCTTCATAGCCCCAGAACGCAAATTCAGGCAGATCTGCAATGCCCTCCGGAACCACAATTTTAGTGCCCTTGCACTCATTGAAGGCATACGGCCCGATATACTGCACGCTGGCCGGAATCCGGTCAACACCGGTCCATTCCTCGCAGCCGAAAAAGGCGGAATTTTCCACCCGCTCCAGTCCGGTGGGCAGTTCGCAGTCTGTCAGCGCTTCGCAGTAGTGGAACGCCTGCTCCCGCACCGTTTTCAGTGTAGAGGGAAGGTCAGCACGGGTCAGATTAAAGCACATGAAGAAGGCATAACGGCCAATTTCCGTTACCCCCTCCGGGATCACCGCTTCCGTGCGTCCCCGGGGGCAGAACAGCACCGCAGTCTCCTCTTTGTTATAGAGCAGACCGTCCTTGGCGGTATAAAGAGGATTGCCTTCCGCCACAGTGATGGTTTTCATCGCCGTATCCGCAGCAAGTGCGCCGGGATCTTCAAATACATCTCCCATGTATTCATCTCCCAGCTGCTGAAGAGAGGCGGGCAGATGCAGCGTTTGCAGCGGGCACTTTTTCAGTGCGCCGGCATGGATGGTTGTCAGCCCCTCCGGCAGAATCAGCGCTTCCAGAGAAGTACACTGTGCGAAACACTCTTTGCCCAGTTCCTTCACAGAGGACGGCAGCGTGACTGCTTTCAGTTTTGCGCAGGACATAAAGGCCTGTTCAGGCACATCACGCAGTCCTTCACCCAAAGCAACGGACTGCAATGCCGCACACTGCCGGAAAGCACCGCTCCCCATCGAAGTGACATGGTTCAAGTTGATTTCCTTCAGGTTTGTGCAGCCGTAAAACGCATTGCTGCCAATTACGGTTACCGTTTCCGGGAGTATCACCTGCTGAATATCCCGCTGATTTTCAAACGCACCGTCCGCAATACCGGTTACGGTCTGATCGCCGATTTCCGCCGGAATGTTCAGAACCTTCCAATCCGTGCCCAGATAGCTGGTCACTTCGCCATTCTGGTTCAGCACATAGTCGCCCTCATTTTCGTCCACAATGACATGAACCGTGCAGGAAGCCGTGAGTTTTCCAACCGCAGCTGTAATCACCGTGGTACCCTGCTGCACCGCAGTCACCAGACCATCCTTACTTACCGTTGCCACAGCAGGCTGACTGCTGCTCCAGCTGACAATTGCCTGCGCGCCTTCCGGCAAAACCTCAGCAGTCAGTCGATCGGTTTCCGTTCTATGCAGAGAAATCGTTTCCTGATTCAAGCGAATCTCGACAGGTTCTACATAGCCGTCCGTCTGGAAGGTCAGCCTGCAGCTGTCACCTTTTTCAGCTTTCTTTGCCGCCACATATTGTTCCGCGGTGGAATCCGCCAAACCGTAGACCTTGATAGCGTAATAATACGGGATGAACTCATCTGCCAGTTCCGTGTTCTTACCCAGCAAGCGGATCGAATAGTCACTGCCGTATTCAAAATCAAAGGCATTTTCCCCAATATAGGTCACGCTGGCAGGAATCGCGACCTGCGCGACACGGCTTTGAGAAAACGCACTGTCCTCAATGCGCTCGAGTCCTTCATTGAGCGTCACGTTGGTCAGTTGAGAGAAGAAGAAAGCAGATGCGCCGATGGTTTTGACACTGCCAGGAATTTCCAGGCTGGTCATTTTAGCACGGTTAAACGCATTTGCGCTGATTTCCGTAACCGTTCCCGGGATGTTCACGGACGGCATTGTGCTGTTGCAGAAAGCGTATGCGCCAATCGCCGTCACGCCATTCAGCCAGTCAATGGACTGCTTGGCAGCCGGGCAGTAAATAATCGTTTTCCCGTCGGCGGAATACACTGCGCCGTCATGGGAACGGTACTGTTCGCCGACTTCCGTGATATTGACGGAAGCCAGCGCTGCCGGTGCTCCGCCGCTTGTTCCACGGGCGAACAAATTGCCGAACCACTCCCCGCCGCAAACCGTCGTCAGGGTGCTGGGCAGTGTAATGGTCTGCAGCTTGTTCATGGCCGCAAAGGCGTACTGTCCAATGGAGGTGACGCCCTCCGGAATAGTCAGGCTCTCCAACTGATTTGCGGCGTAAAACGCCTCATTTCCAATGGTCTTCAACTGGCTGCCCTCAGCGAAGGTTACGCTTGTCAGGCCGGTGCAGGTATCGAAGGCCTTGTCCGCGATCTCTGTGACGGAAGCGGAAATCGTGACGGATTCCACATTTCTTCCGAAAATCGAAGACGAACCGTTACCGATGACTGTGACGCCCTCCGGGATCGCCACGTTGGTGGCGCTGCCGGTGTAGGCGGTCAGCACGCCGTTTTCAATTGTAAAGTCGGAGGCTGCCGTCACAGTGACAGTGCAGGCAGCAGACTTTCCGTTTGCAGACACAGCGCTAATCACGGCAGTTCCCGTAGTCACAGCTTTGATAAGCCCGGTTTGATCCACTGTGACTGCCGCATTGTTGTCGCTGCTCCAGGTCAGCGTTTTGTCCGCAGCATCTTCCGGCAGGATCTCTGCTGTCACCTGGTAGGTGCTGCCTTCGGTCAATGTCAGAGAAGCCGGAAGTGCAACGCTTTCCACGGCGACTTCCGTTTCGCCGTCGAGTATCTGGAAGGTCAGCTTACGCTCATCCCCAAGATCTTCAGCATATTTTTGTGCCGTAGAGCCTTCCAGTCCAAAAAGAGTTACCTTTGCAGAATTTGGAATAAAGGAACTGCCGAGAACGGTATTCATTCCCCGCACCTTTACGACTGCGGGGCCGCCCGAGTCCGTCAGGCAATCAAAAGCACTGCCGCCAACGGACTCCAGTGAAGCCGGGAGTACCAACTCCGTGTTGGCAGGGAAATAGCATTCACTGAAAGCCATGCTGCCGATGCTCTTCAGTCCCTCTGAAAAGGAAACTGTTTTTACCTTGGAGTTGTAAAAAGCAGATGCCCCAATGGATTCCACGGATTCAGGGACTTTTAGCGAGGTGCATTGGGCACTGTAAAACGCTTTTTCTGCCACGGTCTTCAATCCGCTCGGCAATACTACCTGTTCCATTGTGGTTTTTAACAAAGCGTAAGATGCAATTTCCTCCACTCCGGCCAGCCAATCAATGGACTGCTTGGCAGCCGGGCAGTAAATGAGCGTTTTCCCGTCGGCGGAATACACTGCGCCATCATGGGAACGGTACTGTTCGCTGCCTTCCGTGATATTGACGGAAGTCAGCGCTACTGGCGCTCCACCGCTTGTGCCACGGCCGAATAAACTACCGAACCATTCCCCGCTGCAAACTTTCGTCAGAGTGCCGGGCAGTGTAATGGTCTGCAGCTTGTTCATGGCCGTAAAGGCATACTGTCCAATGGAGGTAACGCCCTCCGGAATAGTCAGGCTCTCCAACTGATTTACGGCATAAAACGCCTCATTTCCAATGGTCTTCAACCGGCTGCCCTCGGCGAAGGTTACACTTGTCAGCCCGGTGCAATTATAGAAGGCCTTGTCCGTGATTGCTGTGACGGAAGCGGGGATCGTGACGGATTCCATATTGCTTCCGAAAATAGGAGACGAACCGTCACCGATGACTGTGACGCCCTCCGGGATCGTCACGCTGGTGTCGCTGCCGGTATAGGCGGTCAGCACGCCATCTTCAATTGTAAAGTCGGCATTATTTTCGTCTGATAAAAGGGAAACCTGTGTGCTTTGCGGAGATTCCTCCGTATTTTGAGCAAACGCCGCTGGCGAGATGCAGTTGGTCAGCATCAGAACCGCCAATGTGGCAGCTATGCGAGTTTTCCATGTGTGCATATAAATTCCTTCCTGTGTTGATTTTCAGTTAGTCGTATCTAACTCACGCTTAATATTCATTGCCATAGGTAGCCTGTTTGACAATCCGGGTAAGAAAATACGTCATTTTGATTGGGAAAAATTGCTGTAGTTATTGCCTCATAATTAACTATAACTAACCCTATGTCATAAAATCACTCCTCTATTGCCGTCTCTTGACTTTGATATGTAATCTTTTGCAGCAAGATGACTTGTCGCCATTTTCAAATGTTATTACGCTCATCTGTACAGTTAGTGTTATCTAACTCATGCTCAAAAAAATATTTTGCCACGAGTCCGGTCAAGTTTAAGTTAGAGCTATCTAACCAACATGACGTATTCTATCATAGATTATATATTGCGTCAATCAAAAATATAACCCGATTGTCCTGCACTCCGGGTTTGGTTCAAAAGTACATTTTTATAACGAAAAACACAAAAAATCCGAATATTTCAGGTGTTTTTGGGAGCTGCTGACCAGATTTGAACTGGTGACCTCATCCTTACCAAGCATCAGGTCAGAGTTGGGTTTGGTCCTGAGTTCGTTTGCCCGGATGCTCCCTATCGCGTCATCATGTGCAAGTGCCGGAAACGTGATGTCAGTGCTTTCCTGGCAGCGATCCGTGAATTGCCCAACAAGATGCTCCTGTGCGGGCATCCTGACTATTTAACATTCTGTGCGGATCTCAAAAAGAAAGTCCAAACCGGTCGAGACAATGGAGGTGTTCTTACCAATGAAACAGATGATACCACTCAAAAAGCAAAGCAAGAAAGCGCAAAAGGAGCAACATGCGAAGCAGCGCGGTAGCTGGTATGGTATTTGTCCCATCACAAGAACTGTGCCAAACGGTAAAGCCTATGACCGAAATCGAGTTAAACGAGAAGATCGAGAACTTGCTGACTGAGTCAGTTCCCAGGCAGCCATCGAGACGAACGGGCTCTGCGTATCGAAGAGAACTGCGCATCCGCAAGAATGACGCGCTCATGCGCATTGTCACAAGAAGGTATGTGCCTCATGCCGGCTATATCGATTACGGCTTTGATGGTGACACGCTGCTCCATTCAGGGAAGTACATCAAATATCCCAGAACAGTAATTGCCAGCGGTGGATGAAACGGGAAACCAGCCGAAAGTTCCGGAACTGTCAGGATCTACCCAGAAAGGGGAATTACTATCGGCGCCTTTTTGACTACTGGTGGACATTGTATTAACTAATGTGCACTGAATAACAGAAAAAGCCTTATATTTCAATCCATAGAGGCCAATCTGTGGTATAATTGGAGCAAGAGAACTGGCAAAAATCCAGCAAAA
>QWCN01006442.1_pt1 | contig 10830 bp, 18 predicted proteins | sample 1972711 | NCBI WGS metagenome assembly QWCN01 (sample SAMN09866707, study PRJNA288562) | Human gut metagenome isolate term1_stool, whole genome shotgun sequencing... | isolation source: gut | host: Homo sapiens | place: USA: California | reverse complement strand
AGCGTCTTCACCCATACACCGATGTATTCACCCTCATTCCTTCTATTCCCATTCACCCCCTCACAACCAGCATCACATCACTCCCGACTCTCCTATTCCCAACAAACACATCACAGACTCCGCAGCAACCCTCCACACGTATTACAGTTTCTCGCCTTCGCATCGTTCATGGCGTTGCAGCACGGACAAATCCGAATGGTCTTCAGCTTCCTCTCATACTCTTCACGTTGACGGCGTCTGTATAGCAACGCCTTGTTTAAGCTTGCTTCGCTCTTCGCGACCGACTCCTCGGCCATTGCCACCGACGGCAGGATCTCCTCGTACGCCTCGTTCACCTTCGCCTCCATCTCGGGGAACTCCATCAGCCGCTGAATGAACACGCTGTTCTTCAGCACAAAGTCGTCCGCCTGAATCACCTCCACCAGCGGCAGGTACGCCCTCTCGAAGCCGTTAAAGCACTCGTACAGGTCGCGGTACAGCGTGTGGATCGCCGGCAGACGCTCCTTCACGCGGTTCAGCTGCATGCCACACACGCGCGAGATCTCGCGCGGCGAGTGGTCCTCCAGCAGCAGCGAGCGCAGCACAAAGCACTCCTGCTCGCACGCCAGCGCCGCGTCCATGCTGCTCTGCAATGCCGCTCTCTTCTCCTCCACCGCGCGCCACTGCCCCAGCGCCACACGCGCCTCCGCCACCCGTGCGAATGGGTAGTTGCTGCACAGGCGCTGCTCCATCGCGGGGTTCGCCGCCAGCTTGCCCAGCTTGTCCAGCTTGTCGGCCGTTTCCTTCATCGCCTCCAGCTCGGACGTCACCTCCGCTACCGCCTCCTCGTCCTGCGCGATTCGCCGCTCGAACATGCCGCTGTCGAAGCCCTCCACGTCCCCCAGCACCGCGCGCCTACGCTCAACGCCGCCTCGCGCCCCCACATCGCCGCATCCTCGCTCTTATGCGCCTTCTCCGCCTCCACATCCGACCGCATCCGCGCGATCCGCGCATTCAACTCACTCACCTTCGCTTCGCACGCCTGCAGCTTCTGCTGCGCCGCCTGCGCCACGCCCTCCTGCAGGAGGCGTCCCTTCTGCTCCGCCACCTCCTTCGGCACACACGAGGTGTCGCACGCCAGCAGCAGCGCCTCGGGACGGTCCGCCGCCGTGGCCGCCACCTGATCCAGCAACTGCTTCTCGCGGGTCAGCTCCTTGATCAGCTCGGTGTAGACCGTTCGGCGGAATTCCGACGCGCTGTGAGTGATGCAGTTGGGGACGCAGAGCATCATCAACTCCTCCTTCACGGGCGGGATGGGGAACATGGGAACGGAAGGAAGGAAGCGCGGGCTGATGCGAGCGAGCGAATTGACATTTACATGGAGAGTTCCCTATGCATTCAGAACAATGGGAATGGAATGCGATGTAGAGGGAGAGCTTTGTGGCACGTTGATTCATCGACGAGGCGGCCGATTTCATCACACGGAACAGATCGCTGAAAGAAGCGGGAATGTGGTTGGGGAGGGAATCGAACTTCTTCTGCGCGTAACCACAACACAGGAGCACAAACGAGCAGCAGATCCGTTAAAGCCCGCACATAGGCGATGGCTTCCTCGGAATTCACTCCATCGTACCTCTGAGCGGCAATAAACAGTGTCTTCAGCTCGCAGTAGGAGGCGGAATACTGCGAATGAGCAAGAATGATCGAATCGCACTTTGCAGAGAAGGGAGAGCCCGGACGCTTCCGAGATCTGAGAAAAGAAGCTGCACGCATCTCGAAACAGCTTCTCCGCTGCGGCGAGATACGACGCGGGCTCATCCACTGCGCTGTTCTGGATGTGGCAGTAGTGGCCCAGAGCGGAACAATAGGCTTCAAACTACGGCGTGAACGCAGGAGAGGGAAGGAACTCCATGCAATGCCCTGTCGCTCATATCCCACGAAAAGGGAGAGGTGGAGTAGATGGGGAGGAGGAAAGTACGAATAAAGTGGAATATGGTGGAAGCCAGGAGGTAGTCCTTCTCCACCTCGGGAACGCGTTGCTTATCCATGGTTTCCTACGCTCGATCCATCCAGCATCACCCACGGATGCCATCTGCTTTGCCTTCTGCGTGTACAAGCACGCAATGTTGAAAAGCGTGCAGGCGCACTCATACGCGTAGTTCGGCGACTTGACTGTATTCCGCAACTCGTACTCACTCCAGCAAATGGAGAGCGGCACCTTCTATGTGTAACGGATTGGAATGGAAGTAACGGTGCCGCTAATCACGGGAAACGATTGGCAAATCGTCCAGGCGTCGGCAAAATAGCGCTGATAGTCGCTGATACACGAAGCGAAGGTGTAGGACGAGGTGCCCATCACGGTCTCTCTGAGCCTGTCCGTACTCTCCAGCATTACCTGCAGATCCATCTGTACCGGCTATTCCTCAGGCTATTTCCACGCACCCACATCCGGCAGCAGCCGCCGAACCGAATCCAGGATGGGTCTCTTGACGGACAGTCGCTCCGACTTCTTCAGGATCAGTGCGTGAAACATTCTCTGTCGGGTTACGGGGCGTTTCACTCGCAACCTGACTGAAACAAACACGCTTTCAAGTTACAGCATTTTTCCACACGTGATGCAGGTTCTGCTTCCGGGGTGGTTCAGCGAGCCGCACATCTGGCAGGTGATGCTCCCCGCCTGGTTGTATCCGCTGTATCCCTGGTTCATATACCCCGGCTGCTGCTGGCTATACTGCCCGTACTGCGACTGCCCGTACTGCCCGTACTGCCCGTACTGCTGGGGGGTGCTCTGCTGCGGATTGCTCTGCTGCTGGCTGTACTGGCTGTACTGGCCGTACGGCGTGAACTGATTGTACGGGCTGTACTGCGGCTGGCCGCCCTGCTGCATCGACGGCCCGCGAGCCACGCGCGCCTTCTCCAGCTCGGTGTTGAAGTTGGCGCGGATGCCCGCCACAATCTCCTCCAGCTTCTTGTAGAAGGTCGTGCCCTCCTCCACGAACTTCAGCGCGTCGCTCTGCGCCCGCAGCGCGTTGCTGATGCCCTCGAACACATGCTGGCGCTCCATCACCACAGGGTCGGCCTGCACCGCCTGCGTAAAGGCATTCAGCCGCGACTCCAGCTTCGCCAGATAGCTGTCCTGCGACTCGAAGCTCACCTTCAGCTCGCTGAGGCGCTCCGCGATGGGTGTGAACCCGCGCACGAACAGGCCCTGTTGGTCGACCGTCTTGTCGCGAATCAGCTCGTCGCGGATCGCCGTGTCGTCCTTCGCCATGTTCGTGATCTCCTCCACCTTCTTCGCGCGGTCCTCCATCAGCTTGCTCACCTCGTCGTTCACCGCGCGCAGGTCGTCCAGCAGGCTCGCCGTCTCCGCCGTCACGCTTCCCGTCGGCAGCTGCGCGTCGATCGACTCCTTCGTGCCCTGCAGGAACGGCTTGAACGCCTCCACGCTCTTCATCGCCTCCTCCACCTTCGACTCGCCGCTCGCCGCCTGGCTCAGCACCGTCGTGTACTGCTGGATCATCTGGATGTACTTCATGATGTCGATCGGGATCGGCGCCTGCGGGAAACTGCGACGGTACGTCTCCTCCTCCGCCTGCTCCTCTCGCGCCTCCGCCATCAGCGCGTTCAGCGACTCCGCCACGCTCTTCGCGCACTCGCGCATCTCTTCCACCTTGCCCTCCAGCGCCTCGATGCTGTTGCTCTGCGCCTCCTGCACCTTCTCCCAGATGTGCTGCGGCAGGCCCTGCTTCGTCTGCGCCGCGTTGATCTACGCCTCACGCGCCCGCGCCGCGCCTACCGCGTCCTCCACGTGCAGCTCCGCGCGCTTGTCCGTCACCGCCTTGTTGAACGCGTCCAGGCCCGCCAGGCCCCTGGCGATCTCGCCGTTGGCGTACTCGTGGTAACGCTTCAGCGCCTCCACCACCTACGCCTCACGCACCAGCCCGGGACGGACCAGCTGCGGGATCATGTTCGCGAACGCCTCCTCCTGGATGTCGGGGATCTTCGGCTCCCCCAGCGCGTGCAGGATCTTCGCCTCCACCGCGGGGAAGTCCTCCACCTTGGCGTCCACCTCCAGCTACGCCTCACGCCACGCGCCCACACCCACATAGAGACGGTTCATGCGCACAGCGTTCATGTACGTCGCGTGCGCCTGCTGCACGTAGTTCTGCACCGTCGCCTGCACCGGCGCGACCACCGGCTTCGGGTATGCCGTCAGGATGTTCGTCAGCAGGCGCTACGCCTCATCGCCGCCTCCTTCGCCCACCTCCGCCTCCTTCGCCTCGCCCACCAGCAGCCCGCAGCCGCGGCTGGTCTTCTCCACGGCCTCCTTCTGGTAGTCGCAGAAGTACAGGTACGCGCGCGCCGTGCAGTAGTCCGCCAGCATCTACGCCTCACGCGCCCGTGCGGAACCCACCGCGCAGTGCTTGCTGTAGGTGACGGCGCTGTCGCCGGTGGTGGCAAAGGCGGAGGACGCGTCGCGGAACATCTTGGCGCAGCCGTGCATCAGCGCGCACTTGCCGTAGGGCTTGGTGCCCGCGAGGTCCGCCTTGACGCACACCACCATCTGCGACATGCCGTGGCAGAAGTTCTCGAACTAGGGGTGAGGACAGGCGGTGGCGGCAACGCCCAACAGCGAGGACTCCAGCATGTCCCAGGTGATCTTCTCATGGCTGCACGGCTGGATGACCACCTGGCGGAGGTAGGCGTAGCACGACGCCGCCTCCTTGAACTCGTCCAGGGCGATCTGGACCTTCTCCAGCGTGGGAATCTCCTAGACATGATTCGGCTCCGTTGTAGCAACGTCGATATAGTTCATCGCCTTCTGAGTGTGCAGCGCCGCAATGTTGAATAGAACGCAGGCCAGTTCGTAGTTGAAGTTGTAGGTGGTGGTGGACGATCTTCCGTTGATCTCGTTCCACTTGACTTGGATTCCCACGGGCTACCGGTGAACGGACGAAGGGAAACGAACGGTCGATTCCATGACGGGGAAGGCCTTGATGATCTGTTTCACATACGAGTAGTAGGTGATGAACGACGTGATGGTGTCGTCGTTCACGAACTTCTTGGTGTTCACCACGGTCTTTCGGTTATCTTCCACTGTGGGCATCATCGTCTTCAGATTCGTGTAGCTCTCCTAGACTTCAGAAGGATCCAGCTCGCACATACAATAGTGAGATTCTTCTTGGCGTACTTGACAAGCGGGGACGTCAAATCTGCCTTCGACGTCGATTTCAACGGGATAGATGCATACATTATATATTAAAAGTGGTACCAGTTAACGCAGACAATAACTTGAACAAACTGGATAGTGCGCACCCGTTTTGGTGCGTCCAATCAACACACGACTGAGAAGTGCGAGTGTCCAGTGCTGTGTTTGATGCGTTCATGGGCATGGAGGTCATTTCTAAAATGTCAGAGAAGTGGATTTGGAGGAAAGAGTAGAAACGACTCCATCTGGATAATCACCGTTAAAGACCTGGAATTACATCACAAGCACTAAAGTGAGATCACGCACCCGTTTCACAATCCTATTGCGGTGATGTCTCGAAATACCCTGCACACGATTCCTGAAATGGACACATCGTTGGACGAAGGGCTGTGCAGCGGAGAGTCCGAGAGGTCGGAGAACAACTCGGATGAGAACTATAGCGAGTATTCGTCAGCCACGGACTCGCTGCTGCTCGGATCGAGCGACTATGACTACGACTGTACGCACTGGCGCTTCCATCATTCATCCCCTAGTATCCGACTCCAGTTCTTATGAGAAGGAGGAGGGCTCGGAGGGTGAACCGCAGGAAATGGATTCAATTGAGAGAAATCCGTCGCTTCTCGTTTGTTGCGAACGGTGCCGGCTAACACGTAGAATCAGATGCAGAGGAGTGGCACACGGGATAAAGTGCACGCGGGCCATTCGCTATCCTCTCACTCCCTTATGGTGATCGAAATCCCCTCCCGTGAAGCATAGTGCGATCCAATTCCCTCCCTAAACTCGTCATCGACTCCCTTTGGGCTGGGTTCGCTGAGAAGCACGATGTACTCTCCCATTCACACAGTCCCCCAGCACACAAAGGGAGAGTCTTCCTTCTCCTCCATTCCATCCGTGGCGGAGTCGCTTCGAACTCGTTGTTTCGTACATACATTCTAAACGGCAGGAACGAATCGATCGTCTCCTCGCACCAACCAGCACGATCCATTCAAGAGTCGCGCGGCCGTGATGTCTCCCGAGTTTGCGGACATCCCCAGTCCTATCAGCCACAACATCGACGAGATTACCGTCCGATGCGTCTCTGTCTCCTCACAGATAGAACGCCGAGCGACGTTTTTCCGACCTCGCGCTTTCCCAGACGGAACTCGAGGAGTACAACCGACTCTCCGACGAGTACAACCGCAATGAGCAGACGATTCCGCTTCTGGTGCGAGAAGGGTGCAGATGTGAGTCATAGAAGGAGGAGGTGTATCAGATGTACTGCGAGTACGCGGAGATGATGAAACAGCAAATCGGCGAATTGCATGTGGGTTCAAATCGTTGGGATGTGAGGGGCAGGCAATGCAGGAGAAGGAGGAGTTGTTCGTGGAGAACTACGAAGTGAAGCAGTTGGCCGATATGAAGCGCGTGGGTCCGCTGCGACGCGCTGAGGAATAGAAGTACATCGCCGCGGCGGAAACGCGGCAAACGGCCATTCTGTCGCAAATCGAGGAGAAGTACGAGAAGCCGGTGGAGAAGATGGCGAAGGACACGCGGTCCATCGTGCAGAACATGGCAGCTGCGGATGGCGCGGGTGAGGCGTAGAACAAGTTCGACTACGCGGTGGACGAGGCGACGGGCCGCATCAGCGAGGCGCAGCTGCGGCGCGACGGCGAGGACAAGAAGCGCTCGTACTGCGACCTGCTGGGCCACCTGGCGCTGAAGGAGGAGCACGAGGTGCTGGTGCCCTCCACCGAGATGACCGTCGACACGCGCCGCTTCGTCGCCTCCTGCACCTTCCCCGCGGCCGTGGAGTGCAGCGGCGATATCCGCGTGGTGGTCAAGACGATCACGCTGACCTCCGAGCGCAACGCCTTCGTGTGGTTCAACTCGCAGTTCGTGACGGACCGCCTGACGGTGTTCAACGAGTTCGAGATGGACCGCTCCAAGTCCTCCTCCTTCTCCTCCATGGACTCTTCCTCTTCCTTCTCCTCCATGGACTCCTCCTCCACCACGCAGGACTCCGACGGCGTCGCCGTCTCCATGGACTCCTCGTCCTTCAACCTCTTCAGCTCCACCGCCGCGCCCACGCCGCTGCCGGAGGAGGTGGAGCGCGAGCTGTTCCTGCGCTGCGTCTTCGACGACGACGCGCTGCTGGAGACGGAGGAGCTGGCCCGCTGGCGCGCGGAGAGGGCGGGCGCGGAGCAGAGCGGCGAGGTGGTGGCGAGCGACCGCGTGCTGCCGATGAAGCCCATCTCGCTGATCCAGAAGGCCTCCACGCAGATCATCACCTCCACGCGCAACCTCATTTCCCGTGTCTCCAGCACCTCCAGCGGCCTCCTGCGCACGACCAGCGCCAGCTCCTCGCGCCACACCTCCGCGCCCTCCTCCCCCACCCACAGTCTCCAGGGGCTGCAGGGGCTACAAGGTCTGCAGGGGGAGAGCGAGCAGAGGGAGGCGGAGCTGGTGGAGATGCCAGAGACATCGGCAGTGCAGCTGCGCACCAAGGCGGAGATCGAGAGGAGGACGACGATGCGCATGAAAAGCCTGCACGAGAGCGAGGAGATCACCATGTCGTCCAGCACTCCGACGGGGAATAGTCAAAAGACGGAGGATAAAACGCCTCTGCGATCTGTTGAGGAGAGCAGCGATGAGATACCGCTAAGCAGTGATGAGGGAGAGTCTCGTTCGCTCTCATAGTTATGTGCGTGTTTGTTCAGTCACGCACATCCGAAATGCAGGCGATCAAGCCAATCATCGGTTTGGACCTGGATGAGGTGGTTCCCGTAGAGCGGACTCACGGTGTAGTGTCTGGGACAGTTTGTGTTCAATCTCGCACTATTCTACAATGCAAAGCATGGAACGCACCTCACAGTGGACGACTTCCACAGCTATTCCTTTTGGGAAGTCTGGGGAGGAACCAAGGAGGAAGTTGCTTCTCCTTGAGCCTTTCATCCCGTAGGCCTCGGAAGTCATATCGGAGTTCTTCAAGAGTCCGTTGTTTCTGAACGGAGTAAGAGCGGAGAGAGGGTGTCAACTAGATTCCCGTGGTGGAGGGGGCATTCGAAGCGCTGACGCAGCTCAACACAAAGTATGACATATACATCGTCACGTCGCGCCACAAGGTCTTCAAAGGGAGTAGTGTTCAACCGTAGTGCATCGAGAGCATCACCCGCAGCTGGATTAGCCAGCACTTCCCCGGACTGATCAAGGACATTTTCGTTGGGAATCTGTGGAACGAGGAGGGGAAGAAGATGTAGCGTGATCCCATAAGTGGTGATGTCTAGAACGAAGAAGGAGATGTGCGAGAAGATTGGCGCCTCTGTGCTCATCGATGACAACTGGAACTATGTGAATGAAGTGGGTGACTCGCGAGCCGGTCATGCGTAGTGCAAATCCGTCGTGAAGGTGCCGATTCTCTTTGGTGTGTACGGGTGGAATCGGCGAAAGGACCCGAAGGACTACGAGGGTATGGTGTGCTGCAAGAACTGGGAAGAGGTGGTGAACGCGCTCATGAACTGGTCTGTTTCGTAACAAACACGTCATATGATTCGGAGAAAGGAGAGCTCAGAAACCACATCTTCATCCACTTAAGCCTTGAGGGCGAACTTTCTCATGGGGAAAGCGCGCTCCTTCTTCTGCTGACGAAGAGTCTTCTTAGCAGCCTACGATCACAAGAAAGACGGATTGCAAACCTGCTCCTCAGTCAGAGCGCGGCGCATGGCACGGGTGGTCTTGGCACGCAGATCGGTGGGCAGGTACTTGGCCTTAGCGTAGTGCTCCTTGAGCTACGCAATGAGCCACGAAAGCGAAGAACCTACAGCAGCTCTCTTCTGCTGGCTCAGCACAGTCAGAGCGCGAGCAATGTTCTTGCGCACAACCTTGATCTGAGCAAGCTTGGCAGGAGCTCCTCCAGTGACCTGGGCAACACGCAGCTACACTGTAAAAATTGCGGGAGCACCGAATACCTGAGCGAGTTCCTTCTTGTAGTTCTCAATCTCGGTCATGAGCTCATCACGGTTCTTCTGACGAAGTTCAACAGCCTTCACTCTGGCTATGCGTTACAACCAATCCCACAAATCCGCTACGCATTTCTCTAAATCAATACAAAACTATAGACCAAACCAGAATCGGGATTAGAAATCTACCCCTGGGTTTCGATTTAGCCTGTTTGAAATACAGGTTATTCTATCACCCCTACAATCTCATTCTACCCTTTCATGTTTTGCATTTCCAACTTGTATCCAGTTCATAGCGCTCTAATCCAGTCTTCTTGATGTGATTGTTGACATACAAATAGGGTAGTTAAAGACAAGAAGCAGAAGCCAAGATAGCTCAGTTGGGAGAGCGTATGACTGAAGATCATAAGGTCAGGTGTTCGATCCACCTTCTCGGCGCTTTTTTATTCCCAACAGCCACCCTCCTTCGCTTTCTTCTTTTGCCCCTCATCTCACCAAAACCCTATTGGAGGAGAAGAAGGAAGAATGGAGAGTAATATCTTTGTGCGGTACTCCTGTATTCCCCGTTGCAGACACTGTAAATGCATTCGTGATGTGTAACAAGGCAAGATCCACCTGTTGGGTGGGAAAGGACGAGGATATGACAAGATTCGGGACATTGCGAATGGAATGGCCCAAAAAGCCCGTATCCTGCCAAATGGAAATGGGGACATGTCCTCTTTTGTTACAATCGCAGCAAACTCATTCCTGCGTTGGATCACCCGAGAACGAGTGATGTCGTCGACAATCTCGAAGTTCCTGCATTCGATTACCGTAGTGCTGTTGTGGGTTCGCTTCACCGTGTAGAATAAAAGAAGAAACAGAGATAAAGCGGAAACTGCAGGGGAAGTGACTGCGGAAACAGATTCGAACGCTTCTGCAAGGAATGAGGAACACAAGACACAAATCCCACCCGAGAACCCGAATCCACAATCGGTGAAGATGGTTCGAAGGAGGCTGTCGGTTGATGGCAATGACGTGAGTTTGGACGGGGTTGACACGTTTTGTTTGGATGAGGTGCCCAGTCCTCTCCCCGACACCGGCGCGAACTCCCCCAAGTCTTGCGTCGGAGTGTATGCCGGAAAGTCCCAGAAAGGGTACATTCCCTACAACCCGAGGAAGGTGAACCAGGATTACCTGCTCATGTACGAGGATGCCTCCACGGGTACTCTCCTTCTGGGCACGTTCGACGGCCATGGAGAGCATGGCCACTGTATATCGGAAGTGCGTTCTCCTCTACCGCTTCACGCCTAGTTTATTTGCACAACGTTCTATAGCAGCCTGCTGTCCCACCCGGACTACCGAACAAACCTTCGGAAAGCGGCAGTGGAGTGTTTACACAAGGCAGAGGAAGACTGCATCAAGAGTGCTGGTGCTGTGGGATTGTCACGCGCAGACCGGTTCATCAAGACGGAGTTCAGCGGCACGACGGCAGTGATCTGCATCATCCGCGGCAAGCACCTCACGGTCCTGAACGTGGGCGACTCACGCGCGATCCTGGCGTCGGAGGTGGGTGATGACTGCGTGGTGACGGAGCTGACGCACGACCACAAGCCCTCGCTGCCCGCGGAGAAGGAGCGCATCGTGAAGGCGGGCGGCCGCGTGTTCAGCATGGAGTACGACGACGGCTACGACGCCCCGGCGCGCGTGTGGCTGGCGGACCAGGAC
>QWCN01006438.1_pt1 | contig 10836 bp, 7 predicted proteins | sample 1972711 | NCBI WGS metagenome assembly QWCN01 (sample SAMN09866707, study PRJNA288562) | Human gut metagenome isolate term1_stool, whole genome shotgun sequencing... | isolation source: gut | host: Homo sapiens | place: USA: California | reverse complement strand
CTGCCGATTACCACACGCTTTTCTCCAACATAAGAGGCAATGCCATGTGCAACGATATATTCCACCTTGGAATGTACTTCCTCATGTTCCAGATTACGCTCTGCCGCTGCACGCACAACCGCCTTTGCCATCGAATGAGGAAAATGCTCCTCCAGACATGCTGCCAGACACAAAAGATCGTCTTCCTTTTCCTCACCGAATGCGATAACAGAATGCAGTGTAGGCTGCGCTTTGGTCAGCGTACCGGTCTTATCGAATACGATGGTGGAAGCCTCGGAAAACGCTTCCAGATATTTTCCGCCCTTTACGGTGATCTTCGCTGCATTTGCTTCCCGGATCGCTGTCAGGACAGTCAGTGGCATCGCAAGCTTTAATGCGCAGGAAAAATCAACCATCAGTACAGATAACGTTCTGGTAACATTTCTTGTAAGCAGCCATGTAAGACCGGTTCCAAGGAAGGTATAGGGAACCAGCCTGTCCGCCAGATGCTCCGCACGTCCTTCTACTGCGGACTTGAGCTTCTCGGAATCCTCGATCATCGTAACGATCTTTTCGTAGCGGGTCGAGCCGGAAACTGCCTTGACCTCAATCGTCAGCTCGCCCTCTTCCACAACGGTTCCGGCATAAACGAATCCGCCCTTTTCCTTGCGTACAGGCTCGGATTCACCGGTCATGGAAGCCTGGTTGATCATCGCTTCACCGTCTGCCACTACGCCGTCAAACGGAATGACGTTGCCGACATGGATCACGATATGATCGCCCGGTACGACAGATGCAGAATCCACAAGGATTTCCTGATCCCGGGTCTTTATCCACACTTTGCCGACATTTAACGACATGCTGCGCGCCAGATCACCGACAGACTTTTTATGTGTCCACTCCTCGAGGATTTCACCGAGCCCAAGCAGGAACATAACCGATCCTGCGGTCTGGCAGTCCCGCCGCAGAATTGATACGGTAATCGCTGTCGCATCCAGAACCGGGACTTCCAGTTTTCCTTTGGAAAGGCATAGGACGCCTTCTTTTACATAACGGAAAGCTTTCCATATAGTATACACATTTCTGATCGGTAAGGGAAGCATGTATTTTGTAAATAACCGTTTTGCCACATGCCCGATCAGTTTTTCTTTATACTCTACATTCAACGCACGTCCCGAACTGGAACGGACGGAATCCGGCAGCTGGACGTCTTCATAATGAAAGCTTTTCAGCGCCTCCATCAGTTCTTTTAATTCGCCGTCATACTCGATCACCGCATCCTGCGTCTGCTCGTATACGGTCGCTTTTGTCACACCTGGCTGTGTTTCCAGAAAATACTGCAGGGTGTCCGCCTGGTCAAAGCTCATTCTGGACTGCCCCATATGCACCCGGATTCGCCCGGGAATTTTGTGTTTGATTTTAAAGTTCATTTTTTCTCCACTCCGCTGATACGCTTCGCGCTTTTTCAGAAAACGGGACTCCGTCAAAAAGGACGGCGCCGTCTCCGGCTCCGTCCCCCACTGCCCTGAATCAGGCTTCTTCTTTTACTTCAGTTTCCGCTTCTTCTGCAGCTCTGTCTTCATTGATCTGCTTTGCTTCTGCCAGAACATCGCCAGCGTTTTCCTGAACTGTTGTTACGGTCTTCATAACGCTGTCCTTTGCGCGAAGCGCTGCTGCGGTACACTGTACGTATGCTTTCTTCGCGTCTTTGCTGGAAAGGATCTTGATTCCGGCTGTTCCGAACAATACGCCTCCTAAAAATAAACCGATTTTCTTTGCATCAGATGCTTTCATCATGTTCGTTTCCTCCTTCGACCGGCGCAGGATACGTTTATACTACCTGTCGTACGGCATAACTTTCTTTTGTTAGTCATCATTGACTGCAAACATGGTAGCACGCTTTTTTTCCTGTGTCAATTGCGACTTTATTCCTGCTTTCCGAACACAATCCGTTTCCCGATAAAAATGATCAGAAGTGCTGCAACGCCCACCAAAACGATTGTGCCGCCCGGCTTTAGGCCCAGATAAAACGCCGCAAACAGCCCGATAATCATGAACAGCACGTTCAAACCGACAGCGTACCATACAGTCTGTTTAAAGTTTTTTCCCAGCTGCATCGCACAAGCTACCGGAACGACCATCATCGACGATACCATCAACGCGCCGACTGTCCGTGCTGCAACCGAAACCGTCACTGCAATCATAATCGTGAAGATAAAATTGACGACGCCAACCGGCACACCCGCCAACCGTGCGCTTCTTTCATCTAATGAAATATAAAACAGCTCTTTATATAGAAGCAAAAATAACGCAAGTACCACAACGGACACCACGATGACTGAAATCATCTCGGCATCGCTGATCGCCACAATGCTACCGAACAGAAAGCTATTGAAGTTTGCCGAATTTTTCACAAAACCGGACAACACACCCGCCAGACCGATTCCTGCTGACATGATAATGGATATCGACATTTCCGAATAGCGCGGAAGCTTTCTGCGGATCGCCTCAATGCCGAAGGACGCTGCCACACAGGCTGCCGCTGCGCCCGCCACCGGATTGACACCCAGCAAAAGTCCTGCTGCGACGCCGGCGAGCGACGTATGGGAAAGTGCATCGCCGATCATGGAAAGACGTTTGCAGACAACGACCATTCCGACGCAGGGCACAACCGCCGCCAGCAAAATTCCGACAACAAACGCCCGCTGCATAAACAGATACTCAAAAATCCTCATGCCTGTCCGTCTCCTTTCCCAGCTTCCTGTTTTACCTTTCCGTCCTCCAGCACCCAGATATCATCTGCATAAGACGATGCACGTTTGAGGTCATGCGTCACCATCAGGACGGTGATCCTTTTCTCCGCATTGATTTTTTTGAGCAGTCGGTAAAAGTGTGACGCATTTTTTTCATCCAATGCCGACGTCGGCTCATCCAGAATCAGAAGCTTCGGCTCGTTGACCAGGGCGCGTGCCAGGAGCACTCTCTGCTGCTGCCCGCCAGAAAGTCTGCCGATCAAACGGTTCTGGTATTCCTCCATGCCCACCTGCGCCAGCGCAGCCCTTACCTGCTGCTGCTCTTTTTTCCCCGCAAACCGGAACAATCCGATCTGCTTATATAAATTTGCGCGCACGATTTCTTCCACGGATGCCGGAAAATCCTTCCAGCCACCCATCCCGTTCTGCGGCACATAGCTGATGCTCGACCAATCCTTAAACTGTCGGATGTCTTGCCCCAAAATCTCAATGCTGCCGTCGCTGCTGCCTTCCTCCTGATCCCCTTTGGGGTTTTCCCCGATCGGGAGCTCTCCTAATAAAAGCCTTAAAAGCGTCGATTTTCCTGCCCCGTTTTCTCCTGCGAGAATCGCCAGCCGCCCTTCTTTCAGGCAAAGGCTGACGCCGTCCAGCACATTTTCCTTTCCATAGGAAAAGTGCAGATTTTTGATTTCTATCGCATTCATATGTCTGCTCCTTACCGCAAAGCTTCTGTCAGCTGCTGCAGATTTTCTTCCATGACGGAAAAATAATCTCCGCCGGTTTCTTCCTGTCTGTCGCTTAGGCCTTCCAGCGGGCTGAGGGTCAAAAGCTTCACGCCGGTTTCCGCCGCTACCGTTTCCGCCGTCCTCGAGCCGGACAGCTCTTCAAAGAAAATCGCATGGACGTTGTTTGCCCGGACAAAATCGATAATATCTGCCATCCGTCCCGGGTCGGGTTCGGAATCCGGCGACATGCCCTCGATACTCACCTGCGTCAGGTTATAACGCCTGCACAGATATCCATACGCCTCATGCGCCACAACGATGTTTCGCTCCGACAGATTTTCCAGCGCCGTCTGATAGGTTTTGTCCAGCTCGTCGAGCTGTTTTTCCCATTTCTCATAATTTGCCTGATAGTCTGCGCGATGCTCCGGATCCGCCTCAGAAAACGCTTCGCAGATATTTTGCATTTCCTGTTTTGCGTTCATCGGGTCCAGCCAGACGTGGGGGTCATACTCACCGTGCTCGTGGGCGTCATGACCGTCCGGTGCGGCGACAACAGTGTGGTCGGCGGCATCGTCTTCATGCGCGGCCGCATTGCTCACAGCGGCGTCTTCTTCATCCGCATGATCATGACCGTCCTCATCAGCATGCGCGGTCCCATGGTCATGGCTGTCCTCTTCGTCCTCATCGGCATGCACAGCCTCATGGTCATGGCTCTCCTCTTCCTCTGCACTGCGCAGCAGGCTCACTCCCTGCGACGCTTCCACGGAAATCAATTTTTTATTGGAAAGCCCCGCCAGAACGTCTGAAACCCAGTGCTCCATCCCAGCACCGTTATAGATAAAAACGTCCGCCTGCTCCATCCGGGTAATATCCTTTGTGGACGGCTCCCAATCGTGGGGCTCTGTACCGGACGGCACCATGCAGGTCACCTGGACGTGCTCGCCGCCAATTTTCTGTGCGAAATCGTACATCGTATAAAAACTCGCCATCACCTGCAGCTTGTTGGGATCCACTGGTTCGTCAGAAGCTTCCGTGCCGCAGCCGACAAACACTGTGGTAAACAGTAAGCACGCGCAGAGCGCCAACGCCACTCGACGCAGGATGCCGCTTTCCGATACCCGTGTGCAGCGCAGCTGCGGCATTCTGATGCCGGAAATCACAGCATGCTTCCCGCATTGCTTTTTTCTATTCATCCTCATTTCTGTCCTGCAGTCCTTCCTGTGTTTCCCTGAATTTGCGGCACTCCCGACAGCAGCCGTAAAAGATCAGATGCGAGGAATCCAGTGCAAAGTCATGCTCTTTCAGGATATGTTCGGAAAATCCATGGAGCTTGTTACATTCCAGAGGAATGATCTTCCCGCACTGCAGGCAGACAAGCCGCCCCGGGCTGCCCGGTCTCAATTCTCCGATATAGCGGTACTGCGCGCCTGCGCCGTCCACTGCCGGAATTTTGATCACGGCGTTCTCCTCTGTGAGACGGTCGAGAGCCCGATAAACCGTCGTCTGTCCAACGTGAATTCCTTCGGCTTTGAGACAGTCCATACACTGTTCCGCCGTCACAAACCGGTCGCCGTGTTTTTCCAGGCAATCCCGGATCAGCTCCTGTTGCTTCGTTCTGTATCTGACACGTTCTGCCATTTTTCTCCCCCTGTGAACCACTGCGGCATCCGCGCATACTCCCGCACGGCGATATCCAAAACCGCCGCGGTTCATTTTGAAATTAAAAATCATTTTCAATTTATTATATCGACTTTTTCCATCGTGTCAAGGGAAAAAAACGGGAAATGTCACGAGTAAACCAAACCGTTGTCTGATTTCACTGGTTTTTTTGAGAAAATAACGGCTATTATTCTTTTGAGACTTATAGTATCATTTAATTAGAATGAAACATTGGGCAAAAGGACTAAAACTCTGATACACGGCACACCTTTCGCCCTACATCCAAACAGAACAATTCCAAGGAGACTTTGCCTATGAAAAAGAAAAGAATTTCCGCCTTTTTCTGACGATCGCTCTTCTTTCCGGCTCTCTTTCATCGACCGCCTATGCTGCCACCTGGTATATGGAAGACGGTGACGTCATCGTGAGCGCTTCTGAGAGCGGGCAGACCGTTTCCCAGAACAACAATACCATAGGAGATAACGATCCGACCTTTACCAATCGGGATTCCAGCGTCGCTTCCGATAGCACCATCACGATCAAAACCTCCGACGACGCGACAGCGAACATCACAATTGAGGACATCAACCTGAAGCATTCCCAGGAATCTGCCATTGATGTCAAAGACGATTCCAAAGCGAACATCACGGTTCGCGGTACGAATACAATTGACCGCAGGGATGAATCCTCCCCGTCCATGATCCATGTCAGCGATGGAGATCTCACCCTGCGCGGCGACGGTTCCCTGACGCTATCCGGCCGGACCGACGGCGCAAAAATCGGCTCCAATGGACACAGCGGCGACACCGGACAGGGAGAAGAAGATTTTACCGGTTCTATCCACATCACCGATGATGTAACAATCTCCGCAACAAGAGAATACTATAATCCTTCCGATACCGGCTCTGCAGCTATCGGTTCCGGCGAAAAAGGCAATTTTACCGGCACGATTACCATTGATGGAAATGCAAAAGTCAACGCAGATGCCACCTGGTGTGGTCCCGGCATCGGCTGCGGAGAAAAAGGAGATTATAACGGGGATATTATCATCGGCGGCAATGCTGAGGTTACTGCCTCCGGAGGTTCCGCATCCGCCGGAATCGGCAGTGGATGGGACAGCACCTTTTCCGGCGGAACAATCACAATAAAGGATAATTCCAAAGTTACCGCAATCGGCTCCAACGGTTTTTCCCAGAACACGTCCTGCAGCAATCCTGCCATCGGTGCTTCTGAAAAAGCCAATCCGAATTATAACCCTGCCAAAGCCCCGATGAACGGAACCATTACCATAACAGATAACGCCCAGGTAAAAATCGGCAGTGACACCAAATTCGGCACTTCCAGAACGCCCCTGATCGGTGAAGCTTCTTCCGAACCGACCGGAACCGGTAAAATCGAAATTTCCGGCAACGCGGCTGTCTCCAATATCGACGGTTCTTCCGATATCGCCATTGGCGGCGGTACAGCTTCCAGCACGATCGATATTTCTATTGGAGCAAATACGAATATCAACGGAACAAAAGGCTCGGATATTCTCGATGGCAAAAGCAGTAATGTAAAGCTCAATACGGTAAAAACGCCGACCCTTGTGCCGGAATCTGCTCCGGCAGTTGAGCCTGTTGCTTCTGTTTCCAACGGTTTCAGACAGACCGAAAGCTCTGCTGTCTCTACAGAAAGCTTTTGTCATTCGGTTACCCTCTCTCTTCCGTCCGCAGGATTGTCGAACTTCTCTTTCTGCCCGGCATGCGGTAAAAAAGACGGCAAAGATTTCCTGTCGCCGGTTTCCGATGTTTCCGCACAGGCTGTAACCGGAACGCTTCCTGCCGGATCGCCGGTTCTCTGCATCGGCACGCTTGACAACGGCGTAGGCATTATGTCCGCAGCAGTGATCAAACATCACCGGGCAGTACAGCCGACCGGCATCGTGCGCTTTACCGTTCCGGCTTCCCTGCTTGCAGGACACCGTCTGGTTGCGCTTCACACTGACGGCACGCAGTCAGAGATTGTAATGACGCCCGACAATGCGCAGACTTTGAGTTTCGAAGTCAATTATGCTGCAAACGGCAGCGACAGCGCCTTCCCGGTTCGCATGATTCTCCTGTTGCCGGAAGCTTCTTAATCTGCCAATACCTTTTAGACAGTCGGGCGCTGGCTCCCCCACCTTTTCCAGCGCCCGTTTTTCCCCTCATATCGCAGAGGCGAAGCATTTTTCATCAAGATGCTTCGTCTCCCATAACAAACATACCGCCCGGCAACTCTTCTTACAAAAGCTGCCGGGCGGTATGTTCTTATTCATGACAATAGAGTGCTCGCAGAGCGTGCATTCTATTGTTTCATCAATACACAAATCGTCTTAATTTCAAATGGCTTAAATTCCAGTGCAATTTCCTTTTCATCCGGAAGCGTTTCGATTTCCTCTTCCAGCAGATTCGTCAGCATGATTTTTTTGCCGGTTTCTGTCAGATGAAGCTTTGTCCGCACGGAAGTTCCCTCCGCTTCATAGAGACGCAGCCCATAGCCGTTTCCATCCTCCATCGGCTTGATCGCCTCCACGATAACATTCGGTGCATCCACGGTGACGAAGGATTCCAGCTCTTTTCTGCCGGGCATAACAACCGGAGCAATGTTCAGCTCGTATGCAGGCTGTACGACTGCTTCTGCGCCAAAGCCGCCGTTATGCGGAAGCAAGGCATAAGTGCATTCATGAATTCCTTTATCGCCTCTGTAGTCCGGACGGCAGCCGCCTTTGTGCAGCGACAGCCAGATGCGTCCATTTTCCACGCTGACGCCATATTTGCAATCGTTCAAAACTGCAATGCCGTATCCAGGTTCAGAAAGGTCTGTATATTTATGATTGGAAACCTCGAACTTCGCCTTTTCCCAGGACGTGTTGCGGTAAGTTGCACGCTCGATATACCCAAACTGAACTTCGTGTTTCGCAAAACGGCTCTGAACCGAAGTGTCAAACGCTGTCTTTAAGAAGCGGTGGTCATCCTGCCAGTTCATCACCGTTTCAAAAACGATTCTTCTATCCTTACTGTAAAATACCATATCCTGCTGCAGGCTGCTGTTTTTCGTCAGCTGATATTCACTCCGGATCCGCAGTTCAACCGCTCCGCAGGAAATGACCTCACGGTTCAAAAGCTTCGCACAGTCTCTCCATTTGTCCGCGATATCCGCATCCAGATCCCAGTTGTCCCAGGAATCCGGCACATCCTCCGCCACAAGGAACGTATTGAGTGCATAGCCCTCTCCCTTTAGCTGTCTGCCGTTTTCACGGTCGATCAGGGATGAAATGTAACCTCTTTCATCAAAGATCACATCGTAGTAAGGCGTCTGCAGATGATCGCCGTCCAGGACAAACGGCACGGCAGCTGATGTTTCAGCGCTGGAAGCTACCGCCCCACAGTCGGCGTTTTCAACAGGTGCTCCATCCGACAGCTCTACGCTGCGGCTGCCAAATGCAGGGAGGTTCAGTCCGTCTACTGCAAGGTAGTCCTGTCCATCCAGCTTTTCAACGATCTGCTGTGCGTACTCGCCGCCGATGTGGCTGTCCTTTTCCACCGGTACATAAACGACATCCGATCTGTCAAACGAAAGGGTATTGTAAAGCGTCCGGAATGCATGTTCGGTGCTATCTGCCGCACCGGTTTCCTCCGCCATGTCTGCAAGCAGCTCTGTTGTCTGCTTTGTTGCTTCCTCGATCACATGTCCGGTCTGTGCCAGCGATTCGTCATGCACGCGCGGAATACAGGTTCCGGGCAGGATGTCATGGAACTGGTTCAGCAAAAGAAGCTCGGTCAGAGGCGCAATCGCTTTCCCGCTGATCGTTTTACCCGACTGCAGTGCAGAAAGGACGGTTATATATTCCAGATTTCGAAGGGCAATCTCCGCCTTCCGGTTATTTCTCTTGATCTGGTGCTGATTGGTCAGCGTGCCGCGGTGCAGCTCGAGATACAGCTCCCCGGCATAAACAGAAGGACGGAAGCTCTCTTTTTCCAGCTTCTGCATGAAATCACCGACACGGATATGCTCCGTTCTGGGCAGTCCCTCTACGTCCTTTAAGCGGTTTGCGATTTCGACCATTTCAAATTCCGGACCGCCGCCGCCATCTCCGAAGCCGTAGGAAAGCAGTCTGCTGTCCGTCACATTTTTATCCTTGATACCGTAGCCCTTGCAGCCGTTGACGCATTCCAGAAGCTGCTGCGCATCCGGCCAGATATGGGTACGGTTTGTATGAGTAAATACCCTTGTACCGTCAATTCCTTCCCAATAAAACGTATCATACGGGAACTCGTTCGTATCGCCCCACGCCATCTTCGTCGTCAGGAAATAATCCACCCCACAGCCTTTCATGATCTGCGGCAGGGCTGCGCTGTAGCCAAACGTATCCGGCAGCCAGAAGCAGTTGGAACGATAGTTAAATCTGCTCATCGTATAGCGCTGTCCCCATAAGAACTGGCGCACCATAAATTCACCGCCGGGAATATTGCAGTCGCACTCTACCCAGACGCCGCCGTTTGACTCGTATCTGCCCTCGGCAATCCGTTTTTTCATCCCTTCAAAAATGGCAGGATAATACTGTTCCATCCAGGAGGTATGCACCGCGGAGCTCTGAATAAATTTATAATCCGGGTACTGATCCATCAAAGACAGCTGGTTTGCATAGGTTCTCGCGCACTTTTCCACCGTCTCATCCAGATGCCACAGCCATGCGGTATCCATATGGGAATGCCCGATCAGACCTGCAAAGCCTGCATGCGGTCCGTTGCGGTCGGACAGAACCTTCTGTAAAACAGCGTCCGCTTTCTGCGCTTTTTCATGCCATTCGACAGGATCTGCGAGGTCGATATCGTAGTCGATGATCTCGTGCACTCTTAACAGCGCACGGACCGCATCCCCTCTGCGGAACTGCTCCTTGGAAAGGGATTCCGCCATCTGGTTTACAATGTGCAGATCGTAGAAGAAGTTGCAGACGATCTCGTCTTTTACACAGATATCCACATGATCGTAAGCGATCTCGAATACCTCGTCACTTTCCTCAAACGGCTGCGTGCCGCGCACATAATGATGCGAATAATATTCCAGCGCGATTTCCAGCTGCTCGCCCGCTGCTTTTCCCTTTGTCAGCAGGTCGCAGTAATGATATCCGTAGCTGTTCTGAATTACCTTAAAGGTGAAGTTCCCATAGGGCTTTTTGTCAACCCAGAGCATCCCCTCATAGCCCTTGATCTTCGGAAAGATAAAAAGTGTCTGTCCTGCCAGCTTTTCCGGTATGGTATAATCCCCCAGAAACCAGCAATACAATCCCTCCTCCAGCCACTTTCGTCCCTTTTCGCACGGACTAAACAGCGCCCGATCCGGCACCTCATGCACCGGCTTTTTCGTCGTCCAGACGCTCATTTCCACCTGATCCACCGGAATGAACATCCGGTCATGCAGCATTTCTTCCAGACGTTTTAATTTCCGGAATGTTTTCTCCATTTGTGTCTCTTCGTACATACCTTTTACTCTCCCCTTTAAAATTTATGGTGTTGTTTTTTTATTTTCTTTCCCGTTACCTCTTTTCTCAGTTCTCCGCCGCGAAGCGATTGCACTGTTTTTTCAAATTTTATATAATGAACCTGAATTATTCACGGAACAGTATCTGAACTGATAACTGTACCATGAATCTGAAAATTGATCCATGCAGCCATAACATCACTCAATGAACCTGTCAA
>QWCN01006431.1_pt1 | contig 10846 bp, 10 predicted proteins | sample 1972711 | NCBI WGS metagenome assembly QWCN01 (sample SAMN09866707, study PRJNA288562) | Human gut metagenome isolate term1_stool, whole genome shotgun sequencing... | isolation source: gut | host: Homo sapiens | place: USA: California | reverse complement strand
GGGAGAGGGAACCTTTCTTTAGAAAGGTTCCCTCTCCCCTCCCCCTCATTTTCCCTACGGAATCATCTGCCCAAGAACCGCGCCGAACTGGGCGAGGAGGGTGCTTTGGGCCTGTACCATCGAGGGGATGTCGGGACCGGCGGGGGCGTGCTGCACAAAACGTCCCGACTTGAGCTCTTCGCCGCTCTCGTTCACGAGGCTCCAGCCTGCGTCGAGGATGACGCTGCCGTTGGGCGCGCCGTCAAAACGGGCGATATCCACGGCAATGCGCCACTGGAAAGGCTGCTGCGAACGCATGGGAGAGGCCAGCCCTTTGCGGGGAGTAAGGGATGCGGACACGGCGTCGCAGAGCACCCGGGTCACGCCCTCGCCGAACGGCTCGCTCCAATGGTTGAATTCGGCCAACTCGACTTTGACGTCATTGCCGTCGCGCAGGAAGAGCTGGGGCCTGTCCAGATAGCCCGGAATGGACACGGGTCCGATGGCGACGCGTGGCCCGGAGATTTTTTCTTTGCCGGACTGGACCACATTTTCCACGGGAGAGGACAGCATGTAGAAATCGGGGCGTGGGCTGCGGCCGAGCGAACAGCCGCCGACGGAAAGCAGCCCGGCCAACGCCAGCAGGGCCAGCAGCAGAGAGGGGGCGCACTTTTTCATATAACTTCCTTTTTCCTTTAAGATGGATAGCAAATGACCATGCTCAAACGGCATAGCGTGTTTCCCTCGTTGGCGTAGGCGTGCTTCCGATCCGCCTTGAACCGGATGGAGTCGCCATCCCCGACTGCCCAGCGTTGGCCGTTGAGCAGTACGGTCAGCGTGCCGGAAAAAACCGTGATGAACTCTTGCGTTCCGGCGGGATGGGGTTCGGCATCAAGACGGGATCCCGGATCCAGCTCAATGGCGTACATCTCGAACCCTCGGGAATTGTCGAACGGGAATACGGGGTAGTTCCTGTATTTCCCGTCTGTTTCGACAAACGGCGTTATGGCGGATCGCTGGACGATTTCGATATCCGCTTCCGGGCGCAGCATGAGCGACGTGAAAGAGATCTTCAGTCCATTCGCTATCTTCCACAGCGTCGAGATAGTCGGGTTGGTCACGCCGCGTTCGATCTGCCCGAGCATACTCTTGCTCACTCCGGAACTTTTCGCTACGGCATCAAGGCTGAGTTTCTGTTCTTCCCGAAGTCGTTTGAGGTTCTCCGCTACGATGTGGCCGATATTTTCCAAGGGCGTTATCCTGTCCGTATTTGACATTATAGTGCACGAAATGTATGTACTAGCGTACACATCCAAAGGAGCTTCCGCCATGCCGTCGATTGCCGCTTTTCTGTCCTTCGCGTGCATCATGTCCTTTACGCCCGGCCCAAACAACATTATGGCGCTTTCCAGCGCGAGTGCGTACGGGCTCCGAAAGGGGCTCCGTTTCTGCTTCGGCGTCCTGCTGGGCGTTCTGGGGCTCATGACGGCATGTGCGCTGTCTGGCGCGGCGTTGTTCCGGTTTTTGCCCGACGTGGAACCCACAATGCGTGCCGTCGGCGCGGCGTATATCCTCTGGATGGCCTTTGGCGTCTGGCGGTCGGGATCAGGAAGCGAAGATGCCCGCCTTGTGCCCGTCAACGGCGTCGTTTCAGGGATGCTGCTGCAATTCGTCAACCCCAAAGGCATCCTCTATGGGATAACCGCCTTCTCGTCCTTTGTGCTTCCTTACTACGATTCCTTTATGGCTTTGGCTGTTTCCATCGGCGTGCTCTCGGTTGTCGCCTATGCCGGGACATGTTTTTGGGCGCTTTTTGGAGCCGTATTCCGCCGTTTCCTCCAGAACCACCATGCCGCCGCCAACGCGAGCATGGCGCTCCTGCTGGTGTGGTGTGCCGCTTCCCTGTATACCTAATTATCTCAAACGGATGTAATCCGTTTCCGCGTCCTTGGGCTCATAGTGTCATTTTTAATGAAACAGCACTGTGCCCAATCAAGCGCGGAAACAGGACTCCGCTTTCAACCCGGTCCCGCCACGATTTGAACTTCCCGACACCCCACCAGTCGAAAGTCTTTGGTAGAGGAGGAGGGGGCTCCTCCCCTCCCCAAACATTCCTTTACCGTACCTTCCCGCGCAGCACTGCTTCGGGATTGCGCTCAAGCGTGTTGGCGAACACGCGAACGGCCCGGGCCGCTTCGGTGATTTCGCGGATGGCCTGATTCAGTTCGATGACGGTCGTACTGTTTTTACTGACCACGCCACGGGCGGAAACGACAGTCATCTCCGTCTCCTTGGCTACGTTGTCGATGCTGCTCAGGACATGCGACGCCTGTTCCAGCGTGGTGGACAGCCGCTTGTCCGTATCCTGCGCCAGCTTTGTATACGGTTCTGCAAGCCCGCGGATGCTCGTCAGCGTCTTGTCGAGGTTGGTCCCGATATCCTGAAGCTGGACCACCAGCTTGTCGATGTGGCCGATCAGCTGTTCCGTCCCCGAATTGCTCAGGATTTTTTTGACGCCTTCCGTAATGTCGAGGACATTCGAAGCAATGTCGTCATACGGCAGCGTCGTGAGCGTTTGCAGGATGTTGTCGAATTGCGATGGGATGGTGGGAATCTCGGGCACGTCGTCGTATTCTTTGACTTCCCTGATGGGATAAGGGATCTGGCTTCTGGGGTAGAAATCCATCTCGATCATGAGCTGGCCGGTGAGCAGGCTCTGGGTCGCCAGCGTTGCCCGCAGGCCGTGGGTAACCAGGCGATCGAGATATTCTTTTTTGGAGATGTCGCCGTCGGAGACGGAAAACCGCCCTTCGTCCTTCTTGTTCAGTTCGATGAACACCGGCGTCTGGAACACTAAATTATCAAGGTCGCCCGTGAGCCGGATTTCGACGACGCGCCCCACCGGGACGCCGCGGAACAGGACCGGAGAGCCTACGGAAAGCCCGCTGATGGAACCGTCGAAAAAGAGCACGTAGCGGCTTGTCGTCTGGAACAGCTTGCCTGAGCCGAAAACGGCGATAGCGAGCAGCAGGAGGGCTGTGGCCCCGACGACGAAGGCGCCGATGAGGGTTTTGTTGGCTGACTTGCTCATGAGCGGTATCCTTTGGAGGAGGTGGGGCAGGAGTCGGTTTTGCCGCGGTTCAGGAAACGGACGATGTCGGGGTGCGTCTGATCGCAGCGAAGGACATGGGGATCGCCGCCCGTGATCATGGTGTGGGTCGCCGCATCAAGGAATACGCTGTTGTTGCCGATGGTAAAGATGCTGTCGAGATCGTGGGTGACGACCACGACGGTCATGCCCATGTTTTCCTTGAGTTCGAGGATGAGCTCGTCCAGCAGGGCGGCGCTGACCGGGTCGAGCCCGGCCGAAGGCTCGTCAAAGAAAACGATTTCGGGGTCCATCGCCAGTGCGCGGGCAAGCCCGGCGCGCTTGCGCATGCCGCCGCTGATTTCGGACGGGTAATAATCCTCGAATCCGGCAAGGCCGACGAGCGCGAGCTTGAGGGAGGTCTGTTCCCTGATCTCGGCGGCGGAAAGCTTCGTATAGCGCTGCAAGGGCAGGGCCACATTCTCGGCGAGGGTCATGGAGCTCCACAGCGCGCCGCTCTGGAAGAGCAGGCCCACGCCGCTGAGAAGTTTCTGGCGTTCGCTTTCGGTCCCGGCCCAAAAGTCCTGTCCCCTGTAGAGCACTTGCCCCTTTGTGGGCTGGAGCAGGCCCACGAGGACGCGCAGGAGCGTGCTTTTGCCGCATCCGCTCGGCCCCATGATGATGAATACGTCCTGACGGTTTATCGTGAAGTTGAGATCCTTCTGCACGACGTAGCTGCCGTAGCCGACCGTAAGGTCCCGCGCTTCGATGATGGGTGTGGAGGTATTCATATATTCAAAATATTGCAGAGGATGGTGAGGACAGCCGTGGACAGCACGATGCCCACGATGGAATAGACCACGGCCGAGGTGGTCGCCTTGCCGACTGCTTCGGCGTTGCGGCCGCAGCGCAGGCCCTGGTAACAGCCGGTTATGGCGATGAGCATACCGTAGACCGCGCCGTGCACCATGCCCACCCAGAGGTTGTTGATGTTGAACCCTTTCTGGGTAAATGTATAGTATTCCATGGGATCAAGGCCGAGCATCCCGACGCCGACGATGAAGCCGCCCATGATGCCCATGAAGTCGGAATAGAGAACGAGCAGCGGGGTCATGGCGGTAAGGGCGAGGATACGGGGCATGATGAGGTAGTCGGAAGGGGCCACGCCGAGCGTGGTGAGAGCGTCGATTTCCTCATTGACCTGCATGGTCCCGATGACGGCGGCATAGGAGGCGCCGGTGCGGCCCGCGAGGATGATGCCGGTCATGATCGCGCCCATGATGCGGGTCATGCTCACGGCCACGAGGCTGGAAACGTAGATTTCCGCACCGAACATCTTGAGCTGGATCACGCCGACGAAGGCGAGGATCAGGCCCACGAGCAGGCTGATCAAAGAGACGATGGGCAGGGCGTCCACGCCGCTTTCCTGAACGGCGAGCCAGACGTTTCCCGACGTGCAGGAAGAGCGGCCCCGGAACAGCCTGCCGACGCTGAGGACAATTTCGCCGATGAAATCGAAAATGTCGCGTGCCATGCGGGGCACCGCCAATGCAAAGCCGCCGACCCGTTCGAGGAAGGTCGTCTTTTGGGCCTTACGCTGCGCGGCGGTGTTCGGGGGGACCGCAAGGGCCAGTCTGGTCAGGTTGCGGATGCCCTCGGGGAGGCGGGCGTCATTGAGCGGGATGTCGTGTTCTTTGGCGAGGGTGACGAGCCGGGTGGTGACGACGAGCACGCCGCTGTCCCATTCACCGAGTTCCTCGCCGAGGAGTTCGACGCTGCGGGCCTCTTTGAGGAGCCTCTCCGTTTCACGCAGCGCTTCGTCACGTTCCGTAAAAAAGTTGGTCCCAAGCAGATCCCGTTTCCACTCGCCGCTGAAAATGACGCGCAGGACGCCCTCCGAGCTCTCGGCGTGTAACGCGCCTCCGAGCGGGGCGGACGCCCTGCTTTTTGTCATCGGTTCGGCTGCCATCGTCAGGCGGGCTTGCGGCTGACGGATACTTTGGCGGGGCGCAGCAGGCGGTCTTTCAGGCGGTAGCCGCGCTGGTGCAGGGTGCTGACCAGGCCGGGTTCCATATCATCCCGCTCTTCATAGGAAACGGCATCATGGACATCGGGGTTGAAGGGTTCGCCCACTTCCCCGGCGACATCGAAGCCGTGGTTCTTGAGCGCGTCAAGGAGCAGCTTCCGGGTCATGATCACGCCGGTGAGCAGGCTTTTACAGGTTTCGTCGTTGCCGCCGTATTGAATGGCGAGATCAAGGCTGTCCAGCGCGGGCAGGAGATCCTTGAGCACCGGCTCGCTGGCGTAGCGCATATATTCGTCATGGTCACGCTGGATGCGTTTCTTGAAATTTTCCATTTCCGCGAGGGCGCGCAGCCGGGTCTCGTCCGCTTCGGTCTTGACCGTGCAAGTGGGGCAAATCTCTTCGCGGAACTGCTCCTCAAGCGTTTTTTCAGGGGCCTGCGCGGTTTCCGCGAGGTTTTCTTCGGTGGCGCCGTTCTGTTCCTTTTCGGTCTGGGGATCACGTGTATCGGTCATGCTAGCTCCTTAATGATCATATTCGGCGACGCGCCGTCTCCGTGACGCATCTGCCAATACTCTATATAGGACTGAACCCGTATTCGGCAACACTTACCTTGCTTCGGCAAGCCAGCAGCAGACTTCCCGGGCGCCGTCGGGCCCGGCGGATTCGATGACGGGCGGCGTCTTGAAACAGCGCTCGTGCGCTTCCGGGCAGCGCGGCCGGAAGGGGCATCCCTGCGGGAGATCGCCGGGCGAGGGGACTGTGCCGGGGATGGCGTCCAGCTTCGCCGAAGGGGGCGTGTCGAGCGTGGGCGCGGAGCGGATAAGGCCCCAAGTATAGGGATGGCGCGGTTCGGCGAACAGAGCCCGCACGGGCGCGCGCTCCACGATGCGCCCGGCATACATGACGCCCACTTCGTCGGCCATTTCCGCCACCACGCCGAGATCGTGGGTGATGAGCAGAAGCCCCATGCCGCGCTCGCGGGAAAGATCGCCGAGCAGGGCGAGTATCTGGCCCTGTATGGTCACATCGAGGGCCGTGGTCGGCTCGTCGGCGAGCAGGAGGCGGGGTTTGCAGGCCAGCGCCATGGCGATCATGACGCGCTGGCGCATACCGCCGGAAAGCTGGTGCGGGTAGTCGCGGACGCGCATGTCCGGCGCGGGTATGCCGACCAGCCGGAACAGTTCCACGGCTTCGGCGAGCGCGGCCTTCTTTGGCAGGCGCAGGTGACGCGTCAGCGGCTCCGCGACCTGCTCTCCCACCCGGATGACCGGATTGAGCGAGGTCATGGGTTCCTGAAAGATCATGCCGATGTCGCGCCCCCGCACGCGTTCCATCGCGGATTCGGACAATTCGGCGAGATCGCGGCCTTCAAAGAGGATGCGCCCGGCGGCGAGGCGCCCCGGTTCGGGGATGAGGCGGAGCAGGGACAGCGCCGTCATGCTCTTGCCGCAGCCGGATTCCCCCACAAGGCAGAGCGTGCGCCCCGGATGCAGCGTGAACGACACGTCGCGCACCACGTCGAACGGGCGTTCGCAGGCGTCGAACCGCACGGTGACGCCTTCCGCCTGCAATAGCGGGGCGGAGGAGGCCGGGATTGGGGAAGATGCGTTTGCGGAAAGGGACATGGGGCGCTCCGAAGAAAGTTGCGAATAAAAAAAGTATAGACGAGATGCGGGTTAAGGGCAAGAAACCGGGGATGCCGGGCAAAATGTTCTCATGCCGCAATTGACATTTATTTTCAAAAATCTATAGAAAGGGCAGATCCAATTGGTATCATAAGGGAGTGGGTATGGACGCGGAGCCTGTTTTCATCACTGGAAGCGTTTTTTCGTGGGAATCCCTGCTCGCCGTGTCGATCATCGTTGCGGCGTGGTTTGTATGCCGCAGGATCAATGTCATGAAACGTCCGGTATGCAACGGCGGCTGCGCCGGTTGCCACGGGGCCCGTCAGGGCCGGGGATGTGCTTTCCCAGAGGGGCGGCGGCGCCGGATGTGACGATAAAGTTGAAGCTGGGGGACAATATGTTTGGATTTTGCCATAGAAAGCGCGGAGAGCATGATTGCGCCGAAGCCCGTTCGTGCGGCGGCGAAGGCTGTCCCATCTCCAAGGAGATGCGGGAAGCCGGGCTCATTTCCCTGCGCAGGATGAAGGAGGGGCAGAAAGCCCGCATCGCCCATGTGCAGGCCAGCGGAGAGCTGGGGCGGCGCATCCGGGACATGGGGCTCATCCCCGGCGCGGAAGTGGAAGTGGTGGGGCGCGCCCCGCTGCGCGATCCGGTGGCCCTGCGCCTGCCTGGGTTCACGCTCAGCCTCAGGAACAACGAAGCCGACTACATCGTCGTCGAACCGCTGGAACAGGCGGGCTGAGGCGTCATGGATCCGCAGCTTACCATAGCCCTCGCGGGCAATCCGAATTCGGGCAAGACGACGGCCTTCAACGCGCTGACCGGTTCGCACCAGCATGTGGGCAACTATCCCGGCATTACCGTGGAGAAGAAGGAAGGCTTCATCAAGATGCCTTCCGGCCGGTGTGTGCGCTTCATCGACCTGCCGGGGACGTATTCCCTGACCGCCTACACGCAGGAGGAGACGGTCGCCCGGCATGTGCTGGCGCAGGAACGGCCCGACGTGGTCATCGACGTGCTCAATGCGGGCGCGCTGGAGCGCAACCTCTACCTGACCATCCAGCTTCTGGAACTCGGCGTTCCCGTGGTGCTGGCCCTGAACATGATGGATGAGGCCGCCAAGCAGGGCATGACCATCGATATCGAGCGCCTGTCGCAGCGTCTGGGCTTCCCGGTCATGGCAACCGTGGCCCGCACGGGCGAAGGGCTGCCCGAACTCTTGAAGGCGACGGAAGCCTATATCGAAACCAAGCGCGGCGAGCCGTGGGAGCCGCTGCATATCTCGTATGGGCCCGATCTTGATCCCGTGCTGCGGGATATGGAAGCCGCCATTGCCGAGGCCGGGCTGCTGGCTTCGGAATATCCGGCGCGGTGGGTCGCGCTCAAGCTGCTGGAGCAGGATGAGGAAATCCTCACCCGCAGCCGCGCCGAAGCCCCGGAGCTTGCCGCCGCTCTGGAGCGGCAGGTGGATGAGGTGGCGCGGCATTTGCGGGATACGCTGAATACGTGGCCCGAGGCCGTCATCGCGGATTACCGCTATGGGTTTATTTCCTCGCTGCTGCGGGACGGCGTGCTGATCCGGCTTCAGGACATGCACGCGCGCATCCAGTTCTCGGACCGCATGGACAAGCTGCTGACGCATCCGTTTATGGGCCCGGCGATCATGCTCGGCGTGCTCTATCTGCTTTATACCGTTACCTTCACCATTGGGGAGATCCCGATGGGCTGGGTGGAACAAGGGTTTGCCCTGCTGCGCGAAGGCGCGGACGCCGTGCTCCCCGACGGCCAGCTCAAGTCGCTGGTGCTTTCGGGCATTATCGACGGTGTGGGCGGCGTCATGAGCTTTGTCCCGCTCATTATGCTGATATTCCTTCAAATCGCCTTTCTTGAAGATACCGGGTACATGGCGCGCATGGCCTACATGCTCGACCGTATTTTCCGTATTTTCGGGCTGCACGGCTGTTCGGTGATGCCGTTCATCGTGGGCGGAGGCATTGCTGGCGGCTGTGCCGTGCCCGGCGTGCTGGCGGCCCGCACCCTAAGGAGCCCCCGCGAAAAGATCGCGACGCTGTTGACCGTGCCCTTTATGGCCTGTGGGGCCAAGCTTCCGGTTTTCATCCTTTTTTCCGGCGTCTTTTTCCCCGGCCATGAGGCGGCGGTCATGTTCGGCCTGACGCTCACCGGCTGGGTGGTGGCCCTGCTCACGGCGCGGCTGCTGCGCTCGACGATTATCCGTGGGCCGTCCACGCCGTTCGTTATGGAGCTTCCGCCCTATCGCCTGCCCACAATGCTCGGTCTGGCGATCCATACGGGCGAGCGTACGTTCGAGTATTTGAAGAAGGCCGGTACGGTCATCCTCGCCATTTCCATCATCCTGTGGGCGGCTATGGCGTATCCGCGGCTGCCGCTGGACACGCGGGCGCATTTCGCGGGCGAGCAGCAGACCATCGAAGCGAACCTTGAAGCGGCGAAGGCTTCGGGCGGCGATGTGGCCGCTCTTGAAGAGCAGCTTACGGCCTTGCACGGCGAGCGTGCGGAGCGGGCACTTCAACACTCGTTTGCAGGCCGCCTCGGCATGGCGCTGGAACCGTTGACGCGTCCCGCCGGGTTTGACTGGCGCACGGACATTGCGTTGGTGGGCGGTTTTGCGGCAAAGGAAGTCATCGTCGCCACGCTCGGCACGGCCTATTCCCTCGGCGACATCGATCCCGAAGATCCCACGCCGCTGGCGCAGCAGATCCGCAACGACGGGCGCTGGACGCCCGCCACCGCCTTGGCTCTGCTGGTGTTTGTGCTGCTGTACGCGCCCTGTCTGGTGACTGTCGCCGCTATCCGGCAGGAGACGGGTTCGTGGGGCTGGCCTGTGTTCAGTATGGTATTCAACACGCTGATCGCGTTTGGAGCCGCCGTTGCCGTGCGGCATGTGACGATGTTGTTTCTATAGATGAAATAAAGAGAGAGGAGATTTTTCGAAAAAGAGAGGTACACCCGAAACTCTTTCCCTTTTTTCGCGATACATCTCCGTGTGTTGATATAAGAGCCTCTTTATTGGTTGATTTTGTTTTGCGGGTTCAAAAATGAAAATCCCCAGAGTGGGGAAGCTGATCTCTCAAGAAAACGGATAAGGGAGCATTCGTAGAAATGCTCCCTTATTTTTGTAAAAAGAGCATATTGGGTTTACATCATTGTTGCGAGGGTATAGATACTCGCAGAAGGTATTTTTTCTTTTTTCGGGAAGGTACTCTTTTTACGTCACCGGACAGTTTGCTTTATGTAACTATATATTGTTGAATAAAGTGGTATTATTTTTTTGTATGCCGTTTTATTCAGTGCAGCGCCGTTTCTTTGTGAAACCTTCATGAAGAAACAGCTAGGATATTTTGCGAATAGCGCTGTACGCGGATATCGAAGGCCTTTACTTGAATCACGAGGTACTCTATAGATGAAAAAGATTCTATCACGAGCCTCATACATGTGATTTTTCCGTTCAGGCTTAAGACGTTTTTTAACATTTGTGGATGGAGGTATACGATGCGAAAGGACAGGGGACAGCAGGGCTTCACGCTCATTGAAATCATTTCCGTCTTGGTCATCCTCGGCATTCTCGCCGCTGTGGCCGTTCCGAAGTACTATGACTTGCAGAAAGAGGCCCAAACCAAAGCTGCAATGGCCGTTGTTGCCGAAGTGCAGGCCCGTGTGAACCTGAAGTTCGGGCAGGAAATTTTGCACGGTGGCTCCTGCACCAGCGCGGTAACGGCAGCTGAGAGCCTTGTAACCAGCCCTACTGATTTGGGAGGATGGACGCTGACTACAGGGACCAAAACCAATAATGTTTATACCGTTACCGACGCGATTCCTCCTGGAGGAAAAGCAGCCGATAAGGTTACTCTTACCAATGCTACCATCAGTATCCCTGATTGCACGCAGGCGACTAATACTCCTGTTAATCCATAGTAACATTTTATTATAAATGAAAAAGAGGCGATTCCTTGAGGAATCGCCTCTTTTTTTCCATACAACGGAACTCCCTCCGCGCAGCCTCCCTACCAGCCGAAAGTCTTGGGAGGGGAAAGGGGGAGGTTTGGAGGGGGGAAGGGGAACCTTTCTTTAGAAAGGTTCCCCTTCCCC
>QWCN01006429.1_pt1 | contig 10849 bp, 7 predicted proteins | sample 1972711 | NCBI WGS metagenome assembly QWCN01 (sample SAMN09866707, study PRJNA288562) | Human gut metagenome isolate term1_stool, whole genome shotgun sequencing... | isolation source: gut | host: Homo sapiens | place: USA: California | reverse complement strand
TGCACAAATATCAAAGTTTTAGAAAGCCTCGGTGTTTCTAACTTTGATCTCTGCATCGTCTGTATCGGAAACAATTTCCAGAACAGTCTTGAAGTCACAAGCCTTTTAAAAGATCTCGGTGCAAAACATATCGTCAGCAAAGCAAACCGGGATATCCACGCAAAATTCCTACTCCGCAACGGTGCCGATGAAGTTATTTTCCCTGATCGGGATATCGCTGAAAAACTGGCGGTCAGCTTAAGTGCCGATGAAGTCTTTGACTATATCAACCTTGCAGACGGTTATTCCATTTATGAGATCGCCCCACTTGCAGAATGGATCGGAAAAAGTGCCCGTAGCTTGAATTTCCGTACAAAATACAACTTAAGCATCATCGGTATCAAACATGGAACAAGCACACAGATCCTTCCTGATGCAGATTATGTTTTTGGAAAAGAGGATCATTTAATGGTGCTCGGACACCAGCGGGATATGGATAAGATCATCCATCACAAATAAAAATATGAAGAAATATGAAAAACGGCAAAAAATTTTAAAATTTCTCTTGACATTTTTCCAAAAAGCAAGTATTATTATCAAGTCGCTTGCGGGTATGGCGGAATTGGCAGACGCGCCAGATTTAGGTTCTGGTGGGAGACCGTGCAGGTTCAAGTCCTGTTACCCGCATCAGAATACGGGCTTATAGCTCAGCTGGTTAGAGCGCACGCCTGATAAGCGTGAGGTCGGTGGTTCGAGTCCACTTAAGCCCATTGAAAAAGCAGCTTATGATCTAAGCTGCTTTTTTGTTTCCTGAATATCAGTAAATAATCACTTTTACATCGTTAAAATTCAATGCCATTCGGCCAGTTTCCCTTATCTGCTTCATATACCTCATTCAGATAGTTTGTGATTGCTTCTAGGGAATCCTCCTGAAACGGAAAACGTTTCTCTGTCTTTTTTTCATCTTCTGTTGTTGCAAAATTAAACGGTCCACTCCATGTATATACCGAAAAAAATGTTTCTTCCCCTTCTTCTGCTTTTTGTATCAGATAACGCATTCCCTGATAACTGCCTGTAAATTTTTCTTTTTTATAAAAATTAAATGCCAGTAGATCTTTCCGATTAATCATTTTCTAACCTCCTTCAGTGACTGCTTTGCAGTTTAATAGAAAGATTATAACACAAAAAAATTATTTTTTCCTCTTTACCTTCTAAAATGAATGTGTTATGATACCATTTATAAAGACGAAGAAAAGGAATAGTATCTGTTCTATCAGATTTCAGAGAGTCATCGGCTGCTGTGAGATGACAGATGAGGAATGGAGAACTCGCCTTGGAGTTGCTGCTTGAAATCTTTTATCCTATTGAGAGTAGAGTCAGACGGAAGCCCGCCGTTATGTGGGAAAGGTATAAGGACGCTGTCCCGTACCCGTAGAGTGCATGATGATTATTCATGAATTAGAGTGGTACCGCGTAAGTATTGTCTTACGTCTCTAAAGTTCGCATAGAGGCGCAGGGCTTTTTTTATTGTAAATCAGTAACTATTCAGAACCCCTTAGAATCATAAAAATTGATACGTCATGCTTGCATGTAAGTAGCAGTTTTTATGATTCGTAAGGTGGCTCGAATAGAGCCGCCGCCCCATATATGAGCAAAATAGCTGTAAAGCAGCGGTAAAGCACGATTTATCGTGCGTTTTTGTGAATATATGAGTGGGGTTTTGAATAGTTACATAAAATAAGAAAAAGCCTGCCTAAATCAATTTTTCGAAAGTGAGGATATAAAAATTATGCAGGGATTTGAGAAGTACAAAAAAATGTATTTTATGCCACCGGTTGACTGTTATGACTGGGTGAAAAAGGATGCCATCGAAAAAGCTCCGATCTGGTGCAGTGTCGATCTGCGTGACGGTAATCAGGCTTTGATCGAGCCGATGAACTTAGAGGAAAAAGTAAAATTCTACCAGATGCTTGTAGATATCGGATTTAAACATATTGAAGTCGGTTTTCCGGCAGCTTCAGAAACAGAGTATCAGTTCCTTCGTACGATCATCGAACGGAATATGATCCCTGAAGACGTTACCGTACAGGTACTGACACAGGCAAGAGAACATATCATTAAACGTACTTTTGAAGCCATTGACGGTGCTCCGAATGTCATCGTACATGTATATAACTCCACTTCTGTTGCACAGCGTGAACAGGTATTTAAAAAATCCAAAGAGGAGATCAAACAGATCGCTGTCGATGGTGCAAAATTAGTTTATGATCTTGCTAAAAATGAAAAGGGAAATATTTCTTTTGAATATTCACCGGAAAGTTTTACCGGAACAGAAATGGACTATGCGCTTGAAGTTTGTAACGCTGTATTAGATGTATGGCAGCCGACAAAAGACCGCAAAGCCATCATCAATCTTCCATCTACCGTAGAACATTCCATGCCACATGTGTTTGCGTGTCAGGTAGAATATTTTAACAAGAACTTAAAATATCGTGACAATGTACTGCTTTCCTTACATCCACACAATGACAGAGGCTGTGGTATCAGTGATGCAGAACTTGGTTTATTAGCAGGTGCTGACCGTATTGAAGGTACATTATTCGGAAATGGTGAGCGTACCGGTAATGTCGATATCGTCACACTTGGTATGAATATGTACTCTCTCGGTGTTGATCCGCAGTTAGATTTCCACAATATGAAAGAGATCAGAAGCACTTATGAAGAACTGACAAATATGGAAGTTCCGATGCGTCAGCCATATGCCGGTGATCTTGTATTTACCGCATTCTCCGGTTCCCATCAGGATGCGATCTCGAAAGGTATGGCGTGCCACAGTACCGGCAATGATCCTTACTGGACAGTTCCTTACCTTCCGATCGATCCAAAGGATTTAGGACGCACCTATGACTCTGATGTTATCCGTATCAACAGCCAGTCCGGTAAAGGCGGTGTCAGCTATGTATTAAAACATGCATATGGCATTTCTCTGCCTGATAAGATGAAAGAAGAATTCGGTTATCGTGTCAAAGATGTTTCCGATAAGGAACACAGTGAATTAGAGGCTGAACGTATCTACGATATCTTTAAATCAACTTATCGTGATGTTGACTGCGTATTTTGTATTCCTGAATGCCATTTCAAACAGAACGATGGCATTGAAGCAAGCGTTTCTATTTCTTACAAAAATGAAACAAAAGCTGTTACTGCAAAAGGCAACGGTCGTTTAGATGCTGTCAGCAATGCATTAAAACAGAACTTTAATATTACATATGAATTATCCGAATATGCAGAACATGCACTTTCCCGTGGTTCTTCTTCAAAGGCTATGGCATATGTCGGAATCACCGTCAATGACCAACTGATCTGGGGTGTCGGCATGGACGAAGATATCATCAAAGCTTCTATCAACGCCTTAACCGCAGCGATCAATCGTGCAGATCTGATTCAGGCATAGATCACAGATTTATAGTTCAGCAAATATAACAATGGGCAGTCCTTATACAATATAAGGACTGCCCACTATTTTTGATAAGAATTCCATATCATTTACAAAGACACCTATGGTACTTTTCCGCTGGGATACAGCTGCCTGGCTTATATTCTCTTACTTTATCTTCCCATATAATTCCATCGGCACATACGCCTTGATAAATATCCCTTCCGGCTGGTATTCTTCCTCTAACAATTCTCCCATCTTTCTGACCGCCTGCAGGATTCCTGCATCCTGATAAGGTATCACACGTTCCACTAAAATCTTATCCGCCCGTAAAAAATCTGCAAGTGCCTCTTTGACTGCGTCAAGTCCGATACCATATTTCGCAGAAATATTGATCGTCTTATCTGCCAAAAAATCATGGAGCGGTTCATCATCCGTCCTTGCATCCTGCTTATTAAACAGCGTCAGTATCTTCTTATCTTCCACGCCAAGACTCCGAAGTGTTTCATAGACAATATGCATCTGCTTATCTGCCTGCGGATTCGACGCATCGACCACATGGATAATGTAATCTGCATACTTTGCTTCTTCTAAGGTACTTTTGAATGCTTCGATCAGATGATGCGGCAGTTTCCGGATAAATCCAACCGTATCGGTCAGTAAGATCTGCTGCTTGCCCGGAAGTTCTAACTGTCTTGTTGTCGGGTCAAGTGTTGCAAATAACATATCTTCTTCTAACACATCTGCATCTGTTAATGTATTTAACAATGTAGATTTTCCGGCATTGGTATAACCGACGATCGCCGCTACCGGAATCTTACTCTTTGTACGCTGTCCACGATTGATCTCACGGTGCTTCCGCACTTCTTCTAATTCCCGCTTCAACTGCGAAATACGGCTGCCGATCAATCGACGGTCAACTTCAAGTTTTTTCTCTCCCGGTCCTCTCGTACCGATTCCACCACCTAAACGTGACATTGAACGTCCCATACCGGTAAGTCTGGTTGCCCGATATCTTAGCTGTGCTAATTCTACCTGTATCTTTCCTTCATTCGTCGATGCACGCATGGCAAAAATATCCAAAATGATCAATGTACGATCCATGACTTTTACATCTAATAAATCGGTCAGATTTCGAAGCTGTGCCGGAGATAATTCATCATCACAGACGATACCGGTTGCCTGTGTTTCTATCAAAAGTTCCCTTATTTCTTCCACTTTTCCCTTGCCAACATAGGTACCCGGATGCATCGTTTCCCGTTTTTGTATGACCATGCCTGCAACAGATGCTCCTGCGGTAGCTACCAGTTCTTTTAGTTCTTCCATGGAGTCTTCGGTATCATCTCCATCCTGTTCGCTGACACCTACTAAGATCAGACGCTCCTTTGCTTCTTCTAACTGAATCATTCTGTGTTATTCTCCTCATTCCTGTTCTTATTCAAAAACAGATATTCCCTCGCTGCTGCTTCATCTTCCGGATAATCTGCAAGATATGCCTGCATCAGTTCCTTTGCCTTATCAAAATCTAAATTATATTCATATGCAGCGATCAGATTACTTCTTAATTCCTGCTCATTTGTCACTTCATCTGCTTCTAAACCTGCACTAAATTCCGAAATAGCGGTTTCATAATCTCCGCTTTCCATTGCATTTAATCCCTGCTTATTATACGCAACACTGCTCTTAGGATATTCTTTGATGTAAGCATCTATACATTTTTCCTGCTCTGTGCTATTTCCAAGTGCTTCGTATGCTTGTGCTAAATAGAGATTTGCCTCCACATCGCCTTTTTCAACAGCTTTTACAAGTTGTTCCACTGCATTGTCATACTGTTCTTTGATCAGGTAAAATCTTCCCTTGACTGTATAATTTTTGGCATCACGTCCAGCCTTTTTTCCCAACGCTTCTTCTAAATAGGCATTTGCATCTTCCGTACAGCCTGCACCGGCAAGACTGTTATAGATTGATAAATAAATCTCATCATTCGCAGCATATTTGACTGCTTTCTTAAAATCTTCCTTTGCATGATCGCTTTCATTGTTCTTAAGATAGACACAGCCCCTTAAAAAATAAGCATCTGCATTTTTCTTATCATATTCAAGAAGGGCATCATAGGTTTCGACTGCCTTTGTATAATCGCCTGCTGCAAACTGTGCCGCCGCCTTATAATAACAGATATCCACTTCATTTGCCCCGATTCCCTTTGCCTGCTCTAATGCACTGTTAAATGCATCAATGGATTTTTCATAATCGCCTTCCTCCATTGCATTTAACCCAATCTTACGATATGCAGTTTCTTTCTCTAAACGCTGCTCCTTTGAGGTACATCCTGTAAAAAAACTTCCTGCAAGCAGAAGCATCACTCCGCCTGCAAACAGTATATTTCTTTTTTTCATCATTTTAAAAACTCCTTGCAAAGAATCCGTACAGCATCTTCGATACAGCCGTCACAGCTTCGTAATACTTCGCCTGTGTCCATACCCTTTAGATCCCTGCAGATCGTAGAACCGTTCTTTTGACGGAATGTATGATTTAATTCTCTGACCTTTGCATAGGTGTTCTGCTTCGAATCCGGCGTATCTAAATGTGCTGTGGATAAGAGTTTTCCGGCTACTGCTGCCATGCCGGTCACTGCTCCGCAGGTTCCATAGGAATCACTCACACCAAAGCCAAAGCCTTCCATCATCTGAAATACAATGCTTTCATCTAAGCCCATCAGTTCACAAAATGTACAGGCTACTGCCTGACTACAGTTATATCCTTTTTTATGATATGCCAACGCTTTTTCTACGCAGTCCTTTTCTGTTAAATCCATGTCTTACTCCTCATTTCCAACAACTTTTTATATGCTTATTCTGCTTTTATCAATGCCTGAAGTTCATTCATACGTGCTTTGATACGGTTTAAGATCTGTGCATTCTTTTCTTCCGCATTCATTGTTTCTCCTGCATGTGCCGTTACTTCCTCTGAAACTGCAGAGATTGTCTGGATAGAATCTACGATCTCCTGATTTGCATTTTTCAGTTCTAAGATACGGTTCGCAAGATGGTCGATATTGTCACGGATGGAAAACGTATTATCCTGTATCCTGTCAAAACTTTCTGCGGTACTCTTTGTCGACTCCCTTTCTTCATGGATGCCGTCGATCATCTGGTATACAACATTTACTACTTCTGTGATCGCATCGGAAACATTTTTTATCAGTTCCGTGATATGTACCGTCGCATCCTGTGTCTGTACTGCCATTCCTGAAATTTCGGAAGCAACCACAGCAAATCCCCTTCCGGCTTCTCCTGCTCTTGCTGCCTCGATGCTTGCGTTCAAAGACAACAGGCTTGTCTGTGAAGTGATACCGCTGATCACTTCTACGATCGAGTGCATCTGTTCCATATAGCCTTCAAGATTCTTTAATTTTTCTGCAACTTCTTCTCCATTTGCAACTGATGCATCTGCACGTTCTACTAATAAAAGGATATTCTTTGTTCCGGTTTCTAAGACTTCTAATGTCTTTTTCATATTCTGTGTAATGCCTTCGGCTGCCTCATCTGCCTGCTCAACTTTTGTCTGTATTGCCTCCGTCTGCTCCATCTGCCGCTGTACGGCATCTGCGGTATCGCCTGCGCCTTTGGAAACTTCTTGCATTGCCTCTCTTGTTGATTCTGATACTGTTGTCAGTTCTTCTAACCCCCGATCAAAATCTTTGATTCCGTTTTCTAACTCCTTTGACATATGGGAAATATCTGAAAGTACACTTTCTGTCTTCTGGTATGCGTCTTTTGCTTCATTGATCTTTTGCATACTGTTTGCACTAGATGTCTTAGCAGAAAAATAAGAATAAAATCCGACCATCAGCATAATGATTACCTGTATGATTGCATTATCCTGATCGGAGTATCCAAACTTTCCGGTCTTTGCTCCTAAAATTGCTAACAACAGACTTTCGATCACAGTTCCTGTGTTGATCATAATGATATACCGCGTATCATTATAGATCATTACCACCAGGATCATCGGTATGACAAATAGAAAAGTCATTCCATTTGATGAAGTAAATATGATAATAGAATAGAAAATAGCAAATCCGATCGCTAAAAAATGTTTGATCATATCTGTATTATGGTCTTTTTTCCAAAATACAACTTCTGCTGCTACCGGTGCAAAACCGATCAGACATAAGATTCCTACATATATGATGCTTAATTCGCCTGCTACAGCCTGCAAAATGAGAAACGTGATCATGATCCCCACATTGATGCCATGCGTCATCATGGCTATTTTATTATTCCTCTCCATCTCTGTCATTCTTTTTCTTCTCCTTTAACTGTTTTTTATCCCGATACATTTCTTTATCTGCACGTTTTAGGATATCTTCGTAAGAAGCATCTCCCTCCTGATAAGACGAATATCCGCTTGCGATCTGTAAAAACAGAGCCGCATTTTCTTTTTCATTATATTCTGCGATCTTTTTATGCATTTCTTTCTTCTTCTCAAGCAGGACTTCTTTCGAACGTGTACTGACCAATGCAATAAATTCATCTCCGCCTACCCGGTATACGTTCTGATAAACAGAATCTAAGATATCCGCCGCACCCTTGATGTAACGATCTCCCATCGTATGCCCGAATGTATCATTACAGGTTTTTAAATTATTCAGATCAAGGGATACGATACTTAAAGAAGATAATTCCATTTCTTTTAAATCATGTTCTAGGGCATAACGATTCTTTTGTTTTGTCAGATTATCCAGATATGCGATTTTTTTTAACAGGGCTGATTCTTTTGCTAATACTAACTCATTTAACATATCCCTGATACCTAAATATCCCGAAATGAACACGTAGATGATCAGTCCGATCTTTGTAAACATCGTATACCGTTCTACATGCGTGGAACGCAGGACATAATCAATGACATTTAAAACTCCAAATATGAGCAGGACAAGTACCGTATTTCCGATAGTATGATATTTCTTCTGCTGTATGATAATATGTATGATCAATATCACCGTATCGATCCCGTTCAAAATCGAAAACAGCCACACCGTTTCTGTAAAATCCTTAATCCCCAGAAAATGTAATGCCACACAGATAACTACCGCTGCCGCCGCCATGGCAAATTCAAACTTACACTGAATCTTATCATCAATGGATTCGATATATAAAATCACGATCATTAACAGCAGAAACAGTGAAAAGTAATTCAGATAATACTGCATGACTGCATTCCGGAAAATTAACTGTTCCACAAATAATGCTCCATTTGACCATAAGACGAATACAATACTCATTAATCCAAAATAGAGATTTTTCTCTCCATGCAGATCCATCCGCCTCTGTACAACATACAAACTGCACATGATCACACCAAAAATGAGTATGAACAGATTTGTTATCAAATTGGGCATTTCTTTATTCAGAAAAGATGCTACCAGATCCCATGTATTCCCTGCCATGAACTGATATGTATCAGAATACTTATGCGGATATACCGTCTGGATACGGATTGTAAGTTTTTCTCCTAACGTATCTTTTGGTATCTCAATAAAATGATAATACGACCCCGGCGAATGACCGATTAGTGGTTTTTCCCCAAAATGATATAAAAACCGGCTGTCAGTTTCTGCATCTACATAAGAATCAAATGTCTGAAATGCAACCGTTTTTCCTGCCATTTCTTCTGTGACCGTATGTGATGCGGTCACTGCATGATCTTCTTTTAAGGTCTGGTATGAAAAATCATCTACCACCTGATACTGATATTTGATCGAATGGTGCTGTTCATAAATACCAGCCACAATTAAAACTGCCAGAAAGGCAGCACATATACACCAGAAAATCACTTTTCTAACAGAGTATCTGGTATTTTTCATCTATAGCCTCCATTGTCTGGTTCTCTCCATCTATACAAACACTTCTATATGCCATTATAGACCATTTTTCTATTTATATCCACTGTTTTAATACATCAAGTACAATTTCCATTCGGATCGGTTTTGCTATATAAGCGTTCATGCCGGATTCTAATGCCAGTTTGCGGTCTTCCTCAAACGCATTTGCAGTCATTGCAATGATTGGGATCGATGCATAGGCATCATCAGCTTTTCGGATTGCTCTTGCTGTCTGATATCCGTCCATCTGCGGCATCTGTATGTCCATTAAGATTGCAGCATAATAACCGGCTTCTTTCTGATGCAGCATTTCAATACACATTTTCCCATCTTCTGCATGATCGACAGATAGTCCGCTCTCCTCTAATAAGGTAACTGCGATCTCCGCATTCAATGGATTATCCTCTGCTAAAAGGATTCTCCTGCCTGCTAAATTTTCAATGCCTTCTGTAGATGATATTTCCTGCTTCTGATCACTTTCTTCCGCCCGTTTACCATCTGCAATCTCAAAAAATAATTCGACAGAAATCTTCGTACCGCATCCAGCCTTACTCTCCACGTTGACCGTACCGCCCATCAATTCTACCAATGCTTTTACGATTGGCATTCCAAGTCCTGTTCCGAGCACTTTGCTCTCTGTACTCGTCCGTTCGCGGGCAAATGGTTCAAACAGATGCGGGATAAATTCTTCACTCATGCCAATTCCCGTATCCTGAATTGTAATGCGGTACAAAGCCTTATGGTCTTTTTCACAGACTTCTGTCACATCCGCAGTAATATGGCCGCCCTCCGGTGTATACTTGACTGCATTACTCATGATATTTAAAAAGATTTCTTCTACCTTTGTCATATCAAAAACCGCATATTCATGTGTCACATCTACATGATATTCGCAGGTGATATTTTTCTGTCTGCTCGTTGTTTCAAATACAGCATCAATCGTCCTGATCAGTTCTTTTACACTTTCTGTGTCTTCATTCAGGCTTTCTTTTCCGTTTTCAATCCTTGACATTTCTAAGACATGATTGATGATCGATAATAAGATATTGCTGGATAACTGTATTTTTTTTACATAATCTGTCACTTTTTTCTCATCATCGGAATGTCGTTCTAACAGCTCCGTAAATCCGATGACTGCATTGATCGGTGTCCGGAGATCATGACTCATATTAAATAAAAACCTTGATTTTACCTCATTTGCTTCCTGTATCTCCTTTGCAGCACGCATCATTTCTTCATGGTGGGCCAATTCTTCCTGCCGGTGTATTGCATATTGAAAAAAGAGCACTGCCAAAAAAAACGATAACAAAATACAGATCATGCTGTTGACCAGAAATTCTGTTGTTGAAAACCATCCATTGACTGGTTCTATTTCCACATACCATGTATCATTTCTCATATCACAGGATACGAGCAGTTCATCTTTCAATCCATCATCTCCGTATTCTATTAACAGATTCTGCTTTCCTGTCCTGATATCCATATTCCAGATCCTGTAATGATAAAAAGAATCATCCAGATCATCTAAATTCACTTCTTCTATGACG
>QWCN01006424.1_pt1 | contig 10863 bp, 14 predicted proteins | sample 1972711 | NCBI WGS metagenome assembly QWCN01 (sample SAMN09866707, study PRJNA288562) | Human gut metagenome isolate term1_stool, whole genome shotgun sequencing... | isolation source: gut | host: Homo sapiens | place: USA: California | reverse complement strand
GTCGTCGGGACTCAAGGTGTACATTCCTGCATTCTACGCCTCAAGGCCTTCCAGAGCCCCCACGTCATTCCCTGAATGCACAACGCATATGTTTGTAAGCTCCACATTCTGCTCTTTGCTTTGCATAAAAAGAATAATGAATGAGAAGGATTGGTGACTCGCAAGAACTCGTTCAGCCAATCATTTCTTGACCACACGACTCTTCTCACGGGCGTTTCGCCGTGAAGGAATCTTGGCTAGAACGCGTGCGGATGGCGAGCATACAGCCTCATTTGATTGCTAGTTCACTTTGGTTAGGATAAGGAATGATCCACAAGATCTGCAAGGACTGGTTTCAATCAGCCCTTTATACGCCGATCTGACCATCCAGAATGATGGTATCCACTGAGGTGTGCATCTCAAGGGGTATCCAACAAAAAGAAAACACATATAGAAGAAGAATAGGAGTATGTCTTCAACTCTCCGTTTCGGACGGGGATTGGGTCGAGTCTCTCTCCACGCGATAGAGGAGAGTGGCGGCGAGCACAAAGATCCAACTCTACATCATCACCGCGAATCCCAGCAATAACCTCTGCAAAGATGAGAAACAGTAAAAGGATCAGTTCCTTGCCATAGGCGAACGACATCAAGAAGGTGGTCTCAAGGAGGCCTCTATCGTTGCGAACTGTGGTTGCTTTCGACGTTAGGTACAGTGTGTAGGGGATGCGATACAGGAAATAGACGATTAGAGCGACGGTAAGCGCCAATCGCCACTTTAGGTACTTTTCGTGAGCAAACTGTCCTATCCATACCAAATCACGTAGCCGTGAATCTGCGCCAAGGTCTGTGGTCAAAGGGATCAGCGTTATCCCCAACAAGGGCCACCCCACGACGGACAGCACAGCGATGGCCTACAATGAAGCAAAGAGAGAATGCGCACGGTTTCGACAACCGAAACGACGTGAAGATAGCCCTTCCTGAACAGGATGCTGTCCAATCGACTATTGCGGATCGTATTGTATAGATCTTCCGTTTTAAACACCATGGAGTTCATTTTTGCGCGGATTGCGGTTCATGTCATTCATCCCCACACGAAGACGGAGTCATTTGCATTTTCTGTAAATCGTCACACCTCATAGATTCAAATTTGTGATGGATTTGGACTTGAATAGTGATGAACACAAATCCGTTTGATTGGAGTCGTGCTTCTGCGAATGAGTTGTCCATAGGATGGTTGAATGATGAGCAGGTGAGCTATCACGGAGCGACTCCGATTTCTCCGAGAGTGACATCTCTGTGGACAGTGATGGGGACCCCTTGCTGAACGAGGTGGTCAGCACGCTGCGACATCGTTCGTCGCACCCGAAGCCGCTCCCTCCCGAAATCGAGGTTACCGACACAGAGAACTGCAACTACTTGAACGACATTGCCGTGTGTATCCTTTTTGGCGTATTCATCCTCCTCTTTTTGCTCTTCACCTCCCGCCGTGCATCTCCTCTTTCTTGCAACAAACAGACCACAATAAATATACCCTTATTCGTTCATCTGCTCGCCCAGCTTCTCAATGTCCCGCAGCTTCTTCTCCTCCTCTCCGTCCTTTGTAAAGTACTCCTCGTCAAAGAAACACAGACGCACGTAGCCATCTTCTCCTCCCGTGATGAAGCTACCTCTCACCCCCACACACCACCCCTACCTCCTGCCATCGGGGCTGAACTGCACGGAGTTCATCGTACCGAAGGAGCCCTTCACGCGACCGATCTCCTCCTTCGACGCCAGGTTGTAAAACAGGCTCTACCCTCACACGCCTCCCGCGCCGCCCACCTCCATCTTCTGCGAGTGCGTGGTCGTCACATCGCGCGCCTCCACACCACCCACCACCACCAGCTGGTTCAGGATGGGTGACAGCGCCGCGCCGTTGAGCGGTCGGTCCGTGGCGAAGCAGCAAACCTCCTCCTGCGTGAACATGTCGAACACCTTCGCCTTCGCGTCCTTGCTCGCCGTCGCGAACAGCGTGCGGTCGTACGACGCCACCAGGCAGGAGATGCTGCCCTCGTGCGCCTTGATCGTCTTCACCACCTCGCCCGTGGCGGCGTCGATCACGTGCAGCATGCCATCCGAATCGCTAAGAATGAGATACAAAAAGAGCGCCGACCAGGCGATGATCTGCTTGTTCAAGGGCGTCCAGATCAGGGAGAAGATGTTGGTGTGCGAGGACACGACGGACTTGATCACCAGCTTCGGGTCTCCAATGGACTCAACGCCATTTGAAATATCATAGATGTAGAAAATAGGCTACCGATCAATCATCACAGGAATGAAACACGGCTTCTCCAGCGAAAGACATCGTGCACAGGCACAGATACTGGTCACCCTCACTCACAGCTAGGCAACGAATGGGCGTGTTGAGCCGGATGACGTTGACGATTTCTCCCGTCAGCACATCCCAGATGTGGCACGTCGAATCCATAGAGGCCGAAAACAGGTACTTCGTGTCGCCTAGCGATTACGAACAGAAAGCGCATCGCGGTTACTTGTCGTATCGAGCTGGAAGACCGCACCACTGTGGCCATTGAAAACACCAATTCTCTCACCGTCCGCCGCTCTCCACATCGTGGGCGTGAAATCCTTCGACGCGCTGAAGAAAACATCCCCATCGGGACTGTACTTCAGGTATGTGATGGCTCTCTCGTGTCCATTCAAAATATAGTGTCTCTACGAGTGATTCGACCCATTTCAACGCCATACCATTTCCTTCCAATTGAGAAACTGTGCCATTCATTGTCATCCATCCATGGCGCCGCTTTGTGTGAATTCCCGTAACACGCGGCTTGGTTTGTCTGTTCATTTATAGCGATTTCTCCCGTATTGAACAAAAAGATCGTCCTATTTTACAACTCTTGGATGCATTCCATCACCCACTGCTTGATCACCCGATCAATCTCCATTTCCACATCGAAGGGCAGATGCTGCGCGTCAATCACCTGGTAGTGTTCTGTCAGGCTGTAACAGTACCGAGCCAGATACCTACACATCACAACTCCCTCGCTCTCCCTGCGTTTTGATAAAGGACTCTCGGAACCTGCACGGAGAGGACTCTCCAGCGTGGCTTTTGCAGGCTTGTATGAAATCAGACACTGTATCGAGCGAGTAGTAGTACTTGGATAGCAGGTAGCTGGTCGCCTCGTCGATGTCTCTCGACAGGGATGAACTCCCGATGGATCGTGTGTAGTGAGAGGCTCTCATCGAACGACTGAACTCCAGGATGGTCGATTCGACGCCCGATTTCCTCGTCGCGAGCTGCATGTACTTCATTGCGTCGTGCGTCTTCACCTGAAACAGGGATGGGTCGTAGTGATACAGAGCGGCTTTGACGGCTCCCACACTCTCTGCCAGCAGAATGGCGTCAAGCAACTCTTGCCTTGCCGTCTTCACGGGAAGATCGTAGTCCGCGATGCATATCCGTATTTCGTCCTCCTTGGGAATTGGATCGAAGTATTCCTTCGTAAATGACACCAACTTCGCAATATCTCTCTCATAGTCGAAGGTCCTTCCCTTGTCTCCTTGTTGGTAGAATTGCGTCGAGTCCATAAAGGCACCTACACAGTCATGCATTTCCGTGAAAGCATACCCTGATGATTCACATGGACAATGGACAAGTTGCTCTTCGACATTGTGACGCCAAAGTAGTGCTTTCGGACTGTACGTTGCTGTATGAACTCACGAACGCACTCTTCCACGCCCACCCGTGAACTCCACTGGGTTCGCGCCAAACACAGCTCGTTCATGTTCTGAAAAGCATTTTTGAACAGAACACTCGAATGCTTTCCCTTCACGAGCAGTTCCATGCCTTTGAAGCAAAATGTGTGGAACAAACAACCCTCTATTCGTTCTTCATTGACACCACGATGCGCAGTTCCTTCAGCAGCAACTACCTCTCACCCCTCATCTCCAAACTCACGCCAATCAAACGCCGCACCGATTCATCGTTGTTCACATGCCACGGGCACCACATGTTATGCTCGCTCGATATATTCAGCTTCTACGCATGATGCTCTCTAATCAACACCACTTGCGGCATGCGCATGGATGCCATCACACACTCCCTCTTCGTGGAGCCCTCACTTCCCCGTCTCTCCCTCTTCCCCGTGTCCTCCTCCTCGTCCTCCTGTCCGTCTCCCTGCGGGATGGGTTCGCTGGAGTCATCCGACACGGCCAAGTGCAACTCCTGCAGCTCGGGGTCGCCCGCGTCGGAGAGAGGGAGTACGTCGCGCAGCATGTTGATGGAGTCGTTGCTGTCGCTGTAGCTGTAGCTGTCGCGGTCACTGCGACTGTCGCTGTGACGGTCATTGCCACGGTAGCTGTCATGGTCACTGTCACTGCGATAGTTGCTTCTGTCATGGTCACTGTCACTGCGATAGTTGCTTCTGTCATGGTCACTGTCACTGCGGTCATTGCGACGGTCATTGTCATGGTAGCTGTCGCGGTCACTGTTGTCACTGCGACGGTCATTGTCATGGTAGCTGTCGCGGTCACTGTTGTTACCGCGACGGCCATTGCCCTGATAGCTGCCACTGTCGCTGTCGCTGTCGCTGTCGCTCGAGGAGTGCACATCGATGCGGATGGCCAGCGAGTGCTCCTCGTCCGACGAGCCCACCTCGATGATTCCCTCCTCCTGCGCCGGCAGGTGCGCTGGAGGGCTCCACGACGGCTGCCGGGCGGGCGCCTCCGGTTTCTTCTCCACAGGCTTCCCTCTCGCCAGAGAGGGCTTCAGAGCGGGCTTCAGAGCGGGCTTCGCAGAGGGCTTCACTTCCTCTTTCGCCACTGGCTTCACCGCCACTGGTTTCTTCTCCTCGGGTTTCTTCGCCACTGGCTTCACAGCCACTGGCTTCTTCTCCTCGGGCTTTTCCATTGGCTTCTCTTCCTCCACCGGCTCCTTCTCCTCGGGTTTCTCTTCCACTGGCTTCGCTTCCTCCTCCTCCTCAGTCTTCTCTTCCACAGACATCTCCTCTTCCTCCTCCCGAGGTTTCTCCCCTTCCTTTTCTTCCTCTTCCTGTTTTTCTTCCTCCATTGCCTTCACCTCCTCCCCAGGCTTCACTTCCTCTTCTTCTTCTTCAGTCTTCTCTTCCACGGACATCTCCTCTTCTTCCTCAGGCTTCTCCTCCTCCGCAGACGCCTCTGACTCCTCCACCTCCATCTCTTCGCTCTCCGCGAAGTCCTCCAGCTTCAGCTCGCCGCCCATCAGGTCCTTGCTCAGACCCATCGCCGTCCACGCCTCCTCCTCCATCACGTCGCTGTCCTCCGTGGGCTCCTCAGACGCCTCCTCCTTTTCTCCCTCTTCAGACGCTTCTTCCATAGGTTGCCCTTGCGTCTTCTCTTCCGTTGAGACTGTTTCCGTCTTCTCCGCTTCTTTTGGCTTCTCTTCCTCCTCCGCGGGCTTCTCTTCCTCTTCTGCGGGTTTCTCTTCCACAGGAGCCGCCACTGGGTTCTCTCCTTCCTCCTTTTCTTCTTCAACAGGCTTCTCTTCTTCTTCCACCTCAATAGGAGTCTCCACAGGCTTCTCCTCCTCAGGAGTCATTTCCGCCTTCTCTTCGTCGGGTTTCTCTTCCTCCACAGGAGTCTCCACAGGTTTCTCTTCCTCCTGCTTTTCCTCCACAGGCTTCTCTTCCACAGGCTTCTCCTCCACCACAGGCTCCTCCTCAGCAGGCTTCTCTTCTTCCAAAGGCTCCTCTTCCATAGGCGTCTCCTCCATCTTCTCCTCCACCACAAGCTTCTCTTCTACAGGCTTCTCCTCCACAGGTTCCTCCTCAGCAGGTTTCTCCTCCTGCTGCTTCTCTTCAGCAGGCTTCTCCTCCTCAATCTTCTCTTCTACCACCACAGGCTTCTCCTCTTCAGGCACAGCAACCACAGACTCCTCCTCTGCCATTGCCTTCTCTTCTTCCTCAGGAGTCTCCACAGGCACCTCTTCCTCTTCTTCCGCCTTCTCTTCCTCAGCAAGAGGATGCACAGGCACCTCTTCCTTCTCTTCCTCAGGCTTCTCGTCCTCCACCACCTTCTCTTCCTCCTCAGGAGTCTTCACGGGTGTCTCTTCCTCCATAACCGTCTCCTCCTCCTTCACAGGCGTTTCCTCCTTCAAGGACATATCTTCCTCCGGCTTTTCCTCCTCCTCCACCTTCTCTTCCTCCACATGTGTTTCTTCCTCCACTTGATTGTCAACCAACACCGCTGCAGGCTTCTCTTCCTCGCTCGACTGCTGTGCAGAAGCAACCAACTCGGGCTTCTCTTCTTCCGGCTTCTCTTCCGGCTTTTCCTCCTCCATCGGCTCCTCCTCAGGAATGGAAGTCGACGACGCTGCGCCAGGCTCTTCTTTCACTCCCACAGGCTTCTCTTCGGGCTTCTCCTCAGGCTTTTCCTCAGTCTTCTCTTCTTCAGTCTTCTCCATTTCTTCCTTCTCTTCCTTCACAGATATCTCCACAACAGGCTTCTCCTCCTCCACCTCCATAGTCTCTTCCTCCTCCTCTTCCTCCTTCTCATCCTCTTCCTTCGTCTCTTCCTTCACACCCTCCTCCTTCTCTTCCTTCACTTCCTCCTCTTTCACCTCCTTATTCATGTACCGGTCAATCTGATACTCGCTGAGAATCCGCTCCTTCGACACGTCGTCGGCGTACTTCACTTCGCAGCCCTTGATACTCTACACATCAACACTCCATCCATCTCCAACATCACACAGAGACACATTCAGTGAATTACCGAAATTCCACAAACCGATGTGACGGCCACACTCCTCGCAGAGAATATCGTCGCAAGATCCCATCTTCCATCCGTACAAGGCAAGAAGAATGTGGGTTATCTTACGATTACGGCTTTCGGGGGAATCATCTTCAGAACCTCCCATCTCTTGCAGATAGGCTTCCACAAACAGAGAGAGAACATTGTTTGCGTTGAGCGAAGAAGTATCAAGGTCAATGGCAAAATCCTACCCATCATCCCAAATAGCAACGAATACATGACATTTGGAGAAGGAATTCAATCTCTTATCGAAGGCCTCTAGCAACAGAGTCCTGGGTAGCGTCAAGGGGCTGGTAATCTGCTCGCACCCACAAATGCCATACCACGGGCAGCTCTTCTCGTGTCGGGACGTTAGGTCATGAACATACTGATTCACAACCTCCTCCATCGCATTTGGCGAGAGGGTGTTGCTAATTTGCACAATCACTTTGGCCTTGCATCTACCATTTAGGATGCAATACATCGATTACATTTGACACTGCAGTGTGTTTAAAGCGACATTGATCCATCCTTTGGAGGCGCACTCAACGGGACTCAGCTTCGGCGGCATTGCAAACCACTTGAACACAGTAAACGTGGCTATACATCACACATCCAGCGATAACGCCAAACCCAGTCTTTCCTTGTACTGCGCTCTGTCCATTGGGTTAAAAGGCATAGTGGAGTCTATTCTATTACGCTTTTCTCTCAATCTCATCGCCTACCGTTTCCAGCGCTAGGAGTCGAATCCGCCCCCGTATTTGCAAAAATGCTGTTCCAGTTATCTAGGAGCTCCGAAATCCTCTTAATTTGGTCCATAATAACAAACAGTGGTGATTCAAAGAAGAGAGACGACTTCTTTTGTGCTGCTTTTAGTGTTATTGGTTTAGAAAGAGTGTGTTAATGCCATTTATGGGTTTAAGTCTATCTTCAGGTGATTTGCCCTATTTAAGGGTGATTGAACGCGTGTGCTTCGGTATATCACAATTCCAATTGCCCTCTTTCACTTTACTCGCGTGTTACTTGCCTTTTGATGCCTTTTCAATTAGGGTCGTTAACTGTCAAATCTGTCCTAATTGTTGTTTGCTGAAAAAAACAATGCAACTGAAGAAACGAGCAAGGGCACCAATGTCTAGGCATGAAGGATAGAATAAATGCCCACTTCCTTTGATTCGAACATCAAAGTTGTATTTGAATGCCGAAGGTAGACGCACATTAGAGAGAGAAGGCATATCTAGTCATGATGATACTTAAGTAGTAATGCTCTGTAGAATGATGTGAAATGGATAGGCGAATGACAAACTGCCTGGAACAGTGATGAGCGTTTCGAGTTTGGGCAAGTCTATTCATCATTCTCATTTCATTTCAATCACCTCGCATGATCAGTTCAGATAAAGGGTAATCATTGAAGCACATGGTATACTCACGCATGATGATGGAAGTCAACTCAGGCAAATCTGTTTGTCACAATCCATCCATGTCACCCACTTTCAAATACAACACGTGAACAATCATGGAATGCACTGTCCCCAAGGAACAGTGTCTTCAACTGTGGTAAATCTATTCATCATTTCATTCCAATGAACGAACTCCTCACGATCAATGAGGCATAGCGGAAAACGCTTTGCCACTCCTCATAGCTCCCTATAGAAATCACTTCCAGACAATCATCATTCTCAATCTCACACAATGAACAGTTGTCAAAGGAGTACGGATCAATCAACAGTTCCTTCAGTTTCTTACACTTCTTCACATAGAAATGGCCATCTGATGGAGTATTATTCTTACGGAAACAGCGTTTCCCAATCATTACTCTCTCCAATTCATTCAATCCAATCACCTTTAAGTCCTTCAAATTCTCAAAACAATCATCTCCCACTTCAAACACTCGCAGAATGAACATGAACGACAAATCCAATACACTCCATTCTTTTCCATTACAACTGTTATTACTCACGATCAGTTCCTCAATATGGTTGTGAAGCAGTTGATTCTTCTCACTCAGCACCATCTTCTTCTCCATCTCTTTCTTGTCATCCATCCATTCTCCTTCAAATACGGTGTTGCCGTTGCGATCATACTGAATCCCTATTCCCCAGCGCTTTCCTTCACACCATGCTCCTTCATACTCCACCTTCTGAATGTCAGAGTAGTATCGAATGCCATAACACACACTCACATTGCCAATTCGGAATCCCTCATAAGCCTTCTCACCCTCACTGTCATACAACACGCCCCAACCATAAGGTTCACCATTCAACACATCACCCTCCCATCTCTCTCCTTTCTCCTTCATATCCAACACCACATTGTGTTCAATTCCCTTCATATCCTCATCATTCACTCGCAACAACTCACGGCTCTTAACACTCACTTCCACCACTCGATTCAAACTCAGTTCTAACACCTCACCAGTTGGTTTCTCAATAATGCCCTCATGATACCAGCACAATCCAGTATGCTTATACAACACGATATGTGCATTGTGGACCCGATTCTTCTCAATCTTCTCACAATAGTTCTGATACTTCAGAGTCTGTGCGAATCGAGCCAGCACTGCGCTGTGACAGTCTCCTTTCCTCTCCTGTATGCAATCCTTCACAAATGGATGCTACTCATCATTCTCCATCTCATCTCACTCACATTCATCAACGCATCGACACTCCATCTCTTATCCACGTTCTTCACAAAGCACTTATTCAAGAAATCAATCAACTCTGCTGATTTGATGTCAAACTTCTTAAACGGTGACTCCTTTTCTATCACACTGTGAATGTATGAATTAGTGGTTGAACAATACGGAGTAATGCCCATCATTTGAAGAAGTAACGTCCCAAGAGACCACACATCACTCTTCAAACTGTACTCTCCTTCAAACACCTCGGGAGCAAAGCATCGAGTTCCACTGCACTGTCTCTTCATGCAGTTGCATTCTGCTTGGGTTGTTAAGCCATAGTTTCCCAGTTTCAATACACCATCTTCCGTCAGAAACAGATTCTCTGGTTGTACATCCTATTCAGTAAATAACCTTGTTCACCTATTACTCCATGTGCTACTCCGTTCCTATGAAGGAAAGACAAGCCCAACAAGCAACTACTCGCGATCTCGCGCAATTCACCCTCTGTCAGAAAACAACGGTTACTCAAGAATGTAGGAGGATAGTAGAAGCCATCACTCTTCTTAATAATCTAATTAGTTAACTATTCAAGATGAACCCACCCATATCTCATAACTCCTCATCACAACATCCACATATCGCACAACATACTCATTCTTAAACTCTTTCAAACGAGAGACCCGTGATTCGATTTCACCTCTCTCTAGCCTGATGTTCACCTTTGCCATGCTGACAATCTCATTTGTATCTCGATTTTGTCCTTCATACTCGTCTAGGAACTCTCTACCGTTCATTCCTTCACTCTCTTTCTACCCTTCATGCAGCTTCTTTACCAATTCATATTCACCCACGGTATCGTTATCATGCATTATCGTTGAGATTTGAAGTGAATACTGCCATTTCTAACCCTTCAACTAATTATTCCTTATGTCAACAACAAACACGAGTCATTTCATCCGTTCATCTTGAAATGGTAATCCCTTTCAGAAAGGGGTAACAATGCCAGTTCCAGTGAATCAACAAAGCATCGCTTTCCTCCGGCACACACACCTACAAATTCAGTGCGAGGCACATCACCGCATCGCTCTCCATGCTCCGGCACAACACGCCCAGCACATTGCTTCCATCGCCTTTGCCTCGAAGGCGTGGGCAGCAGCTCGCTCCCAATGGGGCGCACAGCGAAACCAGAAATACCAGCGATGTTGGCATCAGCGGTGGTCTCGCGGATGGGCAGTCTGAACACGAAAGAGTAGCAAGCACGCAGTCTCGACTCAATGGCGAAGAACGGCCACTCGGCGAACTCAGGCTCACCCTCCACGGCGTACTGCAGATACTCGACGACCACACCGTAGACAGAAGGTCTCCAGTAGGCAGTGTCGAAGTAAGGACCCTCCTCGCGGTCGTTGCGGTAGTACTGGAAGAACTCGGGGTCCAGACCCAGCGTCACGGCAGTGGGACCACGCATCACCAGATCGAACAGACCCAGCTTGTTGTAGGTGGTC
>QWCN01006418.1_pt1 | contig 10868 bp, 20 predicted proteins | sample 1972711 | NCBI WGS metagenome assembly QWCN01 (sample SAMN09866707, study PRJNA288562) | Human gut metagenome isolate term1_stool, whole genome shotgun sequencing... | isolation source: gut | host: Homo sapiens | place: USA: California | reverse complement strand
AGGAATGCCATTCGACCCGCCTCCAACCAAAAGAGACGCGAATTCTGGCAATCACCTTCTCGACGGAGTTCCTCTCAATAGAACATGCATTCACTTCTTCTTTACACCCTTTTGGCGTGCTGCTGCCTGGCAGACGACATTAAGATCACAACCCTCAGCGAGCAGGGAACGGGGCTCGATTTCAAGAGTACGTGAGCGACAGCCGTGTTTGTAGTGCTCATTCGTAGTGCTCGCTCATAAGTATGCGTGGGAAATTGTGGGAGTCGTGCTTCTCCTGGTCTATGGCATGTACTTCATTGTGGGCCGTAAGAAGAACATCCGCATTGTGAACAACTGGTCGGTGCAGATGGATGGATTCACGGGCTAGGCTGAATCAGTACCGCTCTCTGCTGGAGAAGAACTTCACCGCTGTTGGTATTAGCGGCAACTACGGACTGTTCATGAGGGAGAGCTTCGACCAGTATAGACTGTTCTGCTCTGGCCGCAAGAACTGCCGCGGAATGCTGTTCGACCTGAAGGTAGTGTCCGGTTGTGCAACTCAACCCTAGCTGAAGAAGCGTCAGGATCTCTTTTCCCTGCTCCTCGACTTCATCACCCCCGTCGACGATATTATGGTCTTCGTCTCCGGCTGAACTCACTCGCAGACGGTCGATATTCCGATGGAGCCGGAGACGCTGAAGCCCTTCATCTTCGCGCTGTGCAGAAAGCGCGACTACAAGTCTGTGCACTCCGCAAACTACGATCTCGTGAACCCAACTTCCGCTGCTGATGGTTAGAAGGACATGGGACACCAGATCGCTCTGCAATACACTCCGGAGCTGAGCAAGGTGAGCGGAAGCTGGGTGGTGATCAGCGACAACAACGAGGTTCCCTCGTCCCTGCTGACGCCGCAGCTGATCAATATTCTGAAGGAGCCGAATTCTCTGCTGCGCCTGGTCCACATCAGCGACCACATGACGCCTCCTATTGACAACCGCGTGCACTTGGCCGATAATGAAATCCGTATCAAGGTGAAGCTTCCTGTCTATGGTAATGCTGATGGAGGGCTCTGAAGCGCAGACCGCATGGAGTCGATCAGCGAGATCATGAACTTCATTATGAGCATTTGCGACGTGGCTGCCCAGGTGAAGATCTCGGCCAAGGCGCAGGCGACCATTTCCAAGGCGCGCAGCGTTCTGAGCGAGAAGCAGCAGCGGGAAGAGCACAAGAAGAGACAGGAGGTGGCTGGAGACGGATGTCGGTAATGGCTAGAGAATGCAGGCGATGAAGGAGCAGAAGATGAAGGAGGAGCGGGAGAAGATGGAGCGCATGTCTCCGGAGAAGAAGGCCAAGATGGAGGAGAAGCTTGAGAAGGAGGAGAAGAAGAAGGCGATGAAGAAGAGAATGAGAGTTGTAAAGGCATAATCGGGGTTGCTCTGTTTCTCCTGTTTGTTTGATTCGCGAATTGGGCACTCCCGGTGATGGGGCTGGCACTCGCTCTCGTTAAGCGTATGCACCCCTATGAGCCCTTCTGTGACGGTAAATCCGTTGAGATTCCCTCATTCACTGGAACACATGATCATCATAGGAACCACTGAACGCGTAATACCAGTGCGTTTGTTCGTGTTCCGAGGCTCATTATTATTTTATCAAATGGTGCAGCTGCGCGGATTATTCAGAACGTAGGTGTTTGGGTCCCATGTTGATCCGTAGTGAGGTGCTGGGAAAGAACATTGGCAAGCTTATGGCTTCGAGCAAGCGCATGATCAAATGGGGACTGATTATCAACATGAAGAAGGTGGAGATTATGTTAAAGCACTCGATTGTGTCTGGAAAGCGCTTGATTCGCGTCAACGAAGTGGTTGTTCACGAATCTAGGGGAGTGCGCTTCGTCAGTGGGGAGTAACGAGTAGCTTATGGCTTCCAGTTTTAGCACATCGTTTACTGTGGATAATTACTTGTGTGAGGTTAGTTTTGTGAAAGAAAATGGTGACTACATCTATGGTAGGGGTTGGAAAGGCGCGTAATGGGTAGATCTGTTCGTCGACGGTATTCCGTACATGGATCTGGTCTGTCTCTTCGATCTCAGCGAGGAGGACAGAAAGTGCATCGAGAGGGGTGAAGCACCCAAGAAGTCCCATGCGAAGAGAGCGGTTAAGGGCGAGATGGTTTCCGATGAGGACTCTGAGGTGGATTACGACGCCCCGATCGAGAAGCGTATGCTGAACCGCAAACACCGCAATTATCTCTCTTCTCAGGGCTTCGGTGACATGGATGAGGACGAGATGCGGAAGAGCTGCATGTTCGACAACCTGCAGGAGAAGCTGGATGCCATGAAACTGGATGCGGATGTGGAAGACGCGGAGGTGGACGTCAGCGATGTGGATGAGGATTGGGAGGAGAAGGAGGCGCGCCGCCACCTGAAGGATCTGACGAAGAAGGTGGTGGTTCCTGAGAAGCAGAGGAAGGTGAAGGTGATTAAGCCCAAGTACAAGAAGGTTGGCGGCGAGATGTACGGTCAGTTGCGATAACTGTTTTTTGCTAGCTTTGTTTGTGTTTGTTATGAGCACGACGAGTCGCAAACGACAGAGAACGGATGGCTCGGAGGAGGGAGCGAAGAAACGAGAGGGGTTGTCCGCTGCTGACTATGTGGAGATGGTGCTTCACTCCCTGGGCTATGACGAGGTGAGCAGCGATGTGAAGGAGCAGTTCAAAAGTGCGATTCAACAATGGATGAACGCTGTATGCGCTTCATTCACCAAGGATGGGACGGAGTATCCCATTCGCAATGTCATTCTCGTTGTCTTGGATAATGCATAGTATCTACACCAAATCTATCCCGACTATTGGAGCATCTACAAGCGCTACTACCTTTCAAAGCAGAAATCATCCAATGCGAATACAGAGCATGAGAGTAATTGTTTTCCATAAGAATGAGGAGCAGATGAAGAGGACAGCGATTTGTTGGAGCGGCTGGAAGAGGATGAAGAGGAGAAGGGTGTGAATACTTCCATGCAACTGTCTTCCTCTGTAAGCTCGATTCTCGAGGTATGCGTCAGGGAGATGAAGATAAGGAATAGAATCACAACAACTTCCTCAGCAAGCGGAGCATGATCCTGGATAAGGATTTCTACCCTCTTTCGCGAAAGCAATCATTCACCCCGTCGATGATTCCTAGATGTCTGAACCAACTCAGCTCCTCTGATAGCTTCATTACCCGGCAGTTTCAGGCGTGCAGTTCCAACGCCCTCTGCCAATTCACGAATCTCCTCTTGTTTTACCGTCTCTGTAGCCAAATATCAAAATTGTCGAATCTGTATAACGTGAAGGAAGAAGAAGTGGAGGAGGAGCTGAAGAATTGGGGCGTTGATGCGACTGACATGGACAAACTGGATGTGAACGATACGTTGGACAAGGCGGTGCTTTCCCTCAAAGCGCAAAAGCGGAAGCCGAGAGGGGAGCTGAAGACAGTGGAGTGCCAGAAGGACGAGTATGACTTCATCAAAGAATTGCTATGCCATGTTTCTTTCAAACAAACACAACATTTATTCAGTACTGCAGCTTCCTTCAAATCGCCCACATCCACCTACACATCACTCCGTATTCATGCCATTACCGTCACAATGTCATCCTCCTCCGTCAGGTACACTCTCACAGAGGAACCGTTCACCCTACCCATCAATCGTCATTGTCTCTCCTACGATAGCACTCTTCCCCGCACCGGCTTCACCTCGGGAGACAGCGTCTTTCGGTTCAGCACGACGTATTGGAACTGCACCACATCCTCCACTTTGGGGATGTAATCTTGGTGGCTTTGTTCTTTCTGGGGTTGTGTGGATGACTGTTCCTGATAGTGTTGCACAGAAGGCTGCTCCTGGTAATGCTGAATGGATGACTGCTCCTGGTAATGCTGAATGGATGACTGCTCCGGCTGGTATTGAGCAGAGGACTGCACATGAGATTCAGGAGTCTCCAGCACGGAGGAACACACGGTGTTGTTTGCAGTGACGGTGGGAGGCGCGTTCACGACGTAGTCCAGGAAGGACACCTCCGGCTTGGCGGACAGAACGGAGTCGCCCTCCAGCGCGATGGGTTTCATCTCCTTCAGAGACGCCTGCTTCCCCGCCCGCTTCCCTCGGCGTGTCCGCTTCTTCTTCTCGCGAGCATTCAACGTCGGCGTGTTTGTGTTTGTGTAGGTGGGGGCTACGGCCTCTCGAATGCGCAGTGGAGCTTCCGATTCGGGGGGAACAGCCGATTCGGGAGAGGCATCAGTATCTCCGTCAAAACGGATGATCCGGTTCGTCGGAACGGCAATTCCGGGAGACGGTGGCTGATTGTGCGAATTGTCGATGACAACGGGAGTCGGCTCCTTCTCTGTACAACGCCGTTTCTCCTTCTTCTTGTCACGATGTTGCTTCTTTCCCTCCTTCTCTTTGTCACGATTCTGTTTCTTCTCCTCCCCTTTGGATTTGTAGCGAATGGTGATAACGTCTTCCGGTCGGAGGATGGAGAGCTGCTCCGAAGAACGAATGGCGAAACTATCCAAGAAAACGGCAACTGCCGGCGTCTACTGGTAAGGAAATAGAAAGAAAGCGACAGAGGACACATCCGCATACTCTCTCACAGCAAATTCGGCGAACTCCCTCATGCTGGAGAAGTTGGAAGAAACCGGCACGACAAACTGTTTCTGCGCTCCGGTCGTCTCGTCCACCAGACAGCACTTCACGCGGTTCAACATGTGGAACAAACACTGAAACCGATTACTGGCGACTCTTGTTTCTCTCGCCTCTGACCACAGCGTGGTAACCGCTCTTGATCGCGGCCACAGAGCGTCTGCAACCGCAGCTGTTGCAGTGCACGAAATACAGCTTGGTGATGTGGTCTCTCTCCAGCACCGTGTTCGGAGAGTTGCACATGTTGCAGGCGACATAGATGCTGATGTACTTCTTCAGAATGGAGGCCAGCTTCTTATCCGTGTAGCGGCCCTTGATGATGAGCTGGTTCTTTCCGTCCAGCGAGCCGTCCGTGCCCAGCTCGCTGAGGACGAAGCTGAGCACATGCTTGTATTCACGATTCATCTTGTTGCAGTGGTCCACGAAGTTGATCCAGCAGGTCTTGGTGGTACCCACACGAGCGACCTGGGGCACAGACATCACGCGCTTCTTCGTTCCAGCAAGCTCGGGATTGTTGGCCTGGATTTGGGCGTACACACGGTCAAGAATCTAGGAGTGAGGAATACAATCAACCCCCACATCGACGTACTTGTAGTACTGATCTCCAGCGGTTTCGGCCTTCATGTGAGTGAGGCTCTCTACAACGTGAATCCACCACTAAAATGAGGCTACCAGCACCGTTCGCGGCCGCAGCGCCCTCTCCGGTGGCGGCTCTCTTCTTTGACTTCTTCTTGATGCTCGGGTCAAACAGATGCTTTATTTCTTCGAAGGCCTTTTCTCTCTCCTCAGGAGGGATGTAGAACTCGGGCTCCGGTTCAGCAGCCTTCTTTTCCTTCTTTTCCTTCTTTTCCGACTTTGCGGGGGGAACAACGGCAGCAGGAACAGCAGTGTCAACGACTTCAGCCATTTTGTATGACTAGGTACACAATTCTGCGGATTGAAACAAACAGAGCAAGAAACAGTCTGCATTTCTCTTCCATGGAGTAAAACTGTAGGCTTACGATTATCTTAAGATGGATGAGTGCCATGCTGCAGCTTAGAAATGACATAATAGCCATTCGGCACCGCACTCAGTTGAGCAAAATAGGGAGAAAGCCTCCTGTAAAAGGCGTCCTTCGTTGAATCGTCACACTCCGTCAAGGCAATCTGAATGACGAAACTCCCATACTATGTCTCACTCCATCCAACGGCGTTCACCTCATTGAAAAGCACCTGGGGCAGCAGCGGCGAATTGAGTAGTTCATCAATGATTTGGTTGCGAAGCGCATCATTCGCCAGCTGCATCGCCAGTTCCACCACGTTACTGGCGGACTTCTGCACTGCCAGCTCCACCACATTCCCCAGGACGCACGTGCAGAAGGACGTCAACTCCTCCGTCGACGATTCCTTCATTATGTGCTGTGATGAATTGCAGAATGAAACGCCCACCTGAACGGCGTAGTTGCCATAGGGGTCCGCAATCAGGGATATCATGTGCTGCTGGAGCAGAGCGAGCAGGCGGACGCGGAACGAGGGTGGAAGCGAATCGATGCATTTGATGATGACAGAGCACCCGTAGCAATTGCGTGCAATCTGCGCATAAGCCATACAACTCAAATCCACATCGTAGCTGCAGTCAAGAAGCTGCTCGTACAATGGAGCCAGGATCTCCTTCGGCGACGCGTCCAACAGCAGTTGCACCACGTGGTTGCCGTTCTTGTTACAACACAACACCTTAGCGTGCGGCGCCACCGCTTCCACGATCATCTTCAGCATGTCGCCATCATGCTCGTTCTACTCCTCATGGCCCACACCCACGCCCACCTTAATCAAACACTGCACGCACCGCGTGCCCTGGAGGGTGTTCGACGCGGTCGGCACGCTGCTGGCCGTTCGCTGCACCTTCGCCTCACACCGCCCACACGCCCCCACGATAAGACGCCGCTGCTCGCTCGTAGCCGTCTCCACCAGCTTCTGGAAGAGATAGTTGCCATAGGGGTGTACCAGAAGACGGGACAGCTTCTCTCCCATGGCCGAGAGAATGGAGGCGACCATTGTCACGCCCTTCTTCTCCAGCTCCGTCTGCAGCTTGCGGCAGCCCTCGCGGTCGAACGCCTTGGCCACGATCGCATCGGGATTGTCATTGCCGGATGGCTTCTTCCTGCGTCGTCGCCGCTTCTTCTCGGGCTTGGCAGAGGCTTCGGAGTGGGAGGACTGGATGGAGCTGTTTGTGGAGATGCACGTGGGCTGATTGTGCGGGCAGGGGCTACTGCGGTTGGGTGGGTGCTGAGGAGCTGTGCATGAGAGGAGGAGAGTGGCAGAACGCAAAGAAGTCAAAGGGGGATACTCTTCTTCATTAGTTTGTGTACAGTGCAATGCGTGCGAGCTAAGCATATTGGAACATGGGAAAAAACAGCGAGAAGAATCCTTCTCCGCCGCATGCCGAGGAGATAGTGAATACATACCAGGGGTCAAAAACTCGTTAGGATCACCAAAAAACGCATCGTGGGGAAAAGGCATTCGGTCTCCAACAGAATGAGGCTGATTCGCGAAGCCCAAATCATAACCCTAGACCCTCAACCGCAGCAACCGAGCAAACAGCGCTGCTACCTGGAAACACTGAAGGAGCCGAATACTGAATACAGGAATGAAAAGGATTATTACTCCTTGAATAACACTCAGGAGCCAATCCGAAACTACGTCGTCCTCCCGTCCTACGGACTCAATTCCCCTCGCTAAGAATATACAATCTATGAAATAAAAGAAGGAATAAAAGGGTCTACAGGTCGTCTGCCATGGCGGGAAATGGATTCATGTTCACTTTGTAGCTACTGCGCAAAGTAGCGGTGGACGTATAATCAAATGCATGCCCATCCTCTATAGCTAAAATCCAGTACCTCACAACAATACCCTTGTTATGATACATCCCCCTACCGCCCAATAGCTTCTTACAGATATCTTATAATGATGGTAGCTACGGTTCCGTTCAATACTGTTGATTCTGCCAAAAGCAGACCCGTTTTTCGATGCAGTAAAGTGTCAACTCCAGTTCGGTCGTAAAATCAAACACAAAATAGTATAATCCAATCACATGAACTTGGAGATGTTTACGGCACTCTTCGTAAACTCCGCCTCCTTCTGCATCCCATTCTTCTTCACGTCAATCTGCTGCAGCGGGGTGAAGGTCGCTGCGACCTGGAAAACATGACCCTCATAATCCATGATGGAACCCATCGTCAGCAAGCACGGGATCTGGATCTACTATCAACCCGCTCTCCCAGCGCCCACGTTCTTCATGGGATTCTTAATCGTACAAACAAAAGCGCGAGACATCTGATGCTGTGCATTCACCAACTGACTGTACTCACTACGTCTCACTCCAACACCACAAAAAACACCTCCAGAATAGCGACAAGTCATCAGGCGTTATGATATCAAAAAAGGAAAGCTGATTCAGCTGTTCCATGGAGGCGAATTGGAAGAGCCTACGCCTCACTCCAGCGCTGCGTCTCCACTTCATAAAAAACGTGTTTCCCTTCAGGAGTTTACCCGAATTGATCTGGACGATGAGGGACGGCATGCTGTTGTTCATCCAAATGCCCTTGTAGTCGATGCCGCTCTTCTGCTGCTGCGGAACCTCGCTCATCACCTTCTCCTTTGCCGTCGAAGCAGCCGCGGGATTGCTCGGCGGGGCACTCGCATCGGGCGGATACACAACGCATGGCTTTTCCTCCGTTTCTATGGAGATGCCCTCCGTCGGGAGCGAATTGACGTTGATGGGATTGCTTAGGAAGTGATTGTCATCTTCGTCCGACACGACCTCCTCCTCTTCGCCTGTTCCCTCGGGGATGATGTTGCCCATATCTACGCTAAAACCGCGAAACAATCACGACAGCCGAGATTTGTGTTCAGACGGCCTCGCTCCTTAATCAGATCGCGCATATATGCCACCGTGCACTCTAGCGTCGATACCTTGTCGCTTTTGTGCGGAATATTCGCCTTCTACCCATCATCCTCCTGACTCGTCCGTACGTCCAGAATTGCCTTCAAATCGTCCACACACTTGTTGATGTTGCGTACGCGCTTCTTCTCCGCTTCGTTGTGATTCTGCTTCCTTTGAATCTCCTTCATCGGATTATAGTCCCTAACCGATCACGCAAACGGCTGTCGAGAACGTACCCAGTGCTGAAGTCCATCGTCTGCATGTCATCCAGCGACGGGACGTCCAGAGCTAAACGCGGTCAGAAGAGCCACGCAAAATAAAAACCCTACATGACATCGCCGGTAGGGAACCTGTTTGTCCCGCTCGCAGCGTCATTTTCGATGGCTGGTTTGACAAACGACTCTTTCTCCGCCCGCGAGGCTCTTCCTCTTCGTAGTCCGAGTTGCTCATTCCCTTGCAGACGCTGCGTGCTCGCAAATAGTTGGTACTGCCCGTAACGAGCGAGATTCACGGTAATGAGAAAATCGCCCCGATTTCTGGTGTATCAAACAGACAGAGTACGCTCTTCGAATCCGCTTGCTGCCACTCGATTCGGAGTCTGAAGAGCTTGACACCTCGCTCAGTGCATTGTCGGACTCTGCCTCCAATTCCTTTAGTGCGAGGGCATCCTTTTCCTTGTCACTCTCGTCATCCGACTCCGCAGAGAACGCCTCGTCACTACCCTTCACATCTCCACTCGATTCTACCTTGTGTCATTATCGTCATCCTCCTCCCCATTCTCGCCTCCTCCTACCCGTCATCTATGTCTCTCACAGGTACGCTTCTTTCGGTTCTCTCGAATCACCTCTTTGCTGTAACTACTCCTCAGCCCCTTTCCAATTGCCCACTCTTCCAAACACCCGCGCTCCTCTCTTGCAACCATCGTGAACTACGAGTAACGCTGGATTCGCACCGCCACGTCGTAATGCTTCTTCTTATTCGTCTTCACCATGAAATCAAATGTGCTCCCTCCCAATCGGTCCAAATTCATTCTACACTCACAGAAAAGATGCAGAAATCACGCAATCACGTCCTCGTTCGGAATGTAGTGTATGTTGGCGGAAGAAACAATCACGAGTCCGGAGCGCAGCGGCACCAGCCAGCACGGCGAGGTCTATCCGTGAGACACCAAAACAGGCCTGACTCCATGATAGCAGTTAATGAATGCGGTCCGCTGACTGCTGATAAAGAAGTGCGGCTCTGTCTTCTGGAGCTAGACGTGACCTCACAGCGGCAGAATCACGGTGAACGGGAATTTGAGCTTTAGAATGGTGAGGAAGATGGAGTACGCCTTTCCGTTCACCTGCCGCTTCTTGTCCTCGAACAGCATCTTCCTGTCCGTGTGGTTGTCGAGCGGCAGGCAAATGCAGTCCAGCCGCCTCTTGCCCATTTCGATCGGCTTCTTCAGCGCGATCACCACATTTGCCACACTTTTCACATCCAAGGCGCCAATGTTCATAACGCACCGGATGCTACGACTCACACAATACAGCAAAAGGCACTTGGAATAATCGATGCGCAGCTGCTTGGAGGGGGAATCCAGATAGAAGCAGCCGTCGCAAAACGCAATCACATACTTCCCCTTTGGAACGAGAGCGGAGATGGCCGGAAGGACGAAAAAGGCGGTGTCTACACATCACATTCCTCCCTCGCTCCGCCACATTCCTCCCGCTTCTCGATCACCTTCATTGCAAATTCTACGGCCATCAGTCCCCCTTCACGATTCCACCCTTGGAGTTCAAATCAGCCTCTATACTCTCCGCCAACGAAATGAATCGATTAATGCTGGATGGGTGCGCCTTGGCCAGCACCAGCAAATCGTTCAAGCACTTGCGATCCTTCAGCTTCTCCTCTATAACCGCCAGACTGCGCTCGATGTTTATCGCTTCCATTGTCAGTGCAAATCAGAAAGAACGGGGCTGGGAAGAAACCAATTCTGCTTCTGCAACAAACAGCGCTACACTGACGGGAAAACAGTGCATCTTTCCAACTAATCGTGCTGCGTGTAGTTCTCGGGGAACAGGCCCACCTCGCCGTTCAGACGGCCCTCCCACCAGCCGCTCGGGTCCTTGTGGATCACCTCGATGCGGTCGCCCTCGTTGAAGGACAGCTCGCCCTCCTCCGACGCCTCCAGCGAGTACAGCGCGATCGCGTACGTCTTCGCCTTCGCGGGCTTCGGCAGCGGCTTCGTGGAGGTGCGCGCCGGCTCGTAGGCCTCCTCCTCCGCCTGGCGCTGGGAGCGGGGCACGTCCTTG
>QWCN01006402.1_pt1 | contig 10893 bp, 10 predicted proteins | sample 1972711 | NCBI WGS metagenome assembly QWCN01 (sample SAMN09866707, study PRJNA288562) | Human gut metagenome isolate term1_stool, whole genome shotgun sequencing... | isolation source: gut | host: Homo sapiens | place: USA: California | reverse complement strand
TGTTCCTTCTGGGATCGCTCCCTGAGGTGCTGCTGCGGCAGCTGGTGCAGCTTCTTCTTTCTTAGGTTCCAGAGATTCTGGATAGATTCTCACACCTTCTTTTCCGCTTCCGGAAATCTGAGCTGCAACTTCATGTGCTGTGTCCATCATCATACGAGAAGCGTATGCATCGACTAACATTGGAAGATTTAATCCAGCAACGATTGCCCATTTGTCTTCATGTCCGGCAATTAATCCGTTGGCCTGGTTAAATGGAGTTCCACCCCATAAATCAACCATAATCAGCACTTCATCCTGGTTTTCGAATCCGGCAATGGCATCTTCCATCTGTTTCTTGATGTCTTCTGGTCCCATGCTAGGCTGTAATGTACAAGCCGCAACATTTGGCTGGTCTCCAAAAATCATGGACCCGGACTGTAAGATACCCTTGGCGAAATCACCATGTGTAGCAAGAATAATTCCTACCATTTTTTTATTCCTCCTTTTCTATATTTTCATAAGCTAATTAATTATATATTTTATAAGAAGATTCTTATAAATAAAAAAACCTGATTCAAATCCGCAAATCCACATCATCCAAATCCCCTGCAAAAATACTTTCACAAAGAAATCTGGACTTTCTGGAAAATCCATGATTCAAATCAAGTTTAGCCTGCATTACCAGTAACAATCCTGATCAACAATATAAACTTTTATCTTGTAGTAACTCGCTTGATATGTACGGTTAAATACATAAGTTCTTCATCTGTAATATCATGATTGCAAGTCTTCTTCACGTAGTTCTTAATTTCATCTACGCATTCAATACATTCGTGATACTTATTCCTTATGATCTCCTGGAATTCTGTATCATCACTTCTAACTTCCTTGCCCATATAAACTCTCTGTGCAAAGAACTTTAAATGTGTGATAAATCTCTCATAGAAAACAGATTCCTTATCGATCTGTTCTCCAAAGTGCTTATCCACAATCTTTAAGATATCGTTCACAAACTTCGTCATCGAAACCATCTCTGTCATATCCAGATCAAGTTCTGCATTCACAATATGTAATGCGATAAACGCTGCTTCATCCTGAGGAAGCGTCACTTTCAATTCTTTCTCAATCATACCGATCGCTACTTTCCCGATCAGATACTCCTGATAATAAAACTTCTTGATCTCCCATAAAAACGGATTCTGGAACGGTACTCCCATCTCGACTCTCTCAATCGCAAAATTGATATGATCAGTAAGTGAAATATAAATATTATCATTGATATTCTTCTGTAACGTATCTTTTGCATACTGAATGATCTTGTTACAAATTTTCACTCTCTCGATGGGGATATCAGTTAACATCTCTTGAAAACGCTGTGTCATACCATGGTCTTTCATGACATAAGTCTTCTCGACCTGACTGGACTTGATCTGATCTCCCTTGTGCTTCTGAAAGCCAAGACCCTTGCCCATCAGTACGACTTCTTTATGATTCTTGTCTTCTGAAATTACAATGTTATTATTTACTATCTTTGTAATCTGCACAACCCTACCTCATACTCTCCAACGGAAAGACTTTAGTCTTACCAGCTGCGCATTTCACAAAAAAAAATAAACCGCACTTATATGCTTCCACTTTCCCTGCTGTGAAATTCAATAAGTTGGTTTAGCCTGCACTACCAGTAACAATCCTCCTCGTAATCTCTTGTTAACTTATGTTTATATTTTAACAAGGTCTTTTCACTTTGTCAATAGAATAATTTAAGATTTTTTTTATAATTTGTTTATTCTTTTTAAATAATTATAATCTCTTTTTTACTCTGATAGGAACTATACCACAAATTTATGTTCTATGCAAGATGTCTTTTTGTATATTTGTGATATTTTTTCCAATCGCAACTTTCGATCTCGTGAATCCAAACCTTGTACAATCGCCTGAATTATGATATTATGAGGTATCAATTACGAGGTATTAAAATATGTTAAAATTAATTTCCATGATTGGATCGATCATAGATAAAGCACAGCGGGATCATGTCACGGCATTTTCTGCTCAGGCTGCTTTCTTTACGATCCTTTCATTTTTTCCGTTTATGATCGTCGTACTGAGTCTTTCAAAGTATTTTCCGATCACGCCAAACGATATGATAGAACTCGTTCTTACTTATCTGCCGCCTAAGTACAGCGGAATGGTCGTACCGATCATAAGATCTTTAAATGGAAAACTTACAACAACTTATATGTCGATCACAATCCTTACTTTATTGTGGTCTGCATCCAAAGGAATCTTATCTATGATGACAGGCCTTAACACGATCCATGAGATTCCAGAGAAAAGAAACTATTTTGTTTTACGTTTTATTTCAAGCATTTATATCGGACTTTTAGCGATCGCCGTATTATTTGGCCTGATCCTTCTTCTGTTCGGTAACTCTTTACTGCTTCAGTTATACCGCTTTGAACCAGTTCTTGAGAATAAACGTGTATTTTTTGCAGCTGTGCGGTTTTTACTTGCATTTTTTACGTTCATGATCGTCTTTATTATCATGTATCGTTTCCTGCCAAGTGAGAACTTTAAGACAAAGCAGATCCTTCCGGGAGCATTTTTTAGTTCCGTTGCATGGTTTGTACTGTCATTCTTCTTCTCCATGTATTTTGATAATTTTTCTTTTTTCAGTACTATGTATGGAGGACTGACCAGTATCTTACTGACCTTGTTCTGGCTGTATTTTTGTATGATGATGCTCTTTATTGGAGCCGAGATCAATCACTATTTTATATCGCAGTCGGCAAAGAATAAGAAGGATTCTTATTCTAATAAGAAAAAATCTCATATTCCCTATGAACTCAAATAAAAAATCCGGGATGCCGATATCAGGCAGCATCCCGGATTTTATGTATCTGATTATAAAATAAAATGTTTTGGCACTCCATTTTCGTATGGAATCTGTACTTCTCCCTGAATCAGTGGTTTCAGATATGTAAGAAGCCCTTCTTCAATGTCATTTCCTTCTTCGTTGATCCATTCCATCGGAACTTTCTTTTCAAAGTTTGCAATCTTAGACAGATCTGCAAGTTCAATCTCTACCTGATATGGATCATCACAAGTTCTCTTTAACGCAGACATCATTCCGCTTTCTCCGCGGATCGCACTGACTGCTGCGAATGCTCCGAGATTTCTTGATTCGATGATATCTGTTTCACTTAACATATATCCAGCACATCTCTGAAGAATATTTAATTCTACAGATCTTACTTTGCATCCGATCTTCTCACCAACTAAACCTTCCAGATATTTTCCGATTCCTGACAGGTATTTGTGTCCAAATGCATCTTCTTTTCCGGATTTTGTTTCTTCTCCAACATAATGTCCTGTGGCATCTTTCACACCTTCGCTGACTGCCACGATGATATTATTCTCTTTCTCAAGTGCCTTGTTCACGTCTTCGATGAATTTTTCTTCATCAAATACTTTCTCGCACAGATAGATCAGCTGTGGAACTCGTCTTTCTTCTGTTCTTGCGAGTGCGGAAGATGCTGTCAGCCATCCGGCATTTCTTCCCATAACCTCTACGATCGTTACAGATGGTACATCGTATACAAAGCAGTCACATGCAATCTCTGTAAATGCAGTTGCGATGAATTTGGCAGCAGATCCAAATCCAGGACAATGATCTGTCTCTCCGAGGTCGTTGTCAATTGTCTTTGGTGCTCCCATGACTTTGATATCATCAATATTATTCTCTTTGCAGTAAAGAGATAATTTATATACCGTGTCCATGGAATCATTTCCACCTGTGTAGATAAAATATCCAATATTATTCTTTCTTAAAATGCGGATGATCTCTACAAATTCTTCCGCATTTTCTTTTGGATCTTTTAGTTTCCAGCGGCATGATCCCAAAGCTGCTGCTGGTGTTACAGATAATAAATCTCTTTTTTCTTTTGTATCACATACTTCGTCTAATTTTACAAAGTTCTCATTCAGTACACCTTTAATTCCATTCAGCGCTCCATAAACGTGTTCAACCTGATCACTTGCGATTCCTGCATCAATCACACCTGTGATCGTTGCATTGATTGCTGCAGATGGGCCTCCTGACTGGGCAACTAGCATATTCTTCATAGTTTTCTCCTTTATAACTTTTATAATTGTTCTAATTGATTATACATTAACTCATTTGTTCTTTTCAACTTTTTTGAGTGAAATAATGCTCATACATCATTTTCTTTTTCTTTACGAATTCCTATCAATCTACTATAATTAAGATAAATGTACGCTGACAAATACACATTCAGGCGTACGAATATGACAAATGGAGGTATGAGTCATGAATACAAATTTTATGAAACTTCGTGATGTTATGAGATCACAAAACATTACATATTATCTCGTTCCAAGCGAAGATCCTCATCAATCTGAATATGTGGATGATTATTTTAAATGCAGACAATATATTTCCGGTTTCACTGGTTCTGCCGGAACTTTTCTGGCTGGTTTAGACCAAGGATGGCTTTGGACAGACGGGCGTTATTTTACACAGGCTGAACAGCAGATTTCTTCTGATATCACCTTAATGAAACAAGGCGTTTGTGGTGTTCCTACAACTTTGCAGTTTCTTGAGCAGAATCTGCACTCTGGTGACATTCTTGGAATGAACGGGCTTACGATCTCTGCTTCCTACGGAAAGAAAATCTTAAAACTTTCCAAAAAATACGGTTTTGAATTCCGCTTTGATCTGCGGCTTGTAGAACATATCTGGGCTGAGAACGGGCGTCCTGCAATTACAAAAACGCCTGTTTACCGCCATGATATCAAATACAGCGGTGAACATACTGATTCAAAACTTGACCGTGTACGCCAAAAGATGGAGGAAACCGGTGCTGATGCCTTCTTCCTTTCTTCACTTCCGGATATTGCATGGTTATTTAATCTACGTGGTGATGACATTGCATGTACTCCGCTGTTTTACAGTTATGCATGGATCACAAAGGACCAGTGTTATCTGTTCCTTAGAAAAGACTGTATTTCCGCTGTCGCATTCCAGCGTTTTAAAGAACATAACATTATGATCCGTGATTACGCCGAAATTGATTCTTTCTTAAAAGACCAGCATACAAATGTCTTATTAGACCCTGATCTTACAAACTATTACCATTATAATCTCTTGTTTAAATGCAAGATCACAGAAGGTAAAAATCCTACCGAACTTATGAAATCCGTCAAAAATGAAACCCAGATGCAGCATTTAAAAGAATGCCACATCAACGACGGAATCGCTATGACGAAATTTATGTACTGGCTGAAAACAAATGTTGGAAAACTTCCTATGACAGAGCGTACAATCTCTGACCGTCTCGAAGAAGAACGTAAGAAACAGCTCGATTACACAGGATTAAGTTTTGAAACGATCTGTGCTTATAAAGACCATGCTGCTATGATGCATTACCAGTCAACAGAAGAATCCGATGTTTCCGTAACGAATGAAGGGATGTTGTTGATCGACTCTGGAGGACAGTATTATGGTGGTACAACGGATGTTACCAGAACTTTTATCTTAGGTCCGATTTCTGATGAAGAACGAAAATATTTTACACTGGTATTAAAATCCATGCTCACACTCGCCGATGCCAAATTCCTGTCAGGATGCCGTGGAAGCAATCTTGATATTCTTGCGAGAGAACCACTCTGGGAAGAAGGCGTTGATTACCGCTGTGGAACCGGCCATGGTGTCGGATATTTTCTTGGTGTCCACGAAGGACCAAATGCTTTCCGTTGGAGATCAAACCCAGAAAATCTTGATGCCGTATTGCAGCCTGGTATGGTTATTACTGACGAGCCAGGTGTCTATGTTCCTGGCAGATATGGTATCCGTACAGAAAATATGCTTCTTTGTAAAAAATGGCAGCAAAATGAATATGGTGCTTTCCTTCATTTTGAACCAGTAACCCTTGTGCCTATTGATCTGGATGGTGTTGATCTGTCCTTATTCAACGAAAAAGAACGCAGACTCCTGGCTGATTACCAGAAGCTGGTATATGACAGTCTTGCTCCTCATCTTACTGAGGAAGAAGTTTCATGGCTTCAAACATTATTACTGTAATCTTTTATTTTTGCGATCAATATTTATATAATCAAAGAGACGGACATCCTTCCGATATCCGTCTCTTTTCTCTTATTCTTTTGTTCTGATCCACTGTTCTTTGATCTTTTGATAACTTCCATTGTTGTTAAGAACCTGCAATGCTACATTAAATTGATCCAGATACTTATATCCCTTTGCAAACATAATACCATAGTTACTTTCCTCTGAATTAAGCTGCTCATCTAACACATTGAGATTCGTTGTATCTTTGTGTTCCTTCATATATGTCTGAATTCCCAGTGCATCATAGATCGTTGCATCAATCTTCTCGTCTTCCAGATCCTTAAAAACTTCTTCTGCCGTCTTATATGTCTTGATCTTATTATTATGTTCTGCTATATATTCCTTTGCGTATTCCTCGCTCGAAGTTCCTGTGACAACTCCGATCTTCATTCCTTCCACATCCTTGCGGTCTGTAATTCCCGTATTCTTATGAACCACGATCTGAAGATACGTCTCATAATATGCGTCTGTAAATGAATACTCTCTCTGTCTTGCATCTGTGATTGAAATTCCGGCGATCGCAAGATCGATCTCTTTATCCTTGATCTTTTGTTCAATCTGCTTCATGCTGAGTGGATAAAGTTTATATTCAAACCCTAGATAATCACTGATCTTGTCTAAAAGATCGATATCAAATCCCACAATCTTCTTTTGTTCTTCATCGTAATATGAAAATGGAGCCATATCATTTGACACTCCGACTTTCAGTGTCATTCCTTCCATGGTTCCTTGCACTTTATCTGCCTGTATGACCTCTCTTTTTACTTCTTTTTGTGTATCTTTCTTCTGCCATGGCACATTACATGCACTTAGACAGAACATCAGGCTTAACATCATGATCGAAGCTAATATCTTCTTCATCTTTACTCTCCTTTGATTGTATTTATCCTCATGATAGCACCAGCAAAATCATAAGTCAATTTTCTCTTCCATTTTTTTCAACGTATAAAGTTGCTTTATTCTGTGCATCATTTTACTAAACGAATCACAAATGGAGGAACTTAATTATGGCACGAAATAAAGTAGAAATCTGCGGCGTCAATACTTCATCTCTCCCTTTGCTTTCCAATGAAGAAAAAGAATCTTTATTTGAAAAGATCGAACAGGGTGATACCGATGCCAGAGAACAATATATCAAAGGCAACCTGCGTCTTGTTTTAAGTATTATCCAGCGTTTTTCCTCAAGCGGTGAAAATGCAGATGATCTGTTTCAGGTTGGATGCATCGGACTTATGAAAGCCATTGATAATTTTGACCGTAACCTCAATGTCAAATTTTCTACTTATGCCGTTCCGATGATCATCGGGGAAGTAAAACGATATTTAAGAGATAACCACAGTATGCGTGTCAGCCGTTCTCTTCGTGATACTGCGTATAAAGCGATCAGCACAAGAGAATCCCTCACAAAGAAATTAAATCACGAGCCAACGATCGATGCGATCGCAAAAGAAATCGATATGAAAAAAGAAGATGTCTTATTCGCGCTTGATGCGATCGCTACTCCTCTTTCTCTTTATGAACCAGTCTATCAGGATGGCGGGGATACTCTGTATCTGATGGATCAGGTAAAAGACAAGAAAAACAAAGAAGATGTCTGGGTTGAATCTATCGCGCTGAAAGAAGCCATGGACCGGCTTCCCGATCGCGAGTACGATATTATCAAAATGCGTTTCTTTGAGGGCAAAACGCAGACCGAGGTTGCCGATGAAATTTCCATCTCACAGGCTCAGGTCAGTCGTCTTGAAAAAAATGCACTAAAACAAATGAAGAACCACCTTGCGTGATTCTTCATCTTTCATTATAAGATATTCTTCTTTTTCAGGATATAGACAGCGATCAGACATACGATAACAGAAAAAATAGAAATCGCTGCAAATCCATATGCTTTCGTCGCAAACGGCATTCCGACACCATTGACGTTCATTCCATAAAGTCCAGAGATCATCGTCGGCAATTCTAATATAATCGTGATCGCTGCAAGGAATTTCATCACCTGATTCAGGTTATTATCAATGATCGAACCAAACAGCGACATCGTACTTCTTAAGATATTATGGTAGATATCTGTCATCTCCATCGCCTGCTTGTTCTCGATGATAACATCCTCCAGAAGTTCCTGATCTTCTTCGTAATGTCTTAATCCGATATGTTTTCTTAATTTCTCCAGCACTACTTCATTGGACTTTAATGCTGTTGTAAAGTACACAAGACATTTTTCCAGATCATAAAGCTGGATCAGATCCTGATTCTGGTATGTCTCATGTAACAGATCTTCTACCTGATTCGCTCTCTGATCGATCACTCGCAGATAATACAGGAACAACGCGGCATTATTATAAAGGATCTGGTAGACAAATCTCGTCTTCATGTATGTATAAAAATTCGATACCAGACCGTCCACAAACTGTTTTAAGATATTCGTCTGTTTTAAACATACCGTAAATACGATCTTCCTTGTAATAAAGATTCCCAGAGGAATCGTCTCGTACCATTTCTTCCCGTCCTCTTCTTCTACAACCGGAATGTTCACAAGTATCATCGTATAGTCATCTTCATTCTCTAATCGGGAGCGTTCTTCTGTATCCAGTGCTGCTTTCAGATCATCCATGTCGATCTTATAATCTATCGATATATTGGTAAGTTCTTCCATCGTTGGGTCTGTGACCATCACCCACGATTCCAGTTCGATATGATCTAATTCTTCTAATTCTTTTTTTCCTTCATAATTCTTGTAAATCTGAATCATCTTATCGCTCCTCTCCGCTTCCATACTTATTAAGTATAACCGATAAGAAAAGCTCCGTCCAGTTAAAACCTTGAGTTTTATCTACTCTTTACTCAAATGGGTATTTCATTCCCCACTGTGTCTTAACACTTGTCAGAATCTTCATTGTATCTCTTGTAATCTCTGGATTATCATCATTGTAATCTCCACTGACTGCTGCTTCCATTGCCTCTACTTCATATCTCAGTGCATCTTCCGTTTTTCCAGCTTCGACTGTCTCCACTTCTCCAGTCTCTGTATTGGTGATCGTTGCCTTGCAGGCTCTTGGATATTCATATACTTCAATATATCCCTTATCACCTGTTACAACTCCTCGTTTTGGCTGTTTTGCACGAAGTGTCAGACACATGACAACCATCTCTCCTTTTGTATTCTTCATGATAATTCCTGATTGTTCATCTGCTCCTGTCTCTAGGTATTCAACAGTTGTAAGGATCGTATTCGGTATTTCACTTAAAAATGTTCTTGCAAATGATGTCGCATAAACTCCGATATCTAACAATGCTCCTCCTGCTGCTTCCAAGGCAAAGAATCTGTTTGTTGAGTCGTACCCTTTATTACTTCCAAAATTGACCTGAACCATCTTTGTCTTTCCAATGGCTCCTTCTTTGATTCTTTCTTTTAATTTCTTATATAATGGCATATGAGAGATTGTCATTGCTTCTCTTACAACAACATTCTTCTCCTTTGCAAGTTCTAAGACTTCTTCTAACTGTGCTGCATTGACGGTAATTGCTTTTTCACATAAAATATGCTTTCCTGCTTTGACTGCCTGCATCATATTTTCATAATGTCTGCTGTGTGGTGTTGCGATATAAATGATATCAATGTTGTCATCGGCAAGCATTTCTTCATATGTCTTAAATACGTGTTTTACTCCATATGTTTCTGCAAATTTTTCTGCTTTCTCGTAAGTTCTGTTGGCAACTCCGTAGATTTCATGTCCCATCTTTGTAAATGTCTCTGCCATCTCATTCGCAATTGTTCCACAACCTAAAATTCCCCATGTACTCATCTTTCTTCTCCTTTTTATCTCTGCATGATTCTGATACCATCTGTTCCTGCTACAACTGCTTTTGATGCCACCTGATAAAATAGTGATGTCTCAATAACTCCGGTGATCTGCTTTAAGTCCTGATCCAGTTGTCTAAGATCCTTAATTTCTTCAAAGTACAGTTCTAATAGTTTTTCGTCTCTTTCTTTTACTCTGGCTCCAAGTTTCTGTGCTTCGCCTGTGACATAACTTGCTGCCTCTGGCACAACTTCAAGAACAACTGGTACTTTACAGTCAAGTTCCTCTACAACCTTTGTCTCGTCCACCAGCAGTACATACTCCTGTGCCATCTTGGCAATGATCTTCTCTTTTGTATGGATTCCGCCGCCACTTTTGTATGCATTCAGATTCTGGTCCACTTCATCACATCCATCGAATGCGATCTTTACTTCTTTGGCATCATTCGTATCTATCACTGTAATTCCAAGCTGTTTACATACTTTCTTTGTCTGATCTGATGGCGTTACTGCTTCTACATCTTTTCCCGCTTCTTTGATATATTCACAAAGATAGCTGATCGTCTCACCGCCTCCAAGTCCGATCGTACCATGATCCGGTACCAGCTTGAGAGCTTCTTTGGCACACAAACGTTTCATTTCGCTTTCCTCCCTGTTATGCAAAGCTTTATTTTATATCTTTATATTATCACGAAATTTTATTTTGTCAATCCTGGATTGCTTTTTTTCTGGATTCAGTATAAAATAATAGAAAAAAGAAAGGAGTTTTTTCGTTATGAAGAAAACATTCAAAGACCTTTTTAAATTAGCAACTGCACTTGCTACCATTGCAGGTATCGCATATGTTGCCCGTGATCAGATCAAAGCGATCATTGATAAGATCAAAGAAGTATCTGGAGATGATATTGATGAAGATTTCGATGAAGATTCTTTTGATGATGACTCTTTCGACGAAGATGAAATCTTCCAT
>QWCN01006387.1_pt1 | contig 10910 bp, 10 predicted proteins | sample 1972711 | NCBI WGS metagenome assembly QWCN01 (sample SAMN09866707, study PRJNA288562) | Human gut metagenome isolate term1_stool, whole genome shotgun sequencing... | isolation source: gut | host: Homo sapiens | place: USA: California | reverse complement strand
AGGTACTGAACAGTTACCTGATTTTTTTATAATGTACATGACCGCCGGCAGAGATTTTTCAGGTTCTCTGCCGGCTGATTCATTTTTAAAGCAGCAGGAACATATTTATAGGTATAGAGTTTGACCGGGGAGAGATTGCCTTGAGAACAATGATGAAGAAACTGCTATGCGGTATGATAACATTCCTGCTGTTGGTATCTATGCCGATTCCGGTTATGGCGGCACCGGAAATTGATGCGCCGTCGTACATTCTGATGGAAGCTTCTACGGGAAAAGTGATCTGTGAACAGAATGCAGATGAACGGAGAAGTCCTGCCAGCATTACGAAAATTATGACCCTGCTGCTGATTTTTGATTATCTGAATACGGGACGCGTAACCCTGCAGAGCGAGGTGACAACAAGTGCCTATGCGAAGTCCATGGGGGGTCGCAGGTGTTTCTTGAAGAGGGAGAAGTACAGACACTGGAAACCATGATTAAGTGCATTGCAGTAGCCTCCGGAAACGATGCGAGTGTGGCGGTGGCAGAGTTCCTTGCAGGAAGTGAAGCGGAATTTGTGAAGCTGATGAATCTGCGGGCCGAGGAGCTTGGGATGGAGAACACGCACTTTGAGGATTGCTGTGGTCTTACCGATTCCGATGGTCACTATTCCAGTGCCAGGGATGTGGCAATCATGTCACGGGAGTTGATCACGAAGCATCCGGAGGTGTTAAACTATACCGGTATCTGGATGGAGGATATTGTACATGAAACGGCACAGGGAACCTCCGGCTTTACCCTGTCAAGTACGAATAAGCTGTTGAAAATGTATGAATACACCACAGGCTTAAAAACCGGTTCCACAAGTAAGGCGAAATACTGTCTGTCTGCAACGGCAAGCAGGGATAATATAGATCTGATTGCGGTTGTCATGGGATCTTCCAATAATAAGGTGCGGTTCCAGGACGCCATGTCGTTACTGACCTATGGTTACAGCATCAGCTCCCTTTATGAGGATAAGAATGAAGAACAACTGCCACATCTTACAGTGAATGGCGGCGTGGAAGATACCGTCGCACTTGCCTATCAGGGATCGTTCCGGTATCTGGATACGGAAGGGCAGGTATTGTCCGGAATTGAGAAGAAGATTGTGCTGCCGGAAAGCGTCGAAGCACCGGTACAGGAAGGCGAGGCGGTTGGAGAAGCTGTGTACTTATTAAACGGAAACCGGATTGGCAGTGTTTCCATTGTGACAGGGCAGACGGTTGACAAGGCCGTTTATAAAGACTATTTGCAAAAAGTATGGAGAATGTTTTATACTGTTTAAATATGAAAAAGGAACTTTATGAGTATTATAAACTATGGAATAGAGTTCCTTTGCAAACGTATGGAATGGTTCATATCGGAAAGGATGGAATATGATGAAAATACTGTTGGCATTTATCCTGATCCTTGCCCTTTTTTTTATCGTGGTTATGGTCATTGACTGTAACCGGTTCGTCATACGGGAATACCGCTGTGAAGACAAGAGGCTTAAGAAGCCTCTTAAAATTGTGCAGTTATCGGATCTTCATAACAAGTCCTTTGGAAAAGATAACAGCCGCCTGATTCATGCCATCCGGGAGCAGAATCCGGATCTCATTATTGTGTCCGGTGATATGTACACCTCTCTCCCTGGAAAGGAAACGATAGCGGCGCAGAAGCTGATGGAGGAGCTTGCAAAGAGCTATTCCGTTTATTATGCCAATGGCAATCATGAGCAGAAAACCAGGGAAGAAACGGAAGAGTTCGGAAGTCTGTATGAGGACTATCGGAAAAAGCTGTCCGGAATGGGAATTCATTTTCTGTCGAATGAGCATGTTTATCTGAAGGATTATAATATCAGCCTGTATGGTCTTGAAATTCACAGGCGCTATTACAGAAAGTTCCGTAAGCAGATTCTCGGAGCGGATCGGGTGCAGGAGTACCTGGGAGTGCCGGATCCGGGCTCCTTTCATATGATGATTGCCCATAATCCGGATTTCTTTGAGGATTATGCGGCGTGGGGCGCAGATCTTGTATTTGCGGGGCATGTGCACGGCGGGCTGATGCGGCTCCCGGTTCTGGGCGGCGTGATTGCCCCTTCCATGAAGCTGTTTCCGAAATATGATGGTGGGGAATTCCATGAGGGAAATGCTGCCATGATTTTAAGCCGTGGACTGGGAACGCATACGCTTCCGATCCGGATTTTCAACCCGGGCGAACTCGTGGTTGTAAAGTTGACGCCTTAAACGAGAAATGGTACACTAATAAAGTTGTGATTTGCAAATGAGGTTCTGAATAGTTATGTGATTTCTTTAATGACAAGATCCGGTAAGGGGTACATGATGGAGAAGTTGAATACGAAATTATTTGATCATACGATATTAAAGGCAGATGCCACAAAGGAAGCAGTTTTAAAGGTCTGCCGGGAGGCGAAAGAATACAATTTTATGTCCGTGTGCGTGAATGGCTTTTATACAGCACTGGTGAAGAAGGAACTGGAAGGAACGGATGTAAAGGTCTGTACCGTAGTCGGATTCCCTCTCGGACAGATGAGCACGAAAGCAAAAGCCACGGAGGCTGCGATTGCCGTTGAGGATGGTGCAGATGAAATTGATATGGTCATCAATGTGGCTGCATTAAAGGATGGCGAAGAAGAAACAGTATATCAGGACATTCTGGCGGTCCGCAGGGCATGTGAGAAGCAGACACTGAAGGTCATTATCGAGACCTGTCTGTTAACGGATGATGAGAAGCGGACAGCCTGCCGGCTTGCCGAAAAGGCAGGGGCAGACTTTGTGAAGACCTCGACCGGATTTTCCACAGGAGGGGCAACCACAGAGGATGTTGCTCTGATGCGCAGTGAAGTCGGAACACGCTTAGGGGTAAAGGCATCCGGTGGAATCAGGGATAAGGAAACTGCGCAGAGAATGATCGATGCCGGAGCAAGCCGTCTCGGAACGAGTGCAACGATTGCAATCTGCAGCTAAAGGAGCATAGATATGGCGATATCGGTAAAGCTGGAGGCATTTGAAGGCCCCTTAGATCTACTGTTACATCTGATTGAAAAGAATAAGGTCGATATTTATGATATTCCCATTGTGATGATTACGGAGCAGTACCTGGACTACATAAAGGCCATGGAAACGGAAGATATGAATGTGATGAGTGAATTCCTTGTCATGGCGGCAACGCTTCTTGATATTAAATGCCGGATGCTTCTTCCGAAGGAAGTCAACGAAGAGGGAGAAGAAGAGGACCCGAGAGCAGAGCTTGTACAGAAGCTGTTGGAATACAAGATGTACAAGTATATGGCGTATGAATTAAAGGATCGTCAGGTGGATGCGGCAAAGACCTGGTTTAAGGACAAGACACTGCCTAAGGAGATCGAGGATTACCGTCCTCCGATTGATATGCAGGAATTACTGGGAGATGCCGATTTGGGAAAACTGCAGGAGCTTTTCCATATGGTGATGCGTCGACAGGAGGACAAGATTGATCCGGTACGAAGTACCTTTGGCAAGATTGAAAAGGATGAAATCGACATGGATTTAAAGACTGCTTATGTGGAGGATTATCTTCTGACGCATAAGAGCTTCAGTTTCATGGATCTGATGGAAAAGCAGCGCAGCAAGATGGAGATCATCGTCACCTTTATGGTGATCCTTGAGCTTATGAAAACGGGCAAAATCACGATTGTGCAGGAAGATATCTTTGATGATATCTGGATCACATCAAAGGCAGGATAGAGAAAGAGAGTTTTAAGATGGATAAGAAGGAACAGAAAGCCGTACTCGAGGCCGTTTTATTTACCATGGGAGAGGCCGTAGAGATTGAACGGCTTGCAGCGGTACTGGAAATCAGTATAAAGGAAACAAAAGAGCTCCTGCTGGAAATGAAAGCAGACTATGATAAGAAGGACAAGGGAATTACCCTGATGGAGCTGGAAGATTCCTTTCAGATGTGCACGAAGTCGGAAATGTACGAGTATCTGATTAAAATTGCAAAGACACCGCGTAAGTATGTGCTGACCGATACGCTTCTTGAAACACTATCCATCATTGCCTATAAGCAGCCGATTACCAGAGCAGAAATCGAACGTGTCCGAGGGGTCAGCTGTGACCATGCCGTGAACCGTTTGGTAGAATTTGGACTGATTGCGGAGGTCGGACGTATGGATGCACCGGGGAAGCCACTTCTGTTCGGTACAACCGAAGAGTTTTTAAGAAGCTTTGGCGTGAAGTCCTTAGAGGAATTGCCGGAATTATCCGCTGTCCAGATCGAGGAATTCAAACAGCAGGCAGAGGCCGAAGTGGACGGTGACGTTCAGGTGGATGTATAAAGCAGAAAATGACGGATGCTCTGGCGGATGCAGTAAGGAAGTGTAATGGCATCGATGGAATCCGGAACATGGATGCTTTCCTTATAGTAAAGAGTATCATCCAGATAATAGCGGATTTCGCCAATCTTCTGGCCGTTACGCACGGGTGCGGTCAGAGTCTTTTCATATTCATATTGTACCTGAAAATGTTCTCCTTGTTTAAGGAGAATTTTTTTGTTTACGAAAGCTTCATCCCTTTTAATATAAGGCGTTTCAGAAAGAGCAGCATTCCAGATATCTCCGGCTCCGTCACAGACCGGAACGGGGGGAAGATCTGAAGAGGAAAGCAGGGCTTCCTGTAAGGTGTGTGTCGTATAATTTTCAAGGCCGTAGCTCATCAGCTTTTTGGTATCGGACCATTTGTAGGATTTATTATTCGGCCAGCCGCAGGCCAGCAGGGCAACGACAAAGGTACGGTCCTCCTGCCGTAAGGAGCCGACATAGCAGTAGCCGGCGTTGGCGGTGAAGCCGGTTTTACCGGAGAGGGCGCCCTCCATCATGGATAAAAAGGCATTGTGATTGTTGCAGGTAAAGGTGCGTCCATCTGATACATAATCCTCACCGGACTTCTGAAAGCCGGTAAAGGAATGTGAGGCAGTGCGGGTGATTGTAAGGAATTCTTCCTTTTTGGGAGAAGAGGTGATGCAGTAGGACATGATCCTGGCCAGGTCTGCAGCTGTGGTGGAGTGAATGTGTGTCTGACCGTCCGTGGAAGTGGAGACAGCATCCAGTCCGTTTGGTGTGATGAAGAAGGTATTATCACAGCCGATTTTCCTGGCTTTCCGGTTCATCATATCTGCAAATTCCCCGGTGCTTCCGGCAATGTGCTCGGCGATGATGACAGCAGAATCATTGTGGGATTCCAGCATCAGGGAATAAAGCAGATCCTCTAAACGGAAGAATTCCCCGGAACGGGCCCCGAGATGGACCTTGGGCATGCCTGATGCATATGAGGAGACTTCCGCGTAATCGTTCAGATCTCCGTTTTCCAGCGCGAGAATGCAGGTCATGATTTTGGTGGTGCTTGCCATCGGAAGAATTTCGTATCCGTTCTTTTCGTATAAGATACGTCCGGATTCCGCATCCATTAATACGGCGGATTTTGCATAGAGGGTAAGAGAGGGCTGCACAGAGGGATCAATGACTGCGGAGGGAACCCTGGGTTCAGAAAGTGTCCGGGGCAAATCGAAGGATACAGAAGTATTAAGAGCATCCCCGGCTGCATGTTCCGGAAGTATTCCGGGAAGAGAGCAGAGAATGAGAAACAACAGGCAGAAGAAAATGGATAAAAAATATCGTTTCTTTTGGAACATAGGGGGATCCTTTTACGAAACAGACTTATCTTATATCTATGCGTGGAAAAAGAAAGATATGTGTAACTGTGGGGGACCGGACAGTCACAGATATATGAAAGCACACGGGTAAAATTTTTGTAAAAAATTTGCAGAAAAAGCAAATTTGTCCTATGCGTTTTAAAAACTTTGTGTTATACTACCATAGATGATTTATGGGGTGCAATGCGCCCTTTAATACGTTATCATTTATTTAATATAAAAATGGAGGGCTGAAGAATATGAGTACTACTTCACAAGCGAGTCAAAGAATTGCTTCTTTACTCGATGACAACAGTTTCGTTGAAATTGGCGCCATGGTTACAGCCAGAAGCACCGACTTTAATCTGAAACAGACTGAGACTCCTTCTGACGGTGTTATCACCGGTTATGGAGTAATTGGTGGTAATCTTGTTTATGTATACAGCCAGGATGCTTCCGTATTAAACGGCAGCGTTGGCGAAATGCATGCAAAGAAAATTGCCAATCTTTATGACCTTGCACTGAAGACTGGAGCACCTGTAATTGGCCTCATTGAATCCGCAGGTTTAAGATTACAGGAAGCAACCGATGCATTAAACGGTTTTGGTGAAATCTATAAAAAGCAGGTATTAAGTTCAGGCGTGATTCCACAGATTACCGCTATTTTCGGCAGCTGCGGCGGCGGCCTTGCTTTAATCCCGACCTTAACGGATTTTACCTTCATGGAAGAGAGCAAGGCAAAATTATTTGTAAACGCTCCCAATGCATTAGATGGAAATGTGGTTACCAAGTGTGACACTGCATCTGCTGCATTCCAGAGTGAAGAAGCAGGCAATGTAGATGTTGTTGCGGATGAAGCAACCGTACTTGCAAAGATCAGAGAGCTTGTAAGCATGCTTCCTGCAAACAATGATGACGATGCATTCTTTGAGGACTGTACCGATGATCTGAACAGAGCTTGTGAGAATATGGAAGGTGCTGTATCAGATCCTGCCATCGCTCTTTCACAGATTTCCGATAACGGACAGGTATTTGAAGTAAAGAGTGCTTATGCCAAGGAGATGGTTACTGCCCTGATTAAGTTAGACGGCGTTACCGTTGGTGCTGTAGCAAACCGTACCGCTTTATATGACGAGAACGGCGAAGCAGAGAAGTTCGATGCGGTTCTTACTCCTGCAGGATGTGAGAAGGCTGCTGATTTTGTTAACTTCTGTGATGCGTTCGGTATCCCGGTATTATCCCTTACCAATGTAAAGGGTTACAAGGCTGACAAGTGTGCAGAGAAGAAGATTGCAAAAGCTGCAGCAAAGCTTACTTATGCATTTGCAAATGCAACCGTTCCGAAGGTAAACGTGATTGTTGGTGAAGCTTTCGGAAGTGCTTATGTCGCAATGAATTCCAAGGCAATTGGTGCAGATATCACCATGGCATATCCGGATGCCAAGATCGGTTCCATGGATGCCAAGCTTGCTGCCAGGATCATCTGTGATGGTCAGGGGGCAGACGCTATTGATGCCTGTGCAAAGGAATATGCTGAGCTGCAGAACAATGTAACAAGTGCAGCAAAGAGAGGATATGTTGATCAGATCATTGAGCCTGTTGACACGAGAAAGTATGTCATCGGCGCATTTGAAATGCTCCTTACAAAGAGCGAAGACAGACCGGCAAAGAAGCACGGCACAGTATAGAAAGGAATTGCTTAATATGAAAAAACATTTATTAGTATTAGGTATGATCATCTGTATGCTTGGTCTGACTGCATGTGGAAGCTCCAAAGCAGACGATACCAGTTACCTTTCTACCGAAGATGCATTATCCTGTGCAGAGTACTATTTTGACGGACTCAGCCAGATGAGCAGCGAACAGCTGGAAGAAGCAGAAAAGCAGGGCTATGATGTTTCTGTTTTCAAGAGTGCATATTCCAGTTATGAAAGCAGCATCGATGAAATCGGTGTGGTAACCGGCATGGGTGAACTGAAGCAGAACACCATGGATGCAGATATGACAGAAGGTACTATCCTTGCTGTTGTAGAAGGAACCGACCATAACGCTACGGTAGAAGTTATTTATGAGAAGAGTGCGTTAACCAGTCTTACTGTAAATACCGTTTATACCTTTGGCGAAAGCATGGAGAAGGCTGCACTGAATACACTTCTCGGTATGGGAACCGTATTCTGTGTTTTAATTCTGATCAGTCTTTTAATCAGCTGCTTTAACTTCATCCCGAAGATCCAGGCAGCCTTTAAGAAGAAGGATAAGAAAGAAGAACCTAAAACTGCAGCAGTCGATCATACCATTGCGCAGATTATTGAAAAAGAAGAACAGGCAGACGATACAGAGCTTGTTGCAGTCATTGCAGCAGCGATTGCAGCCAGCCAGGGAGCTTCTTCTACAGATGGTTTTGTAGTAAGAAGTATCAGAAAACATTAATCACTAATTTAGGAGGATTTTACAATGAAGAATTATACAATTACCGTTAACGGCAACGTATATGATGTAGTAGTAGAAGAAGGCGCATCCACAGGAGCACCGGTAGCAGCACCCGCAGCACCGAAGGCAGCTCCCAAGGCAGCTCCTGCTGCAGCACCGAAGGCAGCAAGCGCTGGTGCCGGCTCTATCAAGGTAGAAGCTGGTGCAGCCGGTAAGGTATTCAAGATCGAAGCTTCTGTTGGACAGGCAGTTAAGAAGGGTGATCCGGTCGTCGTAGTAGAAGCTATGAAGATGGAAATTCCTGTAGTAGCTCCGGAAGATGGTACCGTAGCAAGTATCGACGTAGCAGTTGGTGATGCTGTAGAGGCAGGCGCAACACTTGCAACATTAAACTAATGAGATCTTGTAGCTACGAAACCAACAGGAGGTAAAAGAAATGGATTATATTGTAACAACACTGGACAACCTGATTCATCAGACCGCGTTCTTTAATCTGACCTGGGGTAATTACCTGATGATCGTTGTAGCATGTGTGTTCCTTTATCTTGCAATTGCTAAGGAGTTTGAACCGTTACTTCTTTTGCCTATTGCATTCGGTATGTTACTTGTTAATATCTATCCGGATATTATGATGCATATCGAAGATTCGCCGAATGGAACCGGTGGTCTTTTGTATTATTTTTATCTCTTAGATGAATGGGCAATCATGCCTTCCCTGATTTTCATGGGTGTAGGTGCGATGACTGACTTCGGTCCCCTGATTGCAAATCCTAAGAGCTTCTTACTTGGTGCTGCAGCACAGTTTGGTATTTTTGCAGCATACTTCGGAGCAATTGCTATGGGCTTTAATGATAAGGCTGCAGCAGCAATCTCCATCATCGGTGGAGCCGATGGTCCTACTTCCATTTTCCTTGCAGGAAAGCTGGGACAGACCGCCCTCCTTGGACCGATCGCCGTAGCAGCATATTCTTATATGTCGCTGGTACCGATTATCCAGCCGCCTATTATGAAGCTGCTCACAACAGAAAAAGAAAGAAAGATTAAGATGGGACAGCTTCGTCCTGTATCGAAGCTTGAGAAGATCCTGTTCCCGATCATCGTTACGATCGTAGTAAGCCTGATCCTTCCTACCACAGCTCCCCTTGTTGGTATGCTGATGTTAGGTAACCTGTTCAGAGAATCCGGTGTGGTTCGTCAGTTAACCGATACCGCATCCAATGCATTAATGTACATCGTAGTTATCCTTCTTGGTACATCCGTAGGTGCTACTACAAGTGCAGAAGCATTTCTGAACCTGGATACGCTGAAGATCGTTGCTCTTGGTCTTATTGCATTCGCATTCGGTACCGCAGCAGGTGTTCTGTTCGGTAAGCTGATGTGTGTTGCCACCAAGGGTAAGGTTAACCCGCTGATTGGTTCTGCCGGAGTTTCCGCAGTACCTATGGCTGCCAGAGTTTCGCAGAAGGTTGGTGCAGAGGCTGATCCTACGAACTTCCTTCTGATGCATGCAATGGGACCTAACGTAGCCGGAGTTATCGGTACTGCAGTCGCAGCCGGTACATTTATGGCTGTATTCGGCGTATTCTAAATTAAATCGTAACTGTTCAGTACCTTCACAGTTACATTAAATCAAATATTATGGAGGAAAATAAAATGGCAGATCAGGTTAAAAAGCCGGTTGGAATTATGGAAACCGTTCTTCGTGATGCACATCAGTCTCTGATTGCAACAAGAATGCCTACCGAAATCATGCTTCCAATCGTTGACAAGATGGATAAAGTTGGCTATCATTCCGTAGAGTGCTGGGGTGGAGCTACTTTCGATGCTTCCCTTCGTTTCCTGAAAGAGGATCCGTGGGACAGACTTCGTAAATTAAGAGATGGATTCAAGAATACCAAGCTTCAGATGCTTTTCAGAGGTCAGAACATCTTAGGATACAGACCTTACGCAGATGACGTTGTATATGCTTTCGTAGAGAAGTCAATTGCAAACGGTATTGATGTAATCCGTATTTTCGACTGCTTGAACGATCTTCGTAACTTACAGGCTGCAGTAGATGCTACCGAGAAGATTAAGAAGCAGGAAGGCAGAGGTGAAGCACAGGTTGCTTTATCCTATACCTTAGGCGATGCTTATACCTTAGAGTATTGGGCAGATATGGCTAAGAAGATTGAAGAGATGGGTGCTGATTCCATTTGTATTAAGGATATGGCAGGTCTGCTTGTTCCTTACAAGGCTGCAGAGCTTATCAAGGCGATGAAGGAGAACACCAAGCTCCCGATCCAGCTTCATACCCATTATACTTCCGGTGTAGCTTCCATGACCTACTTAAAGGCTGTAGAAGCCGGTGTTGATGTTATCGACTGTGCAATTTCTCCGTTTGCACTGGGTACTTCCCAGCCCGCAACAGAAGTTATGGTTGAGACCTTCAAGGGTACACCTTATGATACCGGATATGATCAGAATCTCCTTGCAGAGATCGCTGATTATTTCAGACCTTACCGTGAGCAGTGCTTAGAGAGCGGTTTAATGAGCACCAAGGTTCTTGGCGTTAACATTAAGACCTTATTATATCAGGTACCCGGCGGTATGCTTTCCAACATGGTTAGCCAGTTAAAGGAACAGCATGCAGAAGACAAGTATCAGGATGTGTTGGAAGAGATCCCGAGAGTTCGTAAGGACTGTGGTGAACCTCCTCTTGTTACCCCTTCTTCCCAGATCGTTGGTACACAGGCTGTATTTAACGTTCTGATGGGCGAGAGATATAAGATGGCAACAGGTGAGTT
>QWCN01006384.1_pt1 | contig 10916 bp, 8 predicted proteins | sample 1972711 | NCBI WGS metagenome assembly QWCN01 (sample SAMN09866707, study PRJNA288562) | Human gut metagenome isolate term1_stool, whole genome shotgun sequencing... | isolation source: gut | host: Homo sapiens | place: USA: California | reverse complement strand
TATATGTGCCGCGTTACAAAAGGAGGTCATCTTTATGAGCTTAGTACCCTATGTTGTAGAGCAGACGAACCGCGGTGAGCGGTCCTATGACATTTTTTCCCGTTTGCTGAATGACCGCATCATCTTCTTGGGTGAGGAGGTCAATGCGACCACGGCAAGTTTGGTGGTGGCGCAGTTATTGTATCTGGAGGCGCAGGACCCGGATAAGGATATCCAGCTTTATATCAACAGCCCCGGCGGCTCCGTTACGGATGGCATGGCGATTTACGATACCATGCAGTATGTCAAGTGCGATGTGTCCACCATCTGCGTAGGCATGGCCGCGTCCATGGGCGCGTTTCTGCTGTCCTCCGGCGCCAAGGGCAAGCGCATTGCGCTGCCGAACGCCGAGATCATGATTCATCAGCCCTCTGCCGGTACACAGGGCAAGGTGACGGACATGGAAATCGATGTGGAGCATTTCCTCCGCATTAAGAAAAACCTGAATGAGATTCTGGCGTCCAACACCGGAAAGACCGCCGAGGAGGTCAAGGCTGCTTCCGAGCGGGACCACTGGATGACCGCGGAGGAAGCCAGGAGCTTCGGTCTGGTGGATAAGATCATCACTGCTAAGAGATAAAAGAGGTAATACCATGAGCGATGAAGGCAAGAAGGCCCTGCGCTGTTCCTTTTGCGGTATAAATTTAAAGCGTAAGAATCCGTCATTCCTGAGACGTAATCCGTTACCGTTTGTATTTTCGTGTAAATGGAATCATCTTGATGAACCTTGTACTGTTCTGGCATGACGGATAGAATATTCCGGGCGTAATAGGTTTCTGGTTTCAGAACAGCATCAATATATTCTTTTAATATGGTGGCAAGGATTTTGAACCCTGCAATCTGTATTTGAGTAACGATATTTGTGTGATAAATCCGAGAATAGGCTAATTCGGTACAGGTTTCATAGGCTTGTTTATTGGTGCCTGTTAAATGATGTATCAAGCTGCCTTGAAAGGTTCCGTTCATGATTGCCTCGTAGTTTTGGCAAAAGATGTCTGCACAGGCATTGATTAATTTATTAATAATACCTGCACGTAGAAATGCGATACATTCGTTTTTGTCCGTGACAATCCTGAAGGTTCTGGAGATCGTCTTTAAATCTTCCTTGTCTGTATCTTTGTCGTAGAAATTAAGAAGTATCCGGGTAGTTTCATCATAGGATAGAATTTTCAGCTTATGAGAGTCTTCAATATCCATGATCTGATAGCAAATATCGTCAGCAGCTTCAACCAGATAAACGAGTGGGTGGCGGACGTATTGCAAAGGTTTTGAGTTGAGTTGGATAATACCAAGTTCTTCGGCTACTTCCTTGTATATTTCTTTTTCACTTTGGAAAAATCCGTATTTATGTCCTTTGAGAGAGGCTTTAGATTCAAATGGGTATTTAACAATGGATGCAAGAGTGGTAAAGGTCATTGTGTAACCACCTGGTCTGCGTCCGTTAAAGCTATGGGTTAATAACCGGAAAGCATTTGCGTTACCTTCGAAATGACTGATGTCAGCCCATTCCTCGTCCGTCAGGAGTTTTTTCAAGTATTGCCCTTCTCCTTCCGTGAAAAAATAAGAAATAGCCTCTTCTCCGGAATGTCCGAAAGGAGGATTCCCCAAATCGTGAGCTAAACAGGCCGTACTAACAATGGTACCGATTTCTTCGAGGATTTCCGGGTGTTCCAATGCCTCTTTGGTTTTAACAAATTGTGCAATCTTGTTTCCTAGCGAACGTCCCACGCTAGCTACTTCTAGGCTATGAGTTAGACGGTTATGTACAAAGATATTGCCCGGTAACGGGAATACCTGAGTTTTATTTTGTAATCGTCGAAACGGTGAGGAAAAGATTAAACGATCGTAGTCTCTTTGAAATTGTGATCGGTCATGAGAGCGAAACATGGTGATAGTACTTCCCGGTTGATAACGTCTCGATGATAATAATTTATTCCAGTCCATCATGGTAGTTCAGATTACAAATTTATAGGTTACAGATTTAGTCAATTGGAGACCTGTAAGGCTATACAAATGTAGTAATAAAAAGAAGAGGAAGCAAACTGCTTCCTCTTTCGATCTTTATTTTGAAATGAAGTGGTAGTGACTACCAAATCTTTCGAATGCTGCTTTATCAAGTGTTTCTCGGTGATCGGGATGAGCAATATTAATTAAAGTCTTTGCTCTTTCCTGAAGGGTTTTACCATAAAGGTCTGCGATACCGAATTCCGTAACAATGTAGTGTACATCGAAACGAGTGGTAACAACTCCGGCTCCGTTTAACAAGGTCGGGCAAATTTTGCTCACGCCTTTGTTTGTTACTGCCGGTAATGCAATGATCGGTTTTCCACCTTCGCTGGCTGCTGCTCCGCGGATGAAGTCTAATTGACCACCACTACCACTGTAAAATTTAATACCTAAAGAGTCTGCGTTGACTTGGCCTGTGATGTCAACAGAAAGGGCCGAATTGATAGCCGTCATTTTCGGTTGTTGTGCAATGATGAACGGATCGTTCGTGTAACCTACATCCATCATGGCTACTCCTGGGTTGTCATCGATGAAGTCATATACTCTTTTTGATCCCATCAAGAAGGTCGATACGATCTTACCTTTGTCGAATTTCTTATTCATGTTGTTGACAACACCTTTTTCATACAAGGGTAATACTCCGTCAGCAAACATTTCCGTGTGAATACCTAAGTTTTTGTGGTTTCCTAATTGGGAAAGTACTGCATTGGGGATGGCTCCGATTCCCATTTGTAGAGTAGCTCCATCTTCGATCAAAGAGGCTACATTTTTACCGATAGCAATATCTTGCTCTGTTAATGTTGCCGGATGAGCCTCGATAAGTGGAGTATTATCCTCGCAGAAGATGTCGATGTCTGATAATTTGATGATAGCATCTCCCCATGCTCTAGGAACGTTCGGGTTGATAACACCAATAACGATTTTTGCATTCTGTACGGCAGCTAACGTGGCATCAACAGAGGTTCCCATGGATACAAAACCATGCTTGTCCGGGGGACAAACTTGGATCATGGCAACATCAACCGGGTGAATACCGCTTCTGATCAGTTTCTGGGTTTCACTCAAATGAACGGGTACATAATCTGCATATCCTTCTTGAGTCGGTTTACGCACGTTACTGCCTACGAAATAGGATTCTAGGAAGAAGATTCCTTCGAATTCTGCTTCTGCATACGGGGCACTACCTTCCGTGTGCAAGTGTTGCAACTTGACGTCTCTCAATTCTCCTGCACGTCCTCTGTTGCAAAGAGCTTGAATTAGACCTTGGGGGGCACAAGCCACACTGTGAATGTGAATCCGGTCTCCGGATTTTACAACTTTTACAGCCTCTTCAAATGACACTGTTTTGATTCCTTGATACATAGCAAGTTATTTTGTTTTGATTTCTTATGATTTAATTATTAGCTAACCTCTTGAAAGAGGGGTGCAAGTTAACAACACTCTTTTAATTAAACAATTTTTTCCGTAATTATTAGTGTTCAATTTGTGACACGGTTTTTACTTACAGTAGCCAGCCTAGAATGGCCTTTCCCGTGAAAAGATAAATATTCAAACCAATGATGTCGTTCGTTAGGGTGATAAACGGTCCGGTAGCTAGAGCCGGATCTATCTTTAGTTTATTGAGTAATAACGGGAATGCTGTACCGAACATGGATGCGAACATGATCACGATAAATAAGGATATAGTTACCGTGATGGGCATGGCAAGTGATGTTAGGTTGAAACAAAGGGATAGGATAAAAATGATGGAAGAACAGATGCAGGCATTTATGACCGCACATGAAATTTCTTTTGAGATACTCTGTAATATGTTTTTTGATGTCAGGGTGTTGGAGGCAAGTCCTTTTACCACGATGGCGGAAGACTGGATACCCACGTTTCCCCCCATGGCGGTGATAACAGGAATGAACATGGCTGTTGCTGGGAATAAGGCAATGTCTGCCTCGTAGAAAGAAATCATATAGGCTGCAAGCATTCCTCCGAATAAACCGATGATCAGCCACGGAAGACGTGCTTTGGTTTGGTCCCAGATCGTGTCAGAAGATTCCACGTCCTGCGAGATACCGGACATCATCTGGTAGTCTTTTTCTGCTTCTTCCCGGATCACGTCAACCACGTCGTCGATCGTGATTCGTCCGACGAGGCGTCCGATGGAATCAACCACGGGAATGGCGACTAAATCGTACTTCTGCATGATACGTCCCACGGATTCGGCTGGTTCATCGGTGGTTACGTAGGTTACGTCCGGGTTATATATACTTTGGATTTTGGTAGATGTCGGGGAAAGAATCATCTTTTTCAATGAAAGTCTTCCTTTTAAGATATTGTCGTCATCAACGACGTAGATGTAGAATATTTCATCTAGGTTCTCTGCTTGTCGGCTAAGTTCGCGTAGGCAGGTGAGGACGGTCCAATTCTCGTTGACTTTCACTAGCTCTTTACCCATAAGTCCACCAGCAGAATCTTCGTCGTAATGCAACAGATCGACGATGTCTCCCGCTTGTTCGAGGTCTTCCATGTGTGAAAGAACTTCTTGTTGTTGTTCGTTGGGCATACTACCCACGAGGTCGGCGGCATCGTCTGTGTCCATGTTGTCCACGAAACGTTTGGCTATAATTTCCGGGGGGAAAGAATCGATAAATCGTTGTCTTTCGTCTTCTTCGATTTCTGCCAGAACATCTCCGGCTTTCTCTTCATCTAGCAACAGAAACAGGAATTGGGCTTCTTTGGTGTCCAATTCATTCATGATTTCAGCAATATCCGCCGAATGAAGAGGTTCTACCAACTTGGAGACATCTTCTTTATTATCCGCTTTTATCAGTCCCTCTATCTGGGAAACTAACTCTTCCGAGAGTTCAAACTGTTGCATAGTTCATCAATTACTTGTTTGCCTGCTGAATCTCTTTACATAGTGTAATGAAATCCTCTACACTTAATTGTTCCGGGCGCAAAGATAACGTTTCTGAGGCAAAATCTGGAGAAATAATTGATTTTAAAGAATTACGTAAGGTTTTTCGTCGTTGATTGAAACCTGATTTTACGATATTGAAAAAAAGTTTTTCGTCACAATCGAGTTTTTCCCTTTTATTCCGGATGAGTCGGATTACGGCGGATTTTACTTTTGGTGGTGGATCGAAAACCTGTTCTCCCACGGTGAAAAGGTACTCGATGTCGTAAAATGTTTGCAGGAATACGCTTAAAATTCCATATGTTTTGTTCCCGTGAGAGGCACTGATGCGTTCGGCCACCTCTTTTTGTATCATACAGACGACTTGGGGTATTAAATCCCGGTTTTCTAAGATACGAAAAAAGATTTGCGAAGAGATGTTATAAGGAAGATTCCCGATGATCGAAAACGGTTCTGTGTAGAAATTTCGAATATTCGATTTTAGAAAATCCCCGTAAATAATCTGCTCTTTATGAGCAGGTAGCTCTTCGTGTAGGTAGTCAATGGACTCCTGATCGATGTCAATGGCAAGCACGGAAAATTTCGTATCTTTTAATAAATGACGTGTCAGTACTCCCATACCCGGCCCGATTTCCAGTACTCCTTTGGTGACAGGTAGTAAACTCGCCGTGATTTTACAAGCGATGTTTTGGTCTTTCAAAAAATGTTGTCCCAGATGTTTTTTGGCTCGAACGATACTCATAGTATGAATTCAGGGTGTTATGGGTTAAACTTCCAATTATTTATTTACTTTTGCAAACGACTTACAAAATAATGCTTTTATTTTGATTTGTGAAAATTATTAGAGTGTCAATCTTGACGAATTTTGTGAATGAAGCCATTTTATAAACAGGTTATAAAATTTCTTGCCTTTTTGCTGGTAACAGTTTTTTTGTTCTGGCTGGTGTATCGAGATCAAAATTTCGATGATTTGATGAAGGTTTTGCGTGATGATGTCGACTATACGTGGATATGGGTAGCGATTGTTTTCGGCTTACTTAGCCACGTGAGTCGTTCTCTGCGTTGGCAGATGTTGACAAAATCTATGGGATACCGGATTTCTTTCATGAATAGTTTTATGGGGGTTATGATCGGTTATTTTGCTAATATGGCGATCCCCCGGATGGGTGAGTTTACCCGTTGCGGAGTAGTGAGTAAATATGAGAACGTGCCATTCTCGAAGTTATTGGGAACGGTTGTTACCGAGCGGGTATTTGACATGATTATGTTGCTGTTGCTTACTTTGGTTGTTGTCGTTTCGCAATTTAAACAGGTTGGGATATTCCTGGATAATAATGAAGAGATTAAACAAAAGTTATACACGATGTTTCATTCCCCATGGACTTACGTGGTGTTGGGAGTATTGAGCGTGGGGGTGGCAGGTTTCTTCTGGTTTGTACGGAAAGGTACTTTTTTCACCCGGTTACATCATTTTTTATCGGGAATGAAAGAAGGTTTATTGACCGTGAAGGACGTGAAACATAAGTGGTTATTTATTGGTCATACGATTTTTATCTGGCTGATGTATTTTCTGATGCTATACGTTTGTTTCTTCTGTTTCCAGTTCACCTCTCACTTGGGACCGATGGTTGGTTTGACCGTGTTTGTTCTTTCCAGTTACGGGATGGTGGCTCCGGTACAAGGTGGCGTGGGTGCGTGGCATTTCATGGTGATTGCAGCCTTGATGATTTATTTACCGCAAAACCACATCCTGGTCCTCCAATCAGCCATCCATCACTTGCTTTCGTTCCATAGAATGGCATCATATCAACCTTAAGATCTGGATTTTTCTCTTCAATAGTATCCAAATCCCATGGACCCGAACAGAACATTGCTGCTTTTCCGGTTGCAAATTCCTCAAGAGCCTGATCATGGTCAATTCCCACCATATCCTTTGTGTATACTCCATCAGTAATCATCTCTGACCATTTTTCAAGATATTTATTCCAGTTTCCTTCCAATGTTGTTTTTCCGTTTCTGTATTTTTCTCCGAAATCTTTTCCTTCATCCGTTGAAAGATATTCTGCCGTTACAAAAGCCATCGAATTCTTTAACATTGGCTCCCATGATTTTAATCCTGCTGCTAATGGTTTAATTCCAAGATCTTCAAATTTCTTGCATACATCCAAATATTCATCAAATGTTGTTGGCAATTCAATATTATTTTGTTCAAACAATTCTTTGTTAAAATATGTTCCTTCAAACCAGCTAATTCCCGGTAACGCATATACATCTCCATCGTAGCTATATACATTTGTTCCCGCATCAGAATATTTCTTTCCAAGATCATTGACTTTTTCCAGATAACCTAATTTTGCATGTTTTAATGCAGATGCTGGTGATTCACAAATAATATCTGGTCCTTCTTCGGCCGACAGCTGTGTATCAACAACTGTGTCATAATTTGAATTATCAATAAATTGGAACTCAATTTTTACATCCGGCACTTCTTTTTCCAGGTAATCCAAAAGTGTTTTCACAGTATCTTCATTGTTCCAATACGTCATTCGAATTTTTGTTTTTCCGTCACTTGTTTTTTCCGAACTACTATCAGAACTTTTGCCACACCCCGCTACTAATCCTGCTACCATTGTGGCACATAACAGAACGCTTACGATTTTTTTCTTCATATCTTTTGTCCTCCTCTATTTGCTTTAATTATACTTTTTAACCATATATATTAAAATTGTACATTTTTTGGATTTATAACATTTTTTCAAGAAATTCTTCTATACGAAAAGCAGGAAGCCATTACTCAGCTTCCCACTTTTTATTTATTCTCTATCACTTTTCTAATTTTAACAGAAAAACAAATCATACCATCATCTGTAATCGAGCTATATAAGCCACACTCCTCATCATAATACATGCGAATTCTTTCACGAATATTATAAATTCCATACCCCTTTCCAGGGGTATTTAAAATCTTCTCCAATTCTCCTTTATCTACCTGCAGACCATTATTATATACATGAAATACAAGAAATTCTTCACCATATATGTACTCTATCTTTATTTTTCCTCTCTCATATTCACACAAATCCACTCCATGACATATTGCATTCTCAACAATTGGTTGCAATAAGAAGTTCGGCATTTGACATTCCATTCCTGCTTCATCCAACTGATACTCTACATCAAAATTATCTTCATGTGATTTTAGTTGAATTTGTAAATATGCTTTAATATTTTCCAATTCATTTTGTACAATTGTAATCTGCCTTCCTCCATTTAGTGCCGTCCGGTAGAATTTTGCAAGAAGTCCAGTGATTTCTGCAATATCGTCCTGCTCTGACCTTATAGCTTTCCATTTAATGCTAGACAAACAATTATACAAAAAATGAGGATTCATCATTGCTTGCAATGCTTTTAACTCTTCTTTTCGCTTTTCCAAACCTAATTGGTACATATCCTGCATCATTTGATTTATTTTCATACACATTTCGCGAAAACTTTCTGCCACAATTCCTATTTCATCAGAATAATCCTGCTCTATCTTTAGGTCAAAATTTCCTTTACTAATCTCTTCCGCTCCATGTTTTAGTTGAAGAATTCTCGTACTTAAAATTTTAGAAAGCACACTCATCATAATCAATGCAACCGCAAGACACAATCCCATCACCAACACCGTCGTTGCTAGAATTTCTCGAATTTGATCCGAAATTTCCGATTTATCGATATAATAATATAATCTCCATCCATTATCCATTTCCTCAGAAGACACTAATATATACTTTTTAGTTTCGTAAACCCTTTCTTCTCGGCTTTTTTCGATATGTTCATGAATATTTTTATTTATTTTTTTATCTTCAATTGTTCGTTCTACTATTTTCTTTCTATTCGCATCCACCAAAAGAATTCCATTTTTCAGATAGTTTGATTGAAAAATCCCATCCAAGAATTCATCTTCAAACACTTCTAATTGCATATATCCAATTGCCGTCGATGAAGTCGCCGAATCCAAAATCATTCTTGTTGCACAAATCCGATTGCCTTCAACACTCCATTCTGTTTTAAAATTATTTTGGTTTTTACTGAACCAATTTCTTCTTTCTTCCTCCTCTAATGGTTTCAAAAAACTCCCCAATGACTGTTTAACATATGGCGAATAAATTTCTATTCCTTTTATCTTATCATCGCTAGCTATAAAATACCAAAATGTAGGCTCCACCGAATCGTTCATTTCTTTCACTAATGCATTTCTATTTTTCAATCCATTTTCCAAACTTCCTCTTAACTTTGCATTATATGACAAGTATTTAATATTGTCATTTTCTCGTTGAATATCATTTTGCAAACTATAAGAGATTGCATCAACATTACTTTCCATTGTATGCTTAGTCTGTCTTATCAAATTTTTTTTAGATACATAATATGAATACATACCTAACACTAAAATTGGTAACATAACCAATATCAAGTAACTAATAATCAATTTTTTCCTAATAGATGCTTTTCCGTAATACCAGTTCCATATTTTTTTCATATTTTTTCTCTCAATTGCTTTGGGGTAATTCCATAATAATTTTTAAATAATCTATTAAAATATGATTGATTTTCATAACCGCAAGCCTTAGCAATCTGAACAATTTTTAATGTTCCTTCTTCAAGCATAATTTTAGCTTTCATCATTTTCACATCATTTATATATTTTACCAACGTTTGTCCAGTTTCTTTTTTAAAAATATAACTAATATATGCTGGTGTTAAATTCACATTTTCTGCCACATAATTCAAACTAATATCTTTCGCATAATCTTTTTCTACCAAATTTTTAATTTTATGAATAATCCTTGAATCATCTTGCTTTTCTAACGCCAAAGAATCTAACATCTTGTCCATAGACTCTCCGTAAATCTCCAGCATTGTTCTTGCATCTTTTGCCCGAAACATTCCTTCCGACGAAGCCAAAACCTCTTCCATTTCTATTTTCGGAGATTTATCATACAAAGATTTAATAATAGAATATAATATATTTTGCAAATATAATTTACTAACTTTGTCTAATGACAATATCGTTTTCTTTAACAATTCGTTTTGTTTTCTAATTAATTCTAAATCCATAGACGTAAATGCTTGCTCCAATTTTTTACCGGCGCTTTCTACATCCGAGGCATAATATTCTGTTTCGTTAAAATAGGATTTCACCATAATAATTTGATTATCGTAGCCAAATATCTCTCTTTGTATTTTATGAATTTCAACCAATTGCTCTTCTAATTTCGCATCATTTTCTATCAGATCACTAATAATCATTACCGCTTCGCTTTGCGTTTCTTTATGCAGATCCATTAAAAACTTTTTTGATTGCTCTTCTATCTTATCTCCAACTAAATATTTTTTATCTCGTACCAATAAATACGCTTCATTAGGATACATATTGAAATATAACACATTTTTTCCCATATACATTTTCAAAAAATGAGTAAATAGCTCTTCATATTCTTCATAAAAATTTTCTGCAAACTCCACATCCAACAATTTGCATCCTGCCTTATTTGGTTCAAAAAGTATCTGGTTTACTTTTTCTCTGTCATCATCTGCAATATATGCCCTATTAAATATCTTATAAAATAAATTCTTGCGATTCTGAATTTCGGCATTTTGATTTTGCTCATCTTTTTTGTTATCATCATTAATTGTTTGTATAACAGAACTCATTAACTTTTGAAATTCATCAATCTCTATAGGTTTTAACAAATAACTTACGGCATTTGCTTCCAATGCCTGTTTTGCATAATCAAATTCCCCATATGCGCTATAAATTATAATTTTTATCTCCGGCCATCTCTTATACACTTCTTTCGCCAATTCTAACCCATTCATAATAGGCATCTTTACATCCGTAAACAAAATATCTATTTTGTACTTTTTAATATACTGCAATGCCTCTTTTCCATTTGCCGCTTGCATGATTTCTAAT
>QWCN01011349.1_pt1 | contig 10922 bp, 6 predicted proteins | sample 1972711 | NCBI WGS metagenome assembly QWCN01 (sample SAMN09866707, study PRJNA288562) | Human gut metagenome isolate term1_stool, whole genome shotgun sequencing... | isolation source: gut | host: Homo sapiens | place: USA: California | reverse complement strand
GCCCACCGGGGCGGAATGAAAGCCATCGGCATCGGAACGGCCCGGCTGCTCCCGTCGGCAGAGCTGACCATCCCAGGCTTCTCCGGCGTAATGCCGGACACGCTTCTGGCGCAGTTGCTATAACACTTTTATCAGATTGATACCGTGTATCGGGGAACCTCTGAACAGTTTTGTTTCGGCTGGACAGCGAGTCTTTCGTCCCAGCTGTGCCGCTCAAAAAATGGGAAAAATATCCGTATTTTCATACTGACTTTCATTCGTGAGGATGGAAATTTTAAAAGGGGTAAGGCGGGAGATGTTCGCATCTCCCGCCTCACGCAAAAAACATCGCCCCGGGCAAAATTTTTGCGGCCCAGCAGTTGCTTTCTGGAAAAAATGGTGCTAAAATCAAATCATAACTGCGAAAGGGACGTCCCATTCGCATATCTCCACGCGTGGAGATATGATAAGATTTGAATTTGGAGGAAACAGTCATGAAAAAACGACTTTTGGCGTGTCTTCTGACATTGGTGATGCTGCTGGCCCTGCTGCCCGCCACGGCCCTGGCGGCTGACCCGGTCACTGGCTCCTGCGGCGACGGCCTCACATGGACGCTGACACAGAACGAAGATGGCACGACCTACACCCTGACCATCTCCGGCACAGGTGAGATGGAAGATTATACTGTCGGCGGTGCACCTTGGCATGTAGCGCTTGGAGTGGCAGCCAACCGGAAGCAGATCACAAAAATTGTGCTTCCAAACGGTCTGACTCACATCGGCAACAATGCGTTTTTGCAGGCGGCTGTCACCAAAGTCGAAATTCCGAACACGGTCGTCTCCATTGGAACGAATGCGTTCTGGAAGTGTAATACCATTGAGACCACGCTTCCGGCCAGTGTGCGAGAGCTTGGTGCGACTGCTTTTTATGGTACATTTGTTGTCAATGTTGACACAAACAGCCCGTATCTTTGCAGCGAAGAAAATGGAAAAGTCCTCTACAGCAAGGATAAGACCACGCTCTATCAGGTATCGCAGGACTGCGCTGGTGATTTTACCATTCCGAGCACGGTCACGACTATCAATGACTTTGCGATGAATGGCTGTGCTAATGTCACCGGCGAATTAGTGATTCCGAACAATGTTCAGACTATTGGAAAAGGTGCATTTGAAAAAACTGGCTTTACTTCACTGACACTCGGAAGTAGTGTAAAAGAAATCGGCCAAGCCGCATTCAAAGACTGCACAAAAATGACCGGCGATTTGGTGATCCCGGCGTCTGTAACGACGATTGGCGGGAATGCCTTTGCAAGCACGGGCTTTAATGGGAAACTGGACTTCCAAGCGCAAATCGAGGAGTTCCCAGCTGCTATATTCAAGGGACTGAAATTTACTTCTGTTTCTTTTTCGGACAGCGTGAAGACAATCGGCGACCGCGCATTTGAGAATTGCACGCAGTTGGCAACCGTGACTTTTGGACAAGGTTTGGAAACCGTCGGTCAATATGCTTTTTACAACTCTGGCCTCAGCGGAGCACTGACGTTCCCGGATTCTCTGAAAAAAATCGATACTTATGCGTTTGCAAAATGCCCGCATATCACTGAGATCACGCTTCCTGAAGGAAATGCAACGATCTGTTATGCTGCGTTTTATCAGAATACTGGTGTTCAGACGATTCGGATTCCCCTCTCTGAAATTCAATTTGAGAAGTCAGAGGATGCGCGCGGATATTACATCTTTACATTTAATAACACGGATACGACGCACACATTGGAAACGATCGTAGTAGGTACTGCCCCGGCTGAAAACAGCATGGACTTGTTTGCCTGTTCCTTGGCTGGATTGAAAACGATTGTGATCGGTACTGACATTTCTAAAATCAATTCTTCCGCATTTGGAAGTGCCAAATTGCTTGAACGCGCACTGTATCCGAAGGAACTTAAAATTGATAATGCATATCAGGGCAATCAAAATCTCATAAATGCGGGTACAAAATATACAGTGACGGCGAATGGGAACATGGGACAGAACACCGAACAAGCCATGCTGACATTCGAAACGCCGGAAGGTAAGACCTGCCCGACTGTCACCTATCTCAGCACCAATGAGAGCGCAGTTACGGTCGACGAGAGCGGCAAGATCAAAGCAATCGGCTCGGTCGGACAGAAGGCCACAATCAAGGCCCAGTATGACGGCACGACATTTGCGAAGGTCGATGTGACGATCGGCGTGATGATCGACGGGGCTTTCTATTCGATCAACCCTGTCATCGCGGACCAGACCTATACGGGCCTCCCGCTGACGCCTGCTGTTGAGGTCACGGCAGACGGCCAGCTCATCACTGAAGGCTTCACGGTCGAATATGTGAACAACATCAACGTCGGCACAGCGACAGCCACTGTCAAGGTCGGCGACGCAGTCGTCGGCACGGCTACGTTCCAAATCGTCGCGCCGCCTCCCGCGCCCGTCATCCCCGTTACCCCGTCCGCCCCGGCACAGCTTCCGTTCAATCCCGACGCGGGTAAGACCAAGTTTACGGACGTTGCGGGCAACGCCTGGTACGCCTCCGCGGTCAACTACGCGGTCGACAAGGGGCTGATGAATGGCACGGGCGAGGGTAAGTTCTCCCCCGAGGCCGATACGACGCGCGGCATGATCGTCACGATTCTCGCCCGTCTCGACGGCAAGAACACGTCCGGCACACCGTGGTATCAGGCCGGTCAGCGTTGGGCGATGGAGTACGAAATCTCCGACGGCTCGAATATGACCGGCGCGATCACGCGCGAGCAGCTTGTGACGATGCTCTTCCGCTACGCCGTGAAAAACGGCCTCGAAGCAGTCACGCTCTCTGAGAATCTGACGCAGTTTACGGACGCTTCCGACATCAGTGCGTGGGCCGTCTACGCGATGCAGTGGGCCGTCGGCCAGGGCCTGATCCAGGGCTCGAACGGCCAGCTCCGCCCGCAGGCGAACGCCTCCCGCGCCGAGGTCGCCACGATCCTCATGCGCTTCTGCGAGCTCCTGAACAAATAAAAAACATAAAAACACAGCCACCGGCAGGCCGGTGACTGTGTTTTTATTCAATTTTCCGCGTCCGATGCGCCTTATGCGCCGGTGACGAGCAGCCGGTAGAGCATCATCGCCGCCTGCGCGCGGCACTTTGTTGCAAAAAAGGTTTGGCGTTGTTTTGCTCCATAGCGAACGTTTTCACGGAGGAATTCCGAAATGTGATCGTCGGAGGTTGCTCGATGCGAAATAAACAAATTGTGCTTGCAATTTTCTCAATGCTTCTGTTGCTTTGCAGCTGCGCGGCGCAGCCGAACATCGCGCCGCAGACGCAGGAACGGGAAACACCACAAGAAAAGGGGCCTGAAATGCCGGAATCGGCCTCGACGGCTGCAAACGAGCTGTTTCAAATGCTGCTGGACGCAGCCTGCCCAGCAGGGAGCGCGGTGCGATTTGGCGCGTGGCTGGATGCGCACCCAGACTACGCAGACACCGTGCAGGACGCATCCTGCGAATACGCGGCTATGGAAAACGGCACGGAGCGGGTGCGCTTTCTGAAAACGAATTGCGACCGCTTTTCGCGTTATGCCGCAGATGCGTCGCAAACCGTCGTCTATCAGCTCTGGCTCGTGGACGGCGAGGTTCGCGAGGGCGTCAGCGGCGCGCTCGAGCCGGCGCCAGCAGAATGGGAACCGGCGGAGTGGGAAAAGCTCGCCGGGTTTTTCGTGGCGGAACCGCTCTGGACGATCGATCTTGCATCGCTGGATGGTTTTTACGCGCTGGCTCCTGCCGATGCAAACGGGACTGCGTCCGGCTGCGCAGCCCCGGACAGCGGCCTCTCGGTGTATTCCGATGGCTCAGTCACGCTCTGCTTCACGGAAGAAGCACCGGGCGGCCCGGAGATCCTGCTGCACATCCACGTACAGTCCGGCGATGCGGCATATTTGGGTGTGCGGCTCGGCGACCGTGTGGACGCCTTGGTCGAAGCATTGGAAACCCAAAACGCCGTCCCGGGCGAGCATTGGATTATCGACCACGACGACTGCGCTGCGGATGGCCCCGGCAAGTCCATCCGCTTCCCGGAAACGGACGGACGTATCACGGAGCTGTTCCTGTATGCTTACAGATAACCGCTGTGCCGAATTCCATGCACAGATTTAATCTGCGCATGGACGGATCGCGCGGATGGTATATCCGCCGTCGTAGGCATCGAGAACATATTCTTTCCGCGCGATCTCCCTGCCGTTCCCGTCCCGGACGGTCCCTTTGATCGTATATTCCGCACCGTTCGAGCGGATCTCCAGATCGTCCACAGAATACCCGCCGCCGAAGCCGCCGATGGCTGTGGTCACGACCGCGTCATACTGCGGATCATAGAGCGGATCGTCCTCAATCCGATAGATGTAGCCCTCATAATAGCGATCCAGTGTTGCGCAGATCAGCTCGTTCGGATAACAGTACGCCTGTGCGGACTCATTCCAGCATTGCAGCCGATCCGCTTCGTGCGCAAACAGCTGGAAGGAGGTGTACAGCTCCGCTTCCGTCAATTCGCTTGCATCCTCAAAATAAAGCCCTTCGGGATAGGCGATTTCAAGGCTGGACAGGAGCGTTTTGAAATCTGCGTCAGGCGCTTCGGCCGTATCCTTGGCGGCAGTATCGACGTTGGAAACGAACAGGAAATCCGTCTCAGTCGGCTTCAGCGTCACTTCGTACTGTCCGCCGCACAGCTGATACCGCAAGATCAGGCGCCCATCCTCCGTCCGCAACCCGGACAGCACCTTGCACCGCGCATCCAGATAATCGCTGTGGATCATATAATAGGCGTCATACCGCTCGAGATAGTGCATGCCGTCCAGACCGCGCATAGCCGTCTGCGCAAGGCCGATCCCGGCGTAGGTCTGCAAAACATCATCCATCTGCTGCGGCGTCACCTTGATAAGATCCAGATGTTCTGCGCTGGTGTCGAGCGCGTACAATGCGTCTCGCTCTTCCTTGCTGATGTCGTTCGCCGTTCCGGGAACGCCGTTATAAAAGAGCCGGTAGAGGTCGATGTCCCGAACATCCTGATAAGTGCTGCTCAGCATCATATTGCGCACCCCGGCCTCGCCGTCCAGATTGAAATAATCGTGATTGAACCATGCGATCTGCTCTGCGGAGAGTTCGCCGGGGTAATAGGTAATGTCCGCACGATAGGTGTCCAGCAGCCCCTCCAGATAGCGGCTTAGGTAGTCCAGCATTTCCTGTGGTGGATTGACCCTGGTAAATTCCAGCCCATGCTGCGCACAATACTCCTGTCCGAGCGCATCGCGCAGCTTTTGGCGCAGAATATAATGCGGCATCAGTTCCTCTTGCATGGAAAAGTGCTGCTCTATGGTGATCCCGGCGTTTTCACAGTAATCGTCGAGCATCTCCCGAACACCCTCTTCGTCCGCGTAGAGCTGGCGCTGGCCGTTCAGCTCATAGTTCACTTCCTCCTGCGTGACGGTAAGCCCCCTGCGTTCCGCCTCTTCCAGCATTGCAAGATTGCGCAGCCGCCGGTTCAGCGCCTGCGCATCACCGGCTGTCGTTCGGCCCTCCATGACGGTCATGATCTGCTTTTCGTAGTCGATCCGGCTCTGCCGGATCTCCGTGCCTTTGAACGCCGCAATGACCGGATCGTCGGTCCTGCCGGACGCTTCGGCATATGTCTGCCCCGTGAGCTGCATTTGCGTACGGCTGCGGTTGGCGGAAACATAAATTCCAAGCCCGGCCAGAAGCAGGGCCGCAGCAAGGATGATCGGAATGATCTTCTTTCGCATCATGATCCCTCCCAGACGGCGCGTCGTTTTCCAAGTCCCGTTTCTATGATAAACAACCGCCGTCCGAAATGCAACAGATTTTCTGAATTTTGTCCGCATCATTCTAAAAGTGGTTGCAGATCGAAATTTGCATTGTCTTTTTGAACAGAGATAAATGGACTGGAGAATGGGGCGAATATGAAACCAATCGATTTGATCATTTGGGCTGGCCTGAGCACGTTGGGCGTTCTGGTGGAACAATATGAATGGCGATTCCTGGCGGCGGCGTTCCAGACGCTTGCGCTTGGCGTCGTTCTGCGCCGCGAGCGGAAGCTCTGGAAAGGGGAGGGGAGAACACGGAAATTTGGCTGGTATCTCTTAGACGATTTCGTTCTTTGGCTGATCCCGCTTTCCAGAATTGCGCTGCTCTGTGCCGCTTTTGCAAAGACGGGGGCATGACTTCGCTGTGTTTTCGAATTGCTCCTGCTCGAAGAAAAAATAGGCGTGGGATGTAAAAAATGGATGCCGCCGCGCAGATGCGCGGCGGCGCATATTCTCCCAAAACCTGCAAAGACTACAAGCACAACCAATCGACAAGGGAGAGCGAGATATGAAAGCAACAGGAATCGTGCGCCGCATCGACGACCTCGGTCGCGTCGTCATCCCCAAGGAGATCCGCCATGAAAGCAACAGGAATCGTGCGCCGCATCGACGACCTCGGTCGCGTCGTCATCCCCAAGGAGATCCGCCGGACACTCCGTATCCGCGAAGGCGACCCGTTGCAGACAGCATTGACACAGTGGGAAACATTTTGCTTTGCAATGGACAATTTGGCGAAACGGAACGGGTGGAAATAGTACATAATGACGAAAGTAGGCGTGCTCAAAGGAGCGGTTTCTAGGCTTCACCAACTGTCGAAAGAATTCGCGCCCATCCCGCTGCAAAGCCGGGATGGGCGCACTTATTTTGCCAAGCAGAACGCCAAGGTCTCTTAGAAATTACACTACTCTCAAACCTACGCACTGGTCTAGGCACAAATGGGAGTGATTAAGACCTCTTAGAAATTACACTACTCTCAAACTAGTATTGTTCCTGCTGAAACACTGGCCTAGATTAAGACCTCTTAGAAATTACACTACTCTCAAACATCAGCGGTGATCTTCACCACAATATCCAGGATTAAGACCTCTTAGAAATTACACTACTCTCAAACCGCAGCAGTAACGAACAAGCCGTGTGGGTGGATTAAGACCTCTTAGAAATTACACTACTCTCAAACCTCAAATCATCATTTGAGGAAACCGCCCTACAAGCGGCAGAAAGCAGGTAATATCCGTTTTGCTAGAATTCACACAGATCTGCGTCCACAGTGACCCTCTTTTCCAGGGGCAGCAGCGCCTTGGAAACGGAATCCACCAGTAGCACGCTGAGAGAATGGTCCAGAATGGATCTAAAGAAGGGCGCGATCTCTTCATCACGATAGAAGCTGCGCAGATTCACCAAAACGAAGAGCTTATCCCGCTCCAGCTCCCGTGTCAGCTCCATATAGTCCAGAATGCGCTCCAGGTCATCTCCATAATCGTCCAAAATCTCAATACTGGCGGAGCGAATTACTCCATCGATACTGATTTTATCACAGGCAACTGTGCATGGCAACTCAAAAGAAAGCTCCTGAATAAATTGCTCCACTTCCCCCAGCAACTGCATTGTGCGAACATAATTTCGTTCGTTCAACGCTTCCGCCTCCAGCCGGGCCTGCAGCTTGGAAACCAGCGATTTTTTGCTGATTTCAAAGGAGAGAAAACTGTCAAGTACCTCCGCAAATTTAGAAAAGGTGATCGGCATATTATTCTGTGACAAAACAGCCTTGCCCTCCAAGCCGGAGACCTGCAAGGAGATGTCTTGCAGGAACTGGCGAAAGAAGGAAGGCGCTTCTATGACAAGTGTATTGATTCCGTCACCGGAAAAGTCAAACAGCGTGTCCATTTGTGGGTGGGCGAGCATCATATAGCCCAGTTTCAGATCCAATTTGCATCGATTGGATACAATCACAGTACGCCAGCTCATAGCAGCTCCAACAGATTTCCACTGCGGGATTCAAAAAGCCCGGAGGCGGACATATCCACAATTCTAATATCCGTATACTCTTTCTTCCATCCGGAAAGATACATTGAACGTCTTGCTTTGAATGCATTTTTACTAAGGTCCAAGTCAGACAGATCAATGGGGTTCGGTTGTCTTGCAAATAGCATTTGCATCTTAAGCAAAGCAGAGCACTGAATATCTATGGGCAGTTTTGCAAATGCAGCTTTTTTGCTCATCAGGTTTTCTGCAGAAACACCGGGTCGTTTGGAGAAAATACTATCCTCAATTTTGCTTATGTACAGATCGTATAGCTTCATATTCTCCTGAACGCTGACATGATCACGTTCTTCGGAAATGCTGTAATGGGGATAGAATTTTCGCTTTTCGCACACCCTCTCCAAATACTTGATATATCTCTCGGTTTCGTAGCTGCATACAAACTGTGTCAGCGGCAGGAAACCCACACGACCGTCTTTTATTGACCCGGAGGATAAGCAGCACAGAAATCCATCCAATGAAAGCACGGTATTTGTCTTTAAAATACGTTTCCCTAATGGGAACTCAATGTTGGATACATTTTTGCCGTTATCTTTCAAAGTTTTTGCAATATGCTCAACAGCAAGGAGATCATCCGTCAGGAATCTGCTGCTGCACATCAAATCAACGGGGAAAAACATCAGCTCTCTTTTCTTGCCCTGTGAGTATCTGACAAGTACGAAAAACGATGTTGTTGCTCCATTGTATCCGCCATACTTTTCAGCGGGCAAGTTTTTCTTGCGGGGGATCAAGCCCTCTTGAGCCTTCTTGGGCTGCTGATCAAAGAATCCTCCATTCTGTCCACTATGACGGCAGAATGCATATTGCGTTATATGCACCGCATTTTTGCCCATTACTTTGCGGACCTTCGCCAGATCATCCTCACCGCTCCACACTGCAGCACCGCCGGAAACGACCGGGTGGGTAAATAGCGGGCGAACGTTCAGAGAATAGTCCTGATGAACGTCGAACCATCTTCGGGTGAACTTTTCGTGATAGACATTGCCGACCACAACATTCAGGTATGCATCCTTGGCATGATGCAGATCATTGACGCTGCGGCATTTCAGCATATCAAATTCCTGCCGGAATCGGGATACCAGGCCGGCTTTGACATAGACGATCTCCGCATTGGGGTATCGCTCCTGAAGTAGCTGTGTTACGACTCTGGTGGACTGCCGGGTCTCTACCAACTGGCGGTTGATGAACTGGCGCAGTTCATCGTCCGTAAAGCCGGTATTTCGGGTCAGCCGATGGTATTTTTCTTCGGTGATCAATCCGATATTTTTCAGTTGATTCCAAAACGGCTGCATTTGCTCCCGGATCTCATGTTTGATAGGGAAGTGATCTCCTTTCTCACCGTTTTCAGTCGATAGGCACAGGACTTTGTTGTTCAGAATACTGTCATCCTGCACTTTGGACTGGGGATAGATATGATCGATATCATAGGTTTTTGAGAGAAGCTGGCTCAGGTCGATCGCTTGCCCCGTATACGCACATTTTCCCAACTGGAGGTAATACAGGAATAGTTTGTCGCTTTGCAAGCGGCTGTTCGCCTCATCTCCCATAGCTTCCAGTTCGGCAAGCAATTCGGGAGCATCTTCGTGCTTGACCTGTTTATACAAATCGAGCAGCTGTTGTTTTCTGCTTTTGGTTCGTTTTCCCTTTTGGCTCTCCGTTGCACCGCGAGCCATTTCCACAAAGATCCGCTCCGGCGCGCAGCCCATTGCCTTTACCACATCCGTGCAGATGTCCAGAGATCGGATGATCTGCCGCTTTACGGAATTGGAGACATACATATCATCCAGTCGCTGGGAAAGGGGGCTTTTTCGTGACGGCTCCGAATAGTAATCCGCAGCGAAATCACGGATCTGATCCCGGAAGGTATAACGGGAGGAAAGCAGCTGCATTAGGTTGTCGTTGGTTTGCCACAATGCATCCATGATGGACATTGCTTCCCCGCTGCCATTTACTGCGGCCCCCATGATCTCGGTGAGGAGTCGGCCGGACAAGCGGCCAAATTCTTTCAGCCGCAGCCGAAGTATGTATTTTCGATCGTCTTCTGACAAAGCCGGATAGTGATTTTCAAGCCACCTGTTCATGCGGGATTTATCCTCGGAATATGCGGCATGGAGAATAATATCCTCTACCTGTTCTTCAGAGAGTGTGCCGGCGGATAGCATTGCCCGGAAGCTGTGATAGGGCTTCAAATTGGCTTTGATCGTATCATCCACACCACTGATCTCATCATCAGCGCCAATGTATCCATGACTTTTCAAATATCCGGAAATGGTTTTCTTTGTAACTTTTTTGCCGGAATCCACGAAAAGGGCCTGATAGATTTCCTGCTTTAATTGTACGGGAATTGGCTGCCGGTTTATTTTCAGATCGTTGATCTCGTTCAGCACCATGTACCGGCTATACAGAAGTGAGCAGTACGGGAGGACATCTTCACCCGGAAGATAGGTGCAGGTGTTGGTCATCCGCTGTATAAAATTCTGTTCGCTTCTATCCAGATCGACGATCTTTTCGAAATTCCAGGGGTAGATCTTATCAGGCTTCCGCTTCAGCCATGCAAAGGGAGAGCTTTGATTCAACGGGCCTACATAATACGGAATTCTGAAGCGGAAGATGGCGCGGATCTTATCAGCGTTTGTGATGCCGTCTGCGTCCGCCTTGCCAAGCATAGTCAGATAATTTGAGGCATGGTCTAAAATTTGATCCAGTTCGTACGCATATAACTGGTGTGGAATCACGCGGTTGTCTGAATCCTTCTGCTTGGGCAGAAAAGTGTACTGGGTCAGGCGATCCATCATATCTGCATACTTTGCTTGATCTTCTTTTTCAGGTTGGATGTCCTTCACAAGCCTTTTCACAAAATCGCAGAATGCATTTTTGTCAGAGCGTGTGCCCCGATCTGCTTCCTTGCAGCTTTTGACATTGCCGGAATATGCAACATAGTTATCCTTAGTTGCATCGCGGAATACTTTGGAATAATCCTTTCGGCAGTATTTCCTAATAAAGTATTTCAGAAATATCA
>QWCN01006381.1_pt1 | contig 10928 bp, 18 predicted proteins | sample 1972711 | NCBI WGS metagenome assembly QWCN01 (sample SAMN09866707, study PRJNA288562) | Human gut metagenome isolate term1_stool, whole genome shotgun sequencing... | isolation source: gut | host: Homo sapiens | place: USA: California | reverse complement strand
CTTGATATTGCCTGACTTATTTTTTGTTATGCCACATTCATCCCCACCCGACTATGTCGGACGAGGTTTTCTGCGGAAAAATGGATAAATTGCGCGCTATCGTATATAAGTAACGGATTTCTTTCTGCTGCTCCACATAATTGCTATTATAAAAACGCAGAAACACTTCCTGCGTAATATCCTCTGCCACATTCTTATCTCGAATTCGATAGTAACAATAGTGGAAAATTTTGTCGTATTGTTCCTCAATATCCATCGCTATCTTCTACATCCTCCTCTTTCTTCTCTGCTTCATTATGTTTAACGATGCAATTGTGATTATGTGCGGATAATTAAAATTTTTTTCAAAATAAAAAGGCCCCCAAACGGGGGCCGGTGGCCCATTGGGGCCAGGGAAAATCGGCTTTTTTACTAGGTACACTGGCACTTTTCGTGTCCCTGTGGCACTTACTTTATTTTTTTATCCAATCATCACCACAATACCTGCTACCACAAGTGCAATGAGTAGATACAATACGATACCAGCACTTCGTCTTATAAAAATTGTCTTCCATGATTTAAGATATGGGACGCCTTCCATTCCTTCAATTTTCCAGATTTTACTGTGACCTACCCACAGGCGATCAATTATAATGCCATCAAACCAATTCATGACCACAAGGAAAAGATACGCCTGAAGATAGGCTGTCTTAAAATCAGTGACTTGATTCCAAACAGAAAGAATCAATACCAAAACAATAAGCATGACAATACAAAATGGAATCATAAAATGTTTTCCTTTTTTCATCGTAGCTTCTTTGTCTGCGATTCCTCGTTTCTGGGCTTCATCTAAGTATTCCTTGGAATAAAAATACAGGCAATTTCGTCCACTATTTCTTACCGCGCCCTTTACTAATAAGAAGAATAGAAGACAGTACAATACAAGTTCCAACAAGATCATCATTTTTTCTTACCAGACTTTCTCGGAACTTCCTATATTGGCATTTATTTGCATCTTGTAGGAAGATCCTTTTTTCACTATTTCTTTTGATTCCATTATAGTGAGTTCACTATGTTTTCGCAACAGATTCCTTTCAAACGATAGTGTAACTTTACTTGTGGATCGACAGGCAATAGATTATCTACAAATATCAAAAACAGGCTTTTTCCACAAAAGCATGCTGAATACAACGTTCTTGAATTGACGGACTTACTTTTGCTTGTATTATAATGTACCCGTAACAGTGGATACATGAATTAGTGTAGTACCAGTTTTTTAGACACTTCACTAATCGTATCCCTGTTTTTAAACACAGTTCCTTAGTGAACCCTTTTTTCTGGACATAACCTTACAAACATGATATTCTGACTACAGAAATGGAGGTCTTTCATGAACAAAAAAATATTCACAAAGGAACAACAACAGTTACTACGACAAAACCCCTATATCTACAGTGTCACCGATACCAGAATCATTCTCTCCAAGAAGTTTGATCCAATAGGGACAGGTAAAATGGCTTCTTTACTGTCCCGCTGGTTCAAATAATAATTCCTTCCAAATGATCCAGCTTATGCTGACATATCTGCGCATACCAACCACTAAGCTTTATTCTCTTCTTATTCCAGTTTTTGTCAAAATACTCAACCTCAATATTTTGATAGCGCGTTGTTTTTCTCACACCTACAAGTGACAAACATCCTTCCCCTTCCTCTGCCTCATACGGCATATCTGCCTTTAATAAAACTGGATTGAACATGACAAGATCCACCAAACCCATGTTGACAATGATCACTCTCTTTTTGATGCCAATCATATTCGCTGCCATGCCTACACAGCCCTCGCGATTTGCCTCAAGTGTATCCTCAAGATCTTTTCCTACCTGCAAGTCAGCCCTTGTCGCTTCCTCCGATTTTTGTCCAAGGAAAAATATATCTTTCATAATTGGCTTTACTATAGTGTGTCTTTCCTTCCAATTTTTACTTATTGTACCATCAGAATCTATGCTTTTCAATACACGACCTTGTGTATTGTCGTATCCGCCATTTCGCTCATCAATTTCTTTGACCAGATTCATCGAAAACAATCCACTTCGATTACAGTAGACGGATCGTAAAGTTAAATTAGGAGAGCCAATGGGGACAATAAAAAAGCCATTTTACCTGTCCCGCTGGTTCATACCTGTCCCGCTGGTTCATATACACCTCTAATTTTTAGCCTATGCATTCTGATTAATTTTCTTAATCGGATGTCTAATTACTGTTTTCCACTTCTCCGGTGCAATCTTCCTTGCATCAGACATATATATTTCATGATGTAAACGCTTTTCATTTATATCATTTACATATCCATTTTCTTCTAAGAACGCATCCATAATCTTCACAGACTCCGGCTCATTATCAAATGGTCCTATATGCATCATCTGAACACATAATCCTTCGTCTATCGTCAAAAATTCTGCTTTGCTGCAGTCTAACTTTTTCTTTTTGGTCGCAGTATCTACCGCCCAATCAAAATCATTCTCTGTAACAAAGTCAGGTAATCGAATCACAGAAATCCAGTTAAAAGAATCCTTGTTCCCATAGTCTGCGCCTCTTACATTGTCTTGCCACCAGAAACCTTCCAAGGGTGGAACTACATATTCAAAAAATCCTTTTATCTTGTAATCTGATTTGTAACTCATCTTCAAAGTATATGCAACCGCATACAATACACTTATTGCCTGTTGGTACTCGCCATCCGGAGTATTCGGATTACCTTTCCCTCCGACAGCAATATAATTAGCCGTCGGAACATTGACTATTTCAGGTTTATTCTTAGGCATATAAAATTCTTTGTATTCTTTCTTGAAATCAAAAGTCATTCCTTACACCTCCCGAACATAATATGAATTGTACTTCGTTCCATCATGTCCTATTAAAGCTTCTTCCGACAAACAAAATCCCATATGTTCTAAAGCCTGTATACGCTCTTGGGCAATTGAAACTGCCTTAGTGGCAATCATTTCACAAGCAAACATATCTCTCGTTTCAGGAATAATAATCCCAAGAATATCTTCTATCGTATCTTGTTTTTCATAATCACTTCTCAAATCCAGTCTAAGCAATCCGCAATTATTGAAATAATCCTTTGCCCTTCGGTTAAATAATTCTATTGTACCAATTGCACAGTTAGCATTTTTGTCTATAATAGCCCACCGTGCATAATATCTGTTTTGATATTCTCTCTTCCAAAAAGCAATAGTATCCTTCATTTCTTCAATTGAAGTATAGTAAAAACCATTCACACAATTATCACTGTTAAAAAGCGGTACTGCATCCTTATCGGAATATACCCTAAGCAAATCCTCTGCATCTCCATCCTTAATTTCTCTCAGCAGAAACTTTTCACTTTCCATAACAGGAATTTGTTCATACACATCAATACCCATCTTCTTATCAACCTCCATATCGTAATTTGTTAAACATTAAATAACTTCATTTACATTATCTCACACAAATTACGACATCTATATGTCATAGTTTATCGTATAAAAAAAGAATATCTTTTGCGCAATTAATAATCCTTTCTTTTATATGCTCCTGTTCTATAATCTCGACTTCTTTTCCCTGTGACAAAACAACACCTATCCACCATTGTTCCTTCTCTACAATATGAACCTCCATAATAGAACTACCATCATCACAGTTTTTTATAAGCTGTCCGTTTAAATATTCCTTTATTCTGTGTATCGCATTACCCCGGCATCGCATCCGAACTCTTATGGATATGTCCTTTCCCTGATAGGAATTGTCACAATCATTTAAAATATCCTGTGCCGACTTGTGCTCCTTGGAAAATTCATCTTCCGTTATACAAACATCTTCCATCCGAACCAGCTTATAGGTTCTATAATCCTGTTTCGCCGTATTATAAGCCAACATATACCAAGCATACCATTTGTAAATAACCGCTATCGGTTCTACACAATGTTGTCTTGTTTCTCCACCATTATTTGTATATGTAAATCTAACCACTTGCTTATTCTTAACTGCAGACTGTAAGGTTTGAAGCAATTTCTCATCGCCTTCTCTTAATACAGAAAAATCCAAAATCATACCTATATTACTGTTCTTGGATATGGCTGTTATTTTCTCGTAAATATCATCAGCCACCGGATTATTAGTAACCGTTTTTAATCCATTTATAGCAGTTGCAATATAGGCATATTCATCTTTCGATGCAAGTTGGTTATTCATTTTGAAATCACTTAAAATTTCATATCCACCATTTGTACCGGTAAGAGCACAAATCGGAATACCCGCCTGACACAAAGTATCGATATCCCTCTGAATCGTCCGTACAGATACTTCAAAATGCTTTGCCAACTCCGAGGCGGAAGACTTTCCATGATTTAGCAGATATAAAGTAAGTGCGTATAATCTGTCTGTTTTCATTACTACTTTTTCCTATCATATATTTTTCAAGAAATAAGCTACAATGCCAAGAAATTTCTTAGATAGTCCTATGTAGCCAGCTTTATGTTTTCTGAAATAATTAATAACTGAAATGACAAAATATGATATCACTTGAATAGGTAAACTTATAACATAAAACAAAATCAATATAAGTCCCCCAGATACAATCAATTTCAGAAAGAGCATTAATGTATTTGTCTCGTCATTATAATTCATTAAACTCGCGTATGTATTTCCTATTATTGCAAAATCCAGAGGAAGTTCTTGCACTTTCATCCCAGTAATAGTAAAACAGAATCCCAACACGGTGATAATGAAACCTAATGGTAAAAAAGATAATTTAAGAAATTCAATATTGTTGTCCAATATTTTTTCATAATATTGTTCATTTCTTCCACATTTTCTAGCCATTCCGACAAAGTAAAACAATAGATATAAAGCCGATGCTACAATAATACCCATACCATTCTCATTCGGCAATACTAATGCCAACAACGAAATTGCCGTATACGAAAAACAATATGTAAATAATGGTGTTTCATATCGCAAATATAATTCTTTTGGTTGTATTTTTCTCCACAGTTTTACAACTATCGGAATATTCTTGATTTTCGGATATTTTCCACTTATAAAGTGCCCCAGACTTATAAATGAATTGCCAAATATACTATCGTAAACATATCCCGCTATGTATACTATTGAAATTAACATAACGAATAATAAACCAATTAAAAATATCATTATCACTGTTAATGACAACAATTTAATTAATAATTCAAGTAATACATCCATACCTTTTCCTCTGTATCAAAATCATGTTTAATCACTCTTTTTATCAATGAGCTTCTTCTATATCACAAATCTATTTAATCTCCAATAGTTCCTTGGAGTCCGTTTTCCGTCCCGCCAATTCTTCCATTAACAAATTGTCGTTCTGTTATTCTCTCTATTTCAAACGCCACAACACCATACTGCATCTGTTGTTCTTTTGAATAATATTCCTCCATATCTGCTGGATTAGCAGTTGTAAGATTTTCCTCTGTATAACCACATTTTAGCAATGGTAACGCTTGATATAATTCAGTAAAATTCTTAAATATATGTATGCTTTTAACACTTACTACAAGCTGTTCGTCAGTCTTAGTATTGACAAATACTATCTTATCACCTATCTTAATACATTGACGTTTTTCATCATATAATCTAAGTTCATATGTCTTTTCTCCACATAAAATCATACGAAAAGGATTGGGACGTAATTTCATCGTGTGTTTCATATTTGTCTCCTTAATCTAGAACACTCATCAGTTGCTGATACTTTCTCTAAATATACTTTAGCAAATCTGTGTATATCTTTTCAATAATACATTCCGCATCCATTTCACAAGAAATAATTTCTTCCTCAAGAACAGATGAAAAATCTTTTTCCCGCCACCATTGGCGCATATGCTCTTCGCCAAATTCTTGGCTTTTACTCCTTGTTTGATGACGTCTTACGGTTTCCTCAAATGGTATATCAAAATAGTATGAATAAACATTTGCCCCATATAATTCATTAGCCACATTAAATAATGGATTATACCACTCGTCATACATAATTCCTTCTAAAATAACAATGTCACTATGTTCATTTCCATATTTCAAAAGTTCTATCATTAGTGGCAATGCTTTCGTATCTATGCCATCTTTAACCCAAAGCATATTTCTTCTAATTTCATCCTGTGAAATGAGCATTGTATTAAATCCTATCTTTCTTTGTAACGCTCTTGCTACTGTCGTTTTCCCACTACCTGAATTACCTCTAAGTATAACTAATTTTTTCATAGATTCTCCTTATCGTGTCCCATTATTCTCCTAAAGGAATTTTACCGTTCACAATGTCAGCTATGACTTCCACCAAAAATTCATGTTCTCTCTCCAACACCCTCGCTGCTAACGTTTCCAGTGTGTCTCTTTCCAACACGGGTACTGTTGTTTGAGCTACGATTTCGCCGCTATCATATTCTGCATTTACTCTATGAATTGTTACTCCTGTTTCACTTTCTTTTGCCTCAATAACAGCCGTATGCACATTCATTCCAGACATACCTTTACCGCCAAATTTAGGTAGTAATGCCGGATGAATATTAAAAATTCTATTGTTATATCTTTCAAGAACTGATATATGTAACATCCTCATATATCCTGCCAAAAAAATCATATCAACATTATATTTTGACAATACATCTAAAATCTCTGTTGCCAAACTCTCTTCACTTCCTGATTTCTTGGCACTAAGGTGATAGTTTGGGATACATTCGCCAGCAACTCTTTGTAAAGCCATTGAACTTCCATTGTTACTAATAACAACTGCCACCTTTGCATTAATTTGATTATTCTTACATCCATCCATAATCGCTTGTAAATCACTTCCACCATGAGATGCAAATACTGCTATATTCATAATTGTTTTCTACATTCTTTGGTTCGATAAAGCTAATGCAGCTACCGTATATATCATAGCATATTATCCACCTTATTTCCTCTGTTTTTTCTCTTACTATTACAGTTATTTTTGCTATAAAAGAGCAGAGGATTACCAAACTTAGTAATCCTCCAAAAACTAACGTGTTCTTCCTCTTTCAATCGACGGAACATTCCCATAATACTGTCCATCCCTCGTCGCTTCAATCTCCGTCCTAACACATTCTTCCTGCCATACCTTGCAAGCCTCCTCATACTTCCGCTTCTCCTCACGCACCGCAAAAAGCTCTGTAAAGAATTCCGCAGCATTAGCATATCCGGCATCCCGAAGCACCTGTGAAAGCTCAGCCTTCATCTTCTCCACCTTTTTATCCAACAGAGTAATCCTCTCCTGCAATTCCTTCCTCTGCTTCTGCTTAAATACTCTGGAACATACAGACAGTTCAATCTCCAGATTGCCCCGCTCCTGTTCAACCGCAAAGATTTCCTTATTCCAACGCTTCAATTCTGCATCCAGCTCCATAATCACTGGATACTTAGACAGCAATAACGGTTCCTCTGGCTTCTTAGGAAGCTGTACCTTTTCCCAAATCTCAACCGCCTGCTCTGGCTCTTCCACCAACACTGGAACTTCTTTCTCTACAACTTTCTCATGAACCACATCCACAATCTTTTTAGCCACTTTAGCTGCTGCAAGTAATACCTTTGATATAAGCAATTCCAATGCCTTAATTGCAAGTCTGATAATATCCCCCAAGAAAGACGGATTATTCCCATATAATTCAATAGAATGCTTGACTTCCTCCGATATCTTTTCTCGCTTCATGCCTAGGATATCCTCCTCGGCAACACCTGAAATCAATGCTCTGTCCACAGTCTGATTCCATCTTGCACGCTCCATATTGTCAGCTTCTATCTCTGCTCCTTTAGGATTGTTTTTACCAATTTTCTTGGTAGCAAGATACATTCCATTCCTATCAAATACCTGAAGTTTATCTTCTTCATTTATGGCACAGACATTAATCAGGTCCGTGTATAAACGCTTTACCTCGTCCAGAAATCCATCAGCCTTAAACAGCTCGTTTTTCGTAGTAAACAGATTCCGCTCATACGCTTCCCCCTTCTTAATAACCTTGCACTTTTTACGGATGTTCCCTGCTTCATCCAAGATTTCCTTCTTGGTACGCCTATGCTTACCTTTCTCGTCATAAAACATATTTCTGGTGGCAATCTTCTCAATAGGTTTATCAAGAAGCTGACGCTCTGCAAATATCAGATGAATGTGGTAATTGGTCTTTCGCTTGTTATGATGCAGTGCTGAGATACATTCCACCTTATAATTCTGCTTAAAATGGTCTGTAAATCGCCTAAGCAAATATTCCGGCTCATAATACACAAAGGATTCCGGCAACGCTATAATCAGTTCCTTTGCCTCAATACACTTTCCCTCAGTCCCACTCTGCCGAAAACTTTCCTGGTTATATTTCGCCAGTTCTCTCCAAAAACTCCGCTCCGAAAACGTAGTATAAGTAGCATACAGATTTTCCTGCTTTGCCTTACTTTATATATAAGTAATTCTGCCAGACACATTGGTCAGCTTATTCATTTGCACAAATGAATTTCTTGGCATTCTAATCATCTCCATTCTATTGCATAATGTGAGTGGATGCATAGGCATCCGTATACGAACCCACCGCCGTTTCCGGCGTAATAACCCCCTGCAAGGGCGAAATACACAGAGTACAAAACGAAGTATTGTGCGATGGGTGTATTTCGCTCTCAAACGCCGAGGGCTGGATAAAAAATCTATCTTTAGCAAATACAGAAAAAGCCACATACCTTCGAAAAGATACATGGCTTCATCAAAGCTAATAGCTGTATTTAATTGGCTACATAATTTGCCGTTTCCGACACCACTTATTCCTACTGCAATTATGGCTACATATTCTTTCACAACTGATGCTACATCGCTTTTATTTACAAAAGTTTTGTAGCCATTTGCTATCATTCACCACAAAAACTAAAATCAAGGAACTCGTTAATATCAGGTTCTATCTGATACTTTTTCTCATCCTCCTCAGTGTAATCTCTTTTTTCACATCCATCTCCACCAACCATAGTCTCTTGCCCTTGCTTCGACTCTTGTACGGCTGCTGATACCTGACCTGACATCTGCATTCCTGCTACCATCTGTGGCATTGGCACCTGTTGTTGTACAGGTACCATCCCCTGTAATCCCAACACGGATAAAAGAGACTGCTGTTGCATCATATACATGCCCGCCAACCCCGGCAGATTATCAAGTACCTTTTGCTCTACTGCCTCTACAATTCCTTTTACAAATGTATCCTCCTTCTCCCTCGATTCCAGATAGGGATCTCGTTTGAGAGCAAGATGCCTTGCATAGTAATCATTGATGGCAGCTATAACAAATTCATTCTGAGAGCGGAAGTCCTCCTTCACTTCTTCTGAGTGAAGAATTTGCCATGCTTTTCTTTCCGCTTCTTTTTCCTCATTGAAGCGGAAATTGTGATTCTTTATAGCCATCTAACCACCTACTTTCGATTCTTCTGACGAAGCATCATATAACAGAAGTATTCATACCCCTTGGCATTTGCACAAATATCATGATTATAGGTTGTCCTATCCGGATTGTATTTTCCAAAAATTTCCACCATTTTGGCACCGCCACCCATAACATACAGATTCATCAAATCCTCGTTATACTCGTAATCCCGAAGCTTCTGGAACAATCCCTGTACATACTGTTCAGCAACCTGCTTCATCGCTGATAAATATGCCTCACTTACATCCGCATCGCCATATCTTAAGAAATCATTGATAATTTCATCTGGTAATTTTGTTCCAGTCTTATCCATTATTCGATTCTGAATACGAATAAAGCATTGATTCACACCCAGTTTTTCTGTCCATGACTTGCTTTCAATCGGTCTTTCGTTATTCAGATACATAACATTCATAGTACCGTTGCCAACATCCACCAGCAGATTCATTCCCTTGAAATCCTTCAAATTTTCTGCAACAGCCGCATAGCCCTGTGGCATGACTATGCAATCCACAATTTCAATCAGATAGTCCACCTTCTTGTATTTCAGTGAAACATATCTTTCTCTGGTCAGATACTTCTTAAAGCTCTCCCTCTGTGCCTGTACCCACTTCAAAGGAAGTCCCACCGCCAGATGAATTCTAGTCTCTGTAAGTCCTCTTGCCTCAAGCTCCTTTGCAATCGCTGCAAGAGTCAGAATATAAGTATCATCATCCTCCTGCTTGTCTGCAACAAAGCCCTTGTGACCTTCACCAATAATATAATAAGAACCATCATATTCGATATACTCCTTACTCAGCACCGGTTCACTGTCACACTTTATAATTCCCGTAGGAAATACTCTGTGGGCGGTTTTCACATTACCATAACCATTATCCACGCCCAAAATAATAGTTCCATTCATATTGTATTCTCTAATCTCTCTCATACTAAAACCCTCCAAATTCTAATGATACTGGCATACAATGTCGCTAAGCACGACCTCTTCCTCCATTTGTTTTGCCTGTTCCCGAAACCTCCACATTTCCACTGTAGAAGCTGAATTATGTGGCTTATGCTTTGCCAAATACTGATTCACAATTTCTTCCAGCATTTCATAAGCCTCTTCATTTAGCCAAAAGCTCTGGCAATCAATGTTCCCATACGAATATGGTGCTTGTACCTTTCTGCATGATTGGATTTCATATAATCTATCCATAACAGACCATATTTTCCAATCTACACATCTGCTTCCTCCGAAACCACAATATTCGGATAAAACACTCCATCCACCTCTGTATAAGTACCACCCATTGTCTCGTAAATTGATAATTCTCTGCTCATCGCGACTACCTCCATTCCTTTATCTTGCTCTGCCCAGGCTGCTGCCAAGGCTCTCCTGCTTGCTGTACTCCTGCTTCTCATACCACTCCTTCAGAAGCTGTTCAATTAAGTCCGTCTTCTGCTTAGGTGTATAATCCTTTGG
>QWCN01008360.1_pt1 | contig 10931 bp, 10 predicted proteins | sample 1972711 | NCBI WGS metagenome assembly QWCN01 (sample SAMN09866707, study PRJNA288562) | Human gut metagenome isolate term1_stool, whole genome shotgun sequencing... | isolation source: gut | host: Homo sapiens | place: USA: California | reverse complement strand
TATGGACGGTAGATGCTTTTGTCGCAGAGCTGATCGATCAGTGTTGTTAAGATCAGAAAAAATATGATCATTTTCAGATAATCCATAATCCTTACCCCGCATAATAATTGACGTTGGTTGAGAATGCGATCAATGCCACGGACAGGATAAATAATAGTGCCATCGTAAAGATCATCGAAAGCATTAATTTTCCGCTTTGAATGACTGCATCCATCGCTCCGGTGATCCTTTTGTCGGATATGGGCTGGATCATAATCCCTGCCAGCAGATAGGTAAGAACAACTGCTGTGATCTCTATGACTGGTGGGACGATGATCACGATCAGTACAAGGATCCCAACGGCTCCGATGCTGTTTTTGATCACAACTGCCGAACCGATGACCATGGTCATGGCTGAATTTAAACCACTTCCGATTCCTGGAATGGCACTCATTCCTTTTTGGAGAACTGTATTTTTCATGGAATCAACGGCTGGAAGGATCATCGACTGGATCAGCTGGACTCCTAACAGGACACTTAAGAATCCTTTGAGCAAAAACTTGATCACACCTTCGAGCGTTTTGCATAGTCTTGAAAAATGTTCTTCTTTTGATATATGATTGATGATCTTTAAGACAAATAAGATCTTGATCATCGGAAGTAATACAACATTTGTAAGGGTTGTCATTGCATAGATCAGTAGAAGATAAAATTCATAAACTGTCGTTGATGTCGTGATCCCGGAAGTTGAGACAACAGCCAGTGAATATGCCATGATCATTCCTTTCATATAATCTGCCATTAAGGTAACGAGCTGCGTCACTGTTTTGTTTAAATAAAAAAAGGAATGTACCATGACACCGCATAGGATCACATAAGTAATATAAAATGCACTATTGGCTGTGCTTTGCTGAAAAAAGGAATCGGACAGATTTTTAAAGATGGCTGCGGTAAATGCGATCAGAAGGATTTCTCTGATCAGGTCTTTTTGGATCAACATACGGTTTAAAAAGACCTCTTTCATTTTGGCTTTGATCGTATGCAGAACACCTTTTACATTTCCGTGGATCAGCTGTTTTACTAATTGTGTATAAGATAGATCGATCTCTTTGTCTTTTAAGGTGTTTTCCACATTGGTAAACATATCTTCGTTTAGTTTTGTTTCTTTGGCTGAAATATCATTTGTTCTTGTAAGGATCAGTAAAAATAGCAAGGTTAGCAGGAATATTCTTTGTTTCATGTACCATTTCCTAATAGTTTCTGGATTGTTCCAAGCAGCGATTCAAAGACTGGAAGTCCAACGATCAGGATCGCTAATTTTCCTGCAAACTCAATCTGCTTTGCAATCGATGCCTGTCCTGCATCTTTGCAGATGTTGGATGCAAACTCGCAGATGAAGGAGATACCGATCAGTTTTAAAAGGATCTGGAAGTAGCTTTGTGGGATTTTTGAATAGGACCGGATCATCTCAAACACAGTTAGTATTTCCTCCATTTGTTTTAGTCCATACATTGCTAGAAGAATGCTTGAGATCACTGCGATCACGACTGCGATCTCTGGACGGATCGTTTTGATCTTCATGGCGATCAGACTTGCAACGATCCCAAAGACTGCGACTTTTATCATCTTAGTATCCGCCTCCAATCTCTAGGATATCGTAAAAAGTGTCTGGACGCTTTCAAACAGATCATAGATATACGGGATCACCCAACCAAGGACAAGGATCAGTCCGGCAAGTGTGATCAAAAATGCCTGTTCGTCTCTTCCGGAATGTTTTAAGACCTGCACAAGGATTGTTACAAGAATTCCAACGGCTGCGATCCGAAAAATGATATTGACACTCATAACCCCTCCTTGTCATAAAAATGTCTGGTAGTTGCTTTATAGTAAGATGATCACGATCAGAACGCTTAGTGATATACCGAGGCTTCGGTACATCTTGCAGTTCTTTACTACTTGATCTTTCATAAGGAAGATCTGGTCATCAAGTTGTTCGATCGTCAGCAGGATCGTTTTCTCCTGCATCTGTTGGTCAAGATATCCGATCGTTTCACCCATGTTTTTTAAGATTTCATAAAACTTTGGTTCATAGATCACTTGTTTTAATTTCTGATCAGCGGTCTGCTGCCATATTTTAGCGAAAGATTCTTCACTGTGTGTCTCTAACTGCTTTGCTACCTTTTTTAGAAATGGCTGATATTCCTTCTCTGTCTTTGTCGATATTTTTAAAACAGCTTCTGGAAGTGGGGTAAATCCATAGCGGATCTCTCCTTGCAGAAGGTATAACATTCGTTTGATCGCAATTCCCTGTTCTAGACGTTTTTGTTCTTTTGCGGCTTTGTGAAATCCAAATCCAATCCCTGCAAAGATCACGATCAATGATCCTAATATCTTGATCAATTTAGGACCACCCCGTTTTCATCTATGATCTGTGCGATATAGCCTGGCTGGTTTCGCTGTTCTAAGATCACGTAGCGCTGAAACATCTTTTTGTTGATGATCTCCCGCATATAGGGATTCTTAGATAACGATTCTTTGTTCTTTCCATGGGCCGTTGCAAGAATGCTGCAGCCACGATAGGCACAGAAAAATAAGGCTTCCACATCTTCTTTGCTTCCAATCTCGTCCACAGCGATCACATCGGGGGCCATGGATCGGATCAGCATATTCATGCCCTGTCCTTTTTCACATGCATCCATGACATCCGTCTGGATCCCGAGATCATTTTGGGCAACGCCTTGGTAGCATGCTCCGATTTCACTTCGTTCATCGACTACTCCGACGGTCTGTCCTTCATCAGAGATTTTTCGGATCATATCCCGAAGCAGAGTTGTTTTTCCACAGCCGGGTGGTGAGATAATCAGCGTTGGAATGAGTTTTCCCATTCTGGTGCAGCGTGAATATAAGATGTCCGCACATCCTTTCACTTCATGTGCGACTCGGATATTTAACCCGGAAATATGTCGGATTGTTTTGACTTTGTCATGATCCATGACAACGGTTCCGCAGATACCAACTCGGTGTCCGCCTCGAATCGTTAAAAATCCTTGTTTTAACTGTTCGATATAAGCATACATCGAATAGCTGCTGATATATTCCATGGCTTGTCTGATCTCTTGTGAGGTTACAATATGTAATTGTTCTTTTCTTGTTGTGATCTTTCCCTGTTCGGATAGATAACAGGTTTTTGCGTTGTATTTTAAAATGACTGGCTTTTGAATACGCAGGCGGATTTCCTGAAGTTCGTCCCAGTTGATGTCTGCCTGCTTTATGATCGTTCTGATATGTAATGGAAGGATTCCTAAGATTTCTTCCTCTTTCATAGATTTAAAAACACCTCCCCATTTTTGTATAATCCAAATATATGTGATGGAAGGTGTTTTTATGAATGTTATTTTATTTTTTCTTCTGATAATATGGTGCGATCTGGTCAAAGGATTGTCTGAGCTGATACTGGAAGTTATTTTGCTTGACGATATTTGTCTTCTGAGTGACAAACTTGTCTAACTTCTGCATATACTCTTCTTCTGTGACACTTCCTTCCGCCACATAAGTAAGACCTTTTTCCCAGCTTGCGGTCAAGGTTGGGTTTAAGAGTGATCCAATGGATGCACTGACAACATTGACGATCATCTCTCCGGTTAAAGTCGGTGTTACGATCTGTGTCTTTTTATTTAATGCAATGTATTTATTGGACACTAATTTCTTTACGATCTCTGCTCTTGTCGCACTCGTTCCGATCCCGCTTCCTTTGATCTGTTCCCTTAAATCTTCATCTTCGATCAGCTGTCCTGCATTTTCCATCGCAAGGATCAGGGAACCTGAGTTGTATCGTTTTGGTGCGGATGTTGTTCCATCTTTGATCGTATAGTCTTTCACTGGAAGAGGCATTCCTTTCTTCAAAGATGAGATCGCATGGATCTGTTCTTCTGTTAATTGGGCTTCTTTCTTCTGTCCGCCCATTCCTGTGACTTTTAAGTATCCTGGGTCTTTTAACATCTTAAAGTTTGCAAAGAATGCTTCGCCTTTGGTCTGTGTCTCTAATTTGATCTTTAAGTACACAGCTGGCGGCATAAAAATGCTTAGGAATCTTCTGGCGATCACATCGTAGACTTTCTGTCCCATCTCTGAAATTCTTGATAAACTGCCTACTGCCTGTCCGGTTGGAATGATCGCATAGTGGTCGGTGATCTTCTTGTCATCTACGTATTTCGACTTGATGATTCCCTGATACTTCTTGTCCTGCATGATCTCATTTGCAAATCCTGATAATGGAGTGTAGTTGTTTAATCCCCCGATATTTTTATAAATCTCTTTGGCGACCGCACTGGATAAGACTCTGGCATCGGTTCTTGGATATGTAACCAGTTTCTTTTCATATAGGTCCTGTATCACTTTTAATGTCTCATCTGGACTTAGCTTGAATCGTTTGGAACATTCATTCTGAAGTTCTGCCAGATTATATAATAACGGCGGATTCTTCTTTTCCTGTCGTTTGGATGAGGATACTACGATCGTCTCATTGTTGCTTCCATCTTCTAAATATTTGATGAATTCCTGCGCATCTTTCTTGTCCAGGAATCCGTTATCCTTATATAGTTTCTTGGACTCAAAGTACTTTGATCCTTTCACTGCTTTCCATTCGGCTTCCACTTCAAATCCTTGGCAGTCAAAGTGTCCTAAGATTCTGTAAAACGGTGTTGGCACAAAGGTACGGATCTCTCGTTCTCTCTTGACGATCATTCCGAGAACGCAGGTCATCACTCGTCCAACTGCTACCACTAAGCTTCGTTTCTGATTTAAATAGTTACCGAGTGTCCAGCCATATTTGAGCGTCAGGACTCTGGAGAAGTTGATCCCCATCAGATAGTCTTCTTTGGCTCGCAGGTATGCGGCGGCTGCTAGGTTGTCGTATTCACTTAAGTCTTTCGCTTCTTTTACCCCGCGGATCACTTCTTCTTTTGTCTGGGAATCGATCCAGACACGTTTTTTCTTCTTGTCTTTGCTGACATTGGCCTGCTGGTCTACCAGACGGTAGATGTATTCTCCCTCTCGTCCGGAGTCAGTGCAGACGTAGATCGTATCAATGTCTTCTCGATTAAGGAGTGAAGATACAATATTAAACTGTTTTTGTACTCCTGGAATCGTTTCATATTTGAATGTATCTGGGATAAATGGAATGGTTTCTAAGTCCCATTTCTTCAGTGCAGGGTCATACTGGTCTGGATAAGACATGGTAACTAAATGTCCGACGCACCATGTGATGACTGCCTTGTCTCCTTCCATGTATCCGTCTCTATTTTTTGCATTTATATTCAGTGCCGCTGCGAATTCTCTTGCGACACTTGGTTTCTCTGTGATAAATAGTGCTTTCAAAAAATTACCTCTTTCTAAAAGTTTTACGATATATTATAACATAACCATTGAAAACATGATATAATTAAATCTAGTTCTTGTGGAATTCATATTTGTAGAATCATGATTCCACATAAAATTTATACTGAAAGGATGATGAGTATGTTTTTAAATGAAGCAACCAAACTTCGTGCACAAACAATTATCAAGGGACTTGAAAAAAGAAATATGCATGGTGTTTTCTGTGCAACCAAGGAAGACGCCCTAAAACAGGCTCTTAGTTATATCAAAGAGGGTTCTTCTGTTTCTTGGGGTGGTTCTATGAGTGTTTCTGAGATTGGACTGATGGATGCCTTAAAGGAAGGAAACTATCATCTGATCGATCGTTCTGTTGCAAAGAATTTTGATGAGCAGCGTGAGATCTTTTCTAAGGCTGTCTTATCTGATTATTTCCTGATGAGCTCTAATGCGATCACCTTAGACGGAGAACTGATCAATATCGATGGAACTGGTAACCGTGTTGCGTGCTTAAGTTATGGTCCTAAACATGTGATCATGATCGTTGGTATGAACAAAGTTGTCAATGATGTGGAAGATGGTATTAAGAGAGTTCGTAATTTTGCCAGCCCTCCAAACACTCTTCGTCTCGGACTGAAAACTCCTTGTTCTATGACTGGACGTTGTGGTGACTGTTATGGAGATACCTGCATCTGCAGTCAGATCGTTGTGACAAGACGTCAGAGTGCAATGATGAAAGATCGTGTCAAAGTAATCCTTGTTGGTGAATCCCTAGGTTATTAAGGCACTCGCTCTTTCTATCAAATATCACAGAACACAGACATTTTATCAGGCATTTTCACTGGATATTTTATCGCCATTCCAGTGAAAATGCCTTTTCTATTCTTGAATTTTTATAACAATCATAGTAAAATCAAACTATATTATGACACAATTCGACATTTTTTATAACAATATTGATATTATGAGGTTTTTCTATGAATTATGATATTTGCCATTCATCTATCACTTATTTTCCACTGCTTCCACTTTCTAAAACCGTTTCATTTGAACGCAAGGTATTGGATATCCGACAGATGCCTGCTCAGGTTTTATTTCCTCATTGGGATGATGAATTTGAGTTTATATATGTTCTCTCTGGCATGATGGAATTTCGTGTCCGGCAGAAGGCTTTTCTGGTTTCTTCTGGGGAAGGTTTCTTTTTAAACACTGGGGAGATTCATTCCGCTTGTACATATCAGTCTTATGACTGCCGCTTTGTTATCTACCGGATCTGCCCTTCTGTTCTTTTTCAGACAGAAGATAATCCTTTATATCAAAAATATATCAAACCTCTGGTCGATCATCCTTCCTTTGGATTTTTAACGTTCGTTCCAAAAGTGCCTTGGCAGAAATATATCCTTGAAATGATCCGCAAAATGAATGATATCTGTGACCGTCCTGTTGATGGTTATGAATTGAAGATCAACCATTTTGTAAACGAGATCTTTTATTATATCTTTCATAATGTGAATCTCTCCAAAGAACTGTCCTTAAAAGAATCCAGAGATTTGGAACGTATGAAAGATGTGATGATATATCTTACTAAAACGATCGACCAAAAGCATACACTCGCTGATATTGCTTCTTACTGCCATCTAAGCAATAGTGAATGCTGCCGACTCTTTCAAAGAAATGTTCATCTAAGTCCTGTGGATTATCTGAATCAACTTCGTATTCATATGAGCTTGCCTGAGATCATAAAACATGAGAAAAAGATAACAGATATCGCTAAGATGTATGGTTTCTCTGGCAGCAGTTATTTCTCTGAAATGTTTAAAAAGACCCTCGGCATAACGCCAAGAGCCTTTTATAAATCTGTTCTTCAGCAACAAACTCTTTCTTCTAACGCTGATCCCATTCACGGAAGGCGATGAATTTCGTCTTCCAAAGAAGGCTCAATGCTGGTGTTAATGCCCAGATCATCTTTGTCCCTTCTTGCATGATCAGATCAATCTTTAATATCCCCGCATACAAAATTACCAGTAGTAACGTAAAGATCACTAGTAATCCATATGCAACAGAATAAGAATTATGCACTTTCTGCCCGATCTTCTCACTAAAGTAAAAGCGATCCAGTGTCAGAGAAATGATCGAAATCACTGATAAAATGATATTGATCGTATAAAATGTATGCATATCCATATGATTAAACCAGGTTGCCAAAGCACCTAGAAAGATCATAATCTGTGCATACCATAATACTTTTTCCTGTTTTTCATATTGATTTCTCATTGATTGAAACCTCTTTTTCTTTCTTTTAATAATGAATAAATACAGGATCTCCGATCTTCGTCAGGTTATATACAGATCTTGCATCTGATAATGTTAAGTTAACACATCCATGAGATCCATTCGTCTTATAATACGTTGGTGACCAGCTTCCCCAGTCTCCTCTGCTGCTGTAATGATATCCTGTTCCTGTCCACATGATCCTTGTCCAGTATCTTGTTGGAACACTGTAATCCGCACCTGTTAATGTCTTTGTAAGTTTCTTCTCTTTGATGTCATAAACACCAGTTCTTGTGATACGATCTGGTGTTGCTTTTCCAGTGATACAGGTTGTGCTGAATACAAGTTTTCCTTTCTTGTAGACGAAAACTTCCTGTGCTGACAGGTCAACTTCACTGTAGTTTTGTGTATCCCAGTCGTTTTGCTTGTTCGTATAATCCATACGATATCCTTTGTGGCTGTAGACTGGTTTTAAGCTTGTAAGTAAAGCCTGTTCATTCTCCTTGGAAGGGTCTTTCTCATAGGCTTTAATCGCAGATTCTTCTGGTGCTTTCTTTAACGCTTTCATTGTCTGTGCGATAACTTTATCATAATCGATACGCCATCCATAGTCTCCACCACTGACTTTGATCTTCTTGCCAGAATGTGTCTTAAATGTTCTTGCGATTCCCTGTGTCTTGTATTTTAAGCAAAAGCTTTCTAACCATTTCTCGACGGCAGGCTGATCTAATTTTACAGTATGTCTCTTTGTGTTTACTTTGATGCAGTCTTTTAACGCATCTGGACCTAATGTTTCTTTGACATTATTGTACTCATTGTAGGTTGTCTGCATCTGTTTTAATTCTTCATCATCATGATACAGACCAGGCTTTTTATAGACGTCCGGATTCTTCTTTTCATCTGTCAGATTCAGTGTGTTACTTAAAGACTCTATGGATTTCTCTACTGCGTCATAAAATGCTTTACGGTTTAAGTAATTTCCTTCATCTTCCTTCTGGATTACACCGTATTTCTTATCTGCAGAATATACGATCGTTGCATCCACTGGTTTTGTGATCTTATATGTATCACTGCCTTTGATCAAAACGGATTGTTTTAATTTGGTCTTTAATTTCTGCTCTGATAATGCAACTGCTGTCACTTTGGTTTTTTTGCCACCAAAGATCGTTGAAAATACACTTTGGCTGTGCTGCTTTTTGTAAGCATCCTTTACATGTGATTCTGTCTTAAATGCAAGATCGATCTCCTTACCGGAAATCACTTCCTGTCCGTTATTTCTTCCCTTGATCTTTAACTTGTAAGAATCAATGGATTTCTTTACTTTCTTCACTGATTCTTCGTATGTCATTCCTGACACATCAACCTTGTTAAATGTACTCCCCGGATACCAACGGTTCTGATAATGGGCATGGACACCGATAGCGGCTGCTATTAAAACAACCGCTACGGCACCTCCTATGATTCCCCCTTGTTTCTTTGTAATCCTCATATTGATTTCTGCCTCCAAATACGACTCTGTGATGGATTATTCATAGAGTGGATATTTTTCTGTTAATCCTAATACTAATTCGTTTGCTTCATCAAGTTTCTTGTCTAATAATGTCAGACGAATAGCTTTTGCGATCACTTTCATATCGTCTTCTTTCAGTCCACGAGTTGTAACAGCTGGTGTTCCAAGACGAAGTCCTGATGTTACGAATGGAGATTTTGGATCGTTTGGTACAGTATTCTTATTACATGTGATATGTACAGAATCCAGTACTTTTTCAGCTTCTTTTCCTGTCAGATCATATTTCTTAAGATCTACTAACATTAAGTGGTTGTCTGTTCCTCCAGATACGATATCGAATCCTTCTTCGATCAGTGCATTTGCAAGAGTATCTGCATTCTTCACAACCTGTGTCATATATTCTTTGAATGATGGGTCTAATGCTTCTTTGAATGCTACAGCTTTACCAGCGATCACATGCATTAATGGTCCACCCTGGATTCCTGGGAAGATTGCTTTGTTGAAGTTGTATTTTTCGTTCACTTCATTGCTGCACATGATCATTCCACCACGAGGTCCTCTTAATGTCTTATGTGTTGTAGTTGTTGTTACATGAGCATAAGGGATTGGGCTCTGGTGTAATCCTGCAGCTACTAATCCTGCGATATGAGCCATATCTACCATTAAAACTGCCCCAACTTTGTCAGCGATCTCACGGAAACGTTTGAAGTCGATCGCTCTTGCGTATGCACTTGCACCAGCAATGATCATCTTTGGTTTGCATTCTAATGCGATTCTTTCTACTTCATCATAATCGATGAATCCTTCATCATTAACTCCGTATGGTACGCAGTGATAGTTCTTACCAGACATGTTGACTGGGCTTCCGTGTGTTAAATGTCCACCGTGATCTAAGCTCATTCCCATGTATGTATCTCCGACATTCAATACTGCGAAGAATACTGCCATGTTTGCCTGTGCTCCAGAGTGTGGCTGTACATTTACATATTCGCATCCAAATAATTCTTTGGCACGTTCTCTTGCAAGATCTTCTACCACATCTACATACTGGCATCCACCATAGTAACGTTTTCCTGGATATCCCTCTGCATATTTATTTGTTAAATGACTTCCCATTGCAGCCATAACAGCTTTGGAAACAAGGTTCTCTGATGCGATCAACTCAAGATTTGTTCTCTGTCTTGTTAATTCGTTTTCCATTGCTTCTGCTAATTCTGGATCGTAGTTCTTTACTTCGCTAAAATCAAACATTGTTTTCTCCTTTATATATTTATGTAAAATAATATTGTGTCTCGTATGTTGTGTCTTATTCTTATGATCATTCGATTGCCTGATCTATCTGATTATTCCTGGAACTGTTCTTTTAATGCTTCTACTGCACGTTCTACACGGCTTTCTTTGATCAGAACAGTGATCTTGATCTCTGATGTGTAGATTAAGTGAATGTTGATTCCACGATTATACAGTGCTTCAAACATCTTAGAAGCTGCTCCGCTGTTAGACATCATTCCAGCTCCGACGATAGATACGATTCCGACTTCTTTATCACTGATGATATCTTCGTAATCTGCTTCATCAAATGCTTTCTTTAATGTTTCAACGGCATGATCTGCTTCATCCTGTGCTACAACGAAAGAAATATCTTTATTCTCTCCACGTCCGATGGACTGAAGGATCAGTTCCACGTTGATTTTTTCTTCTGCAATGGCACCAAAAACTTTTGCTGCGATTCCTGGCTGGTTTTTGATTCCTTTGATTGCGATCAGTGCAACTTCAGAGTTAGACTGAACACCGCTAA
>QWCN01006371.1_pt1 | contig 10950 bp, 8 predicted proteins | sample 1972711 | NCBI WGS metagenome assembly QWCN01 (sample SAMN09866707, study PRJNA288562) | Human gut metagenome isolate term1_stool, whole genome shotgun sequencing... | isolation source: gut | host: Homo sapiens | place: USA: California | reverse complement strand
GTATTATTTATATGCTTATAGAATACCACAGAGAAAAACGTTTTTCAAACACCAATTCAGGTGCTATAATAGAATTCACAGATGAAAAAATTATCAGTGAATAGTAACAGGAAATGAGGTATCAAAAATGTCAGCATTAACAATCAGCCCGGAGGATGAAAAAAGAGTAAAAGGAATGGGCTTTCTGAATAACAGAGGAACCGACCTGTTTTCTGCAAGAGTTCTCACGACAAATGGAAAAGTAACTGCAGCACAGCATCGCTGTATGGCAGATGCAGCAGAAAAATTCGGAAACGGTGAGCTTTTGTATACCACCAGACTCTCTGTGGAAATCCCAGGAATTCCTTATGACAAGATTGAAGAATTTCAGAAATTTATAGCGAAAGAAGGCCTGGTAACAGGTGGAACAGGGGCTAAGGTACGTCCTGTAGTGTCCTGCAAAGGAACTACATGCCAGTATGGACTTCTGGATTCCTATGCAGTATCAGAAGAAATTTACAGACGTTTTTATGAAGGCTACAGGGAGGTTGCACTTCCGCATAAATTTAAGATTGCAGTGGGTGGCTGTCCGAATAACTGTGTGAAACCAGACCTGAATGATGTAGGAATTATTGGACAGAGAATTCCAAATGTCAATGCAGATGTATGTAAAGGCTGCAAGAAATGTGCCATTGAGGCTGCCTGTCCAAACAAAGTGGCAAAGGTGGTTGATGGGAAGATTCAGATTGACAAAAACATATGTAAAAACTGCGGCCGCTGTGTTGGAAAATGTCCGTTCCATACCATTGAGGACGGCGCTTACGGCTATAAGATATACATAGGTGGACGCTGGGGTAAAAAAGTATCTCAGGGACAAGCCCTTGGCCGGATTTTTACATCCAAAGAAGAAGCCCTGGATGTAATTGAAAAGGCCATTCTTTTCTTCCGTGACAATGGAATAAAGGGAGAACGTTTTGCGGAGACTATTGAGAGAATTGGCTTTGAAAATGTGGAGAAGCAGCTGTTGGAGCAGCTGTGAAAAGACGTTACCCGGGAGAGTCATTACAATTGGTGGAAATGCTCTGCACAGATAAAATAGAATTTGGAGGAAATATAACATCTATGAATACAAGAGAACAGATCCATGCATTATCTGAGGAAATGCTTGAAAATCTTGGAAAGCTGGTTGCCGTTGATTCCCAGCTTGGCACCCCGTCAGAGGGGAAACCTTTCGGAGAAGGACCGGCAGAGGCACTTGAGATCGGGCTTGAAATTGCCAGAGAGCTTGGTTTTAAAACCGTAAATCTTGATAATTACTGTGGTTACGCCGAAATGGGAGAAGGCGAGGAAATCGTAGGTATTGCAGGTCATCTTGATATTGTACCTGTAGGTGGTGACTGGACCTACGATCCATTTAAGCTGACACGAGATGGCGACCATGTATACGGACGTGGAACTACAGATGACAAAGGACCTGTAATTGAAGCTCTCTATGCGATGAAACTTCTAAAGGATTCCGGTGTGAAACTAAACAAAAGAGTCCGTCTGATCATGGGATGCAATGAGGAGACCGGTTCCAAATGTATGGCACATTATAATGAGGTAGAGGAAGAGTTATCCTGCGGCTTTACACCTGATGCAAATTTCCCATGTATTCATGGTGAAAAAGGCTATATGTCCATGATGGCATATTCCAAAAATACCAGAATTATCTCCATGAATGGTGGCTTTGTTTCTAATGCAGTATGCGATAACTGTACCACTGTGATTCCGGCGGAAGCTGGTCTTAAGGAGAAACTGGAGCAGATGCTTTCCGAAACAAAACTGCAGGAATATAAAGTTACGGAAGCCGAAAACCAGATCACCATTTATGCAAAAGGCGTACCGGCTCATGCCAGCACCCCGACACTTGGTATCAACGCAGCAGGTGTTACCATGGAATGTCTTGCAAAGGCAGGCTTTGAAGACGATTTTGTTAAATTTTATAATCAGCACATTGGAACTGCCTGTGATGGCTCCGGTGTTGGCCTTAAAATTGCCGATGAATTTGGTGAGCTGACCTTCTGCAATGGAATCGTAAAAACAGAGAATGGTGTGATTTCCTGCACCATCGACATTCGTGTACCTGTAACCTTCAAAAAGGATGATATTCTGAATCGTATAGAGGGTAATCTGGAAGATGAAAATGGCCGTATTGAGGTGGGGGAAATCGGTAATCCGTTGTTCTTCCCAAGAGAATCTCCGCTGGTAAATGCCCTGTACAAGGCTTATGTGGATGTGACTGGCGACACGGAGAACAAACCAATGGTAATTGGCGGTGGTACCTATGCCAAATCTCTGAAAAATATTATTGCATTTGGTCCGGAAAAGCTGGGTGTGGATTATCGTATTCACGGTGCAGATGAGTTCATTCTTGTTTCCGAGATGGAAGAGGCTGTGGAAGTGTATATGGAAGCAATTAAGAATTTGTTAGCAATTTAACCAAACCCAACAAGTTTAAATATAAAAATAAAAGAAGAAGTCCTCGAATGTTTCTGGCATCCGAGGGCTTTTTTACGTGATCAGGAAATTACTTTGTAATACTTCTTAAAAAAATGTCAATATCTGTATCAGAAATGACAATACCCGAATCGTTTTTTTATTGAAGAATGGCTATACGGCTGTCTGTATTGCCAGTCCACTGGCCTGGTTCGGTGTGTGCACTGCTGATTCCCTGCTATTACAGGATGATGAAAAGCAGCGCACAGACAGCTTAAATTGTGGACTCCATATTGACTTGAAAAAACAGATATTTCTCGGTATTATTATTGGGAATATCTGTTTTTTTGTAAGAAAAATCGAAGAAAGATAATTTTTATACGGTTATGTCATTCGATGATAGCTGTTTAGAGGAAAAGGGAGAAATTTAAAATGAATGAAATTATAAAAAGTTTATATAATAGAAAATCCATGCGCGTATACGAAGAAAAGTCCATTCCGCAGGAGATGAAGAAGGTCATCCTTGAAGCCGCAGCCCAGGCGCCTACAGCAGGTTGTCAGCAACTTTATACTATTTTGGACATTACAGATGAAGAATTGAAAAAGGCTTTATCTGAGACCTGCGACTACCAGCCATTTATTGCGAAAGCACCTATGGTACTGGTATTCTGTGCTGACTGCAAGAAGTGGTATGATGCATATCTGGAAGCTGGCTGTGAGCCAAGAAAACCAGGTATAGGAGACCTTATGCTTGCGGTGACAGACACGGCAATTGCCGCACAAAATGCAGTTGTGGCAGCGGAGAGCTTTGGTATCGGTTCCTGCTACATTGGTGATATTATGGAAAATTATGAGAAACAAAGAAGACTTCTGAACCTGCCTGATTATGTTTTTCCAGCTGTTATGCTGGTATTTGGCTGGCCCACCCAGCAGCAAAAGAATCGCCCTAAACCCCAGAGATGTGCACAGGAACATATTGTCCATGAGAATACCTACCGCAGTATGGACGACACTGAACTTCGCGAAATGTTGAGTCACCAATACAAAAATTCCACCTTCGAAGACTGGTGCAAAGCCTTCTGCAAAAGAAAATATAATTCCGATTTTTCAAAAGAAATGACACGGTCGGTGGGGGAATATCTGAAGCAGTTTGAGTGAATATTGCTGTTTTTAGAATTACTTATATCAGGGAAAAGGAGAACAATAGGATGTTCAGAATTGGAATAGCAGAGGATGATCCCTCATTCCAGAAGACAATTTCCGAATATATTGAGCGTTACAAAAAAGAAACAAATATAGATATCCAGGCGTCTTTTTTTCAAGATGGAAATGAATTGGTATTTAAATACGAACCCATATATGATGTTCTTTTACTGGACATTGAAATGCCAAAAATGAATGGTATGGATGCTGCCAGAGAAATCCGAAAAAGGGATCAAAGAGTGCTGATTATATTTATAACCAACATGGCGCAATATGCAATCAATGGTTACGAAGTGGGTGCCTTGGACTTTGTCCTGAAGCCTATAAAATATTTTTCTTTTTCTATGAAACTGGAAAAAGCCCTGAAGTCTGTGAAAGGCCAGGAGTCTGTTAATATTCTGTTGGAATACAAAGACGGGATGAAAAAAGTGTCCTCCGATGAGATTGTTTATGTGGAGATTCGTGATCACTGGCTGCATATTTTTACGGTAGATGAAGAATATCAGCTTCTTTCTACCCTGAAAGAATTTGCGGCAAAATTGGCAGACTATCATTTTATTTGCTGTAGCAGTTCCTTTTGCATTAACATGAAATACGTCACAGATTTTCAAAAGGATATTATAACCTTGAATGATAAAACAGAATTAAAAGTCAGCCGATCGAAGAAAAAAGAGGTAAAACAGGCATTACTTGATTATTACAAAGGAGGGCTGCGCTGATGGTATCAGAAATTTTATCCCAAATTCCCATATACATAGGACATGCATTTTTTTCAATCAACGTGTTCCCAATCATACTGTTATTTTCAATTGGCATTCAGAAAAGAAAACACTTTGCATGGCGAATTGTCCTTGGCTTTCTGATATCCGTATGTTGTTCTGCGCCCTTTTCTCATGGGCTTTTTACATACATCATGCAGTTTACCTTGTTTGTATTCAGCAGTTATTTTGCATACGAAATTTCCTGGAAAGAGGCTTTGTATAGCGTTACATGTGCCTATGCAGTACAGCATATCAGCTATTGTGTATATCTGATTTTGTTTCGACCAGTTCATGGAATACCGGTTTATGCACCGGCATATATTGTGTGTGCAGTGTGCATTGCACTTTTGCTGTACTGGTTTATCGGAAGAAAATTACCTGAAAATGGACATTATGATGTGGATATTCGTTTCTCTATGATGTCGTTTTTCCTTATTATCATGCTCGCTCTGGGGCTTAGTATTGCAGCAGATACCATGTTTAATGCAGAAGAAAATAATCTCTATTACCTATGTAAAGCATACGATCTGATTTGTTGTCTGTTTGTATTATGGGAACAGATGGATTACAAAAATAAATTGAATAAACAGAGAGAGCAGGATCTGGAAAAACAGGTTCGGCTGAAACAAAAGGAATTGTTCCGGCTGAGACAGGATGATGTGGAGCGGATCAATCTGATCTGCCATGATCTAAAAAAACAGCTGGAGCCACTGAAGCTTTTCTCAGATGAAGAACAGCAAAAAGCATACTATGATCAGGTGTGTAAAACTATCCAGTCTTATGATTCCCAAGTGGAAACCGGAAGTAAAGTTCTGGATACTTTGCTGTCCCAGAAAAGACTGGTATGCATGAAAAATAACATAGAATTAACCTGTGTGGCAGACGGGAAGAAAATGGATTTTATATCTGCTGTGGATTTATATACTATTCTTGGAAATGTAATTGACAACGCAATTGAGAGTGTACTTATGGTTTCTGACGAAGAGAAAAAAGTGATTTCCACATCTATTTGGACCAAGGGAAATCTGCTCCTTATTCAGATACAGAATTATATGGAAAACGAGAAAATAAACTTTTCAGAAGGGCTTCCTGTGACTACAAAAAATGCACATGATGGTCACGGATATGGGTTGAAAAGTGTGCGAAAATGTGTGGAAAAATATAATGGAAGTATGGATATTACAGCGGAAAATCACATGTTCAGCCTGACGATTATTATACCTGTCGCAAAATAAAGTGCAAATTACGAAATCTGGAATGCCTGTTACGAAATCTTAAAATATCCTTTTTGAGTATGTGTTAAGCTCCTGACCATGATGAACGCGCGGTCATAAAAAGCAAAAAACAATATTTATTGTTGATCAAATGGGAGGAAACATATGAAAATCAAGAAGGAAATCACCCGTGGTCTGGGTGCTGTTTCAGCTTGTCTGCTTACAGTTGTGTCCATAGGAACTCCTGTGGCAGAGGCCTATGAGGGCAGACTAAACACAGTGCTTGGCATTGAAACTACAAAGACAGTTTCGGATGAAGGCTTAGATGTTGATACAGATTATTATAAAAGCGATTATGGAACTGATATTTATGATGGAGATAAGCTGCAGCAGCTGGAGGATGATGCGGCAGCACAGGCAGTTGCAGAACAGGAAGAAGGTTCTGTTCTTTTGAAAAATGACAACAATGCACTTCCACTGGCGGCTGGAAGCAGCATTACACTTTTTGGACAAAATTCTATTGAGAGTACGGAAAGTGTAGCTGGAAGTACAGGTTTTGGCGGTCCGCAATCCTACTCAGGACCTTTTTACAGTTATCATTCTACGGCTAATTCTACCCAGGAACTGGTAACTTATCTTGGAGCAATGGAGTCCGTTTATGATGTTAATCAGACAATGGTAAAGGCTTATCAGGAGAGCGGTTATATGCGTGTAAAATCTGTTGACGATCCGCAGATTGGAGAAGCACCAGCAGATTTTTACACAGAAAATCTGAAAAATAGCTGGCAGGATCAGTATAATGATGCAGCTGTTGTTATGCTTACAAGACAGGCAAGTGAGGATTGTGACCTTCTTCTTGAAGATCCAGAGGGAATCAGTCAGCTGGCTCTTCATCAGGACGAAAAAGATCTTTTGAATATGCTGAAAGAACAGAAAGAGCAGGGCGTATTTAAGAAAATTATTCTTCTTGTAAATTCTAACTGGGCTATGGAGCTTGGAGACCTGGATGATTATGATGTGGATGCATGCCTATGGATTGGTTCCCCTGGTATTGTTGGATTTACAGGTGTTGTAAATCTGCTTCAAGGAGAGGCGAACCCATCTGGAAAACTGGTTGATACCTATGCGAAAAATTCCCTGTCAGCTCCGGCTATCACCTATGCACAGATGAAAAATACGCCAGAGTGGGCGAATCTGGATGAGGTTCTGGAATATTGTTCAGACAGCGATCAGTATGTTTCCAACTATCTGATCTATGCAGAGGATATTTATGTAGGATATAAATATTATGAAACCCGTTATGAGGATACCGTACTTGGAAACGGAAATGCAGACAGTATAGTTGGTTCCTCAACTGGAAAAGCATGGAATTATAATGACGAAATCGCTTATCCATTTGGCTATGGACTTTCCTACACAACCTTTTCCCAGACCCTTGATGGTGTAGAGTATGACGAAACAACAGATACTTACAACGTAAAAGTTACCGTGACAAATACTGGTGATGTAGCTGGAAAATCTGTTGCAGAAGTCTATGCACAGACCCCATATGGGGATTATGAAAAAGAGAACAATGTGGAGAAATCTGCAGTCCAGGTTGTGGGCTTTGATAAGACAGATATCCTGGCGCCAGGTGCTTCTGAGACACTGGAAATTCCAGTAGAAAGATATCTCCTTGCAAGCTACGATTACACCAATGCCAAAGGCTATATTTTAAGCGAAGGCGATTATTACTTTGCCATCGGCGATGATGCACACGATGCCCTGAACAATATTCTTGCTGCAAAAGGTGCCAAGGGAATGACAGATGCATTGGGCGAGAAGGCTAAAGGAGATGCAGAGAAAGCATACTCCTGGAACAATGCAAAACTGGATACAGAGTCCTATAAAATGTCCCGCTATTCTGATATGGAAGTAACAAACCAGTTCGACGATGCCAATTTAAATAACCTTGGAACAGACACTGTAACTTATCTTTCCAGAAGTGACTGGGAGGGAACATATCCAGCAGAGCAGGTTTCTGTAACTGCAACTGAGGATATGATGAAAACTTTAAATGGTGATCTTTATACAGAACCAGAAGATGCACCATCTGTAGATGATTTTACCCAGGGAGTAGATGCTGGCATTAACTTTGTTGCAATGAAAGATGTAGATTACGATGACGATGCCACATGGGATAAATTCCTTGACCAGCTCACGGTAGAAGAAATGGCTTCTATTCTCCCTGACCAGAACGGTTCTGTACTAGTTGAGAGTATTGCAATGCCGTCTACCTACCGTGGGGATGATATGGACTGTTTGGAGCAGGTAACTTTCAAACTTACTGGAAAATCCGGTATTGTATGGCCTTCCACCGTTGTTATGACCTGCACCTGGAATAAAGATGATGTTGCGAAACGAAGCAGCATGACTGCAAATGAAGCTTATTTTATGGGCGCAACAGAAATCTGGTCTGGCGGCCCGAACTGCCATCGTACACAGTTTAACGGACGAGCTTCTGCTTACTATTCTGAAGATGGAAACATGGGATATCTGGTAGGAACTGTTGTTGCTGAAAACGTTCAGAAATATGGAATTATCCTTGGCTATAAACACATGGTTGTAAACGACCAGGAAGCACATCGTGAGAGTGCGGCAACCTTTACCAATGAACAGGCTCTTCGTGAGCAGTATCTGCGAGCTTTTGAGGGAGCCTATACAAAAGGCGGCGCAATGGGTTGTATGACAGCATTTAACAGAATCGGCTGCACTTACTGCGGAAGTTCCTCAGCACTTCTTACAACTGTTATGAGAGGAGAATGGGCTTACAAAGGACATGTTACTTCTGATGCGGTTGTAAATATGGATTACAAGAAACATTATACTTCTAACATTACAGCAGGACTTGACTACTGGTGCTGGGATATGGCAGGATTCGGAGCTTCCGATGATTCTTCTGTAGTGCTCAGTAAAGACATGGTTACGGAAGCCATCGAAAATGGTGACGGTTACATGCTTCAGACTCTGCGTAATGCAACCAAGCACAATGTTTATGCACAGGTTCATTCTATCCTGATTAATGGACTGGATGAAACCTCTCATGTAGTACATATTACTCCATGGTGGAAAACAGCTTTGAAAGCGGCAACAATTGGATTTGGAACAATTACTATACTGTTTATTGTACTTTACTATCTGGAAATGCTGGTTTGGAGTAAAAAGAGAGGAGAAAATGCATAATGAATATCAAAGATAAGATATTAGGAAAAAGAATCAGCGGCATTTTTAATGCATTAAATATTCTGCTCGGCCTGTTCTGCATTATTTATTACAGTATCAACGCAAACCGTGTAAATGAGTTTAATAAAGCTGTTGATTTTTATCTTGTACTGGCCATTATGTGCTGTGGGATTTACGTATTTGCAGATTATGTGATTGCGGATATTTTCAATCTGATTGCAGTTGTGTTTATTACACTTTCCATTGGAAAAATGATCGTAAACAGTATCAACACTTTTGCAGATGCCTTGAACGGAATTTCCATGTTCGGTTCTTCTGGTGTGATCGGTTATATTATTGTGACAGCGGTGGTTATGGTTATCATGCTGGTGCTGGAAATCGTATCCTGTTTCCTGAGCAGAGAGAAAAAGAATGCAATGAAGGTGGTTGTTTCTGAAAAATAATTTCAGAAGTGTAAAACTTAATTATAAAAAAATCCGACAGAACAGGTATGAAAATACCATCTGTCGGATCTTTTTTATCTATTTGTAGTTCTTAACAAACTATGTTCGCAAATATACTGGAACACAAAATAAAAAATAATTCCCTTTGAAACGGTGGAAAGTGTCAGTGCCCACCAGATTCCATTCAGTCCCAGTGCAGTGTTTGACAGAACCAGTGCAAGGGGGATTCGTATAACAGTCAGGCCAACGCTGATCAGACTGCAAAGCTGTGTCCGTCCAAGACCAGACAGGGCACCCACAGTCATCATTTCCACGCTGAGAAAAATTTCGGAAAATCCGATGATTCGCAGGTAATCAACGGAAAGACGGATAACTTCCTCCTCGTGGAAAAAGAGCACAGAAATCTGCCGCGGGAAAAATACAAAGGCAATAGTGATCAGTGCAGCCCAGCATATCAGAAGCCGAATGGAAATATGGTATCCTGATTTGATTCGGTCTTTTTTTCCTGCTCCGTAGTTCTGCCCCATGAAAGCGTTCAGGGCGGAGCCAAAACCATCAGCTGTGTTCCAGGAAAGGGACTCAATCTGTCCGCCTACACGCTGTACGGCAATAGCACCGTCCCCGAATCCGGAAACCATTCGGGTGAGTATCATGGAGATGATACAGTAAAGGCTTCCTTGAAGCGCAGTGGGGGTTCCAATGCGAAAGACTCCTTTTAAACAGGCAATATCCGGTCGTGAAAGCAGACGGATTTTGTGTAGTACATTGGCTTCACCGTGGTCACGGAGAATTTCTGTAACAAGGATCAGCAGAACTATAATCTGTGCAGTAACAGTTGCAACTACTGCTCCTACAACTTCTAATCTGGGAAATGGTCCTACACCAAGAACAAGAAGCGGATCAAGGATCATATTCAGTATCAGACCAAAGAAGTTTGCCTTCAATGGTGTTTTGGAATCGCCCTGGGCTGTGAAAAGACCTGTCAGCACCTGGGAAAGGAAGGAAAACAGGATTAGTCCGCAGGTAATCCGCATATAAATTCTGGCACTGTTGTAAGTTTCTGCATCATTTAATGCAAAGAACTGCAGCAGCGGATTCGTAAATAATATACTGATCAATGTAACAAAAAGAGAGAATAGTATGGTAAGCTGCAGAGCTGCCTGTGCAAAGCCTGCGGCAGCCTTCTGATCACCTCTTCCAAGGGAATGCGCCATGTTTACCTGTCCTCCCATTCTTGCCAGGGAAGAAAGTCCCTGGGAGAGCCAGACGTACATACCTCCCACGCCCACACCCGCCACTGCTTTAGAGCCCAGCATTCCTATCCATGCCATATCTGTAATGTTGTAGGCGGTAGACAGGAAGGAAGAAGCCATGATTGGCAGTGCCAGCTCAGACAAAGTCCGTAAAATAGGACCGGAGGTGAGATTTAATTGTTTCTTTTTCATTTTAGATCTCCTGAAAATAGTAAAGTATCATTATTATACCATAGAAAACGCATTTTAAGAAGATGAAATATGACTTGAAAATACTCTAAAGCCTGTTTGAAAAAGTCTAGAGCGTGTTTGAAAAAGGCTTTCTGCAAGATGTGCGTCACAATTTGTGGGAGATTTTGTCCGGATGAAGGCGCCGTAGCGGGCTACGGCAACTGAA
>QWCN01006370.1_pt1 | contig 10951 bp, 12 predicted proteins | sample 1972711 | NCBI WGS metagenome assembly QWCN01 (sample SAMN09866707, study PRJNA288562) | Human gut metagenome isolate term1_stool, whole genome shotgun sequencing... | isolation source: gut | host: Homo sapiens | place: USA: California | reverse complement strand
CGGATGCTGTTCCAAGTAGAGGCGCAGGGCTGCGGAGAGTTCCGCGAGCAGATGCCTGTACTCTTCCCTACCGTAGATCCCGTCATCCAGGTTATAGCGATCGAAGATGCCGGTGAACCGTTTCTCCAGTTCCATGACCAAGCTGCGTTGCTTTTCGGGAGGTACGAGGGGATAGTCGATCGAAAGCAAGCAGCACAGGGTGTCGAACTTCGAGAAGATCAGCCCCTCGTACAGTAGGGCGTCGGCCCGGGTGGCGGCCCGGAGCGTGTCCTCGCCCGCAGCTACGGACTTTCGGTAGAGGGACGCCGCGGCCCGGCTGCGCGTCTCGATGAGCTGACGGGCATGGACCAGCCGGGGGTGTCTCTCCTGCAGAAAGGCTTCCAGACGCCGGCGGTAATGCTCCGTATCGGCGGCATGGTCGTTTTTCATGATGTGTTGCGTTGACTGGTCCGATACACGGACCGGGAGGTTCTACATGCCGACGCCTTGTCTGCTTTGCTGCCGGGCAGCCACGTCGGGAATGTGCATCTCCGGTTCGGGAGCTTGTTCGGCCGGGCTCTGAACAGCTGCCTGAACCTGCTCGGGACGTCGGTACTGCACGAACTCGAGTCCGTTGGTCTCGGGGTCTATGCGCAGGTTGTTCGTGTAGCTACGCCCGTCGCGGCCTTTCAGTTTACGCCCGTCGATCTCCCCGCCTTTGAGCAACGTCTCGCGCATCTCCTTGTCCAACTGCTTGTCGATGAAATCGGGAATGTAGGTCTTGGAATAGTACGGTTTGGCGATATTGAACTCCATGCGGTGGGCATCGAATTGAGCGATACCCCGGAATGTGACGTCCTTGTTGTTGAAGTAGTGGCAGTTTTCGAGCAAGACGCGTCCGCCACGTTTGAGTTCCTCCTGTTGCGTCTGGTTCAGGCGCGCGTTATAGATGAAATTGGGAACGATGACATCTTTGCACGGCACATAGATCATGCGGTTGGTACGGCGATTGAAGGCGGCGTAACAATATTCCCCGTCGTGCTTCAGAACACGGTCGAGGGTTTTACCGGAACGCAGGTCCTCCTTCTCCTGCGCATTCAACGTTGTTTTCAGCTCATCGTCGAGCAGGAACTCGGGAACGGCCAGCGGGCTCTGCACTTCGAAGCATATCTTGCCTTCCTCGGTTTCGTGCTGTTTTGGACGGATCGAGTACATACCTGCGAGCGTGATATCCTCCCCTGCCTTGATGCTAAGCGGATAAAGCCTCGAACTATCCTTGCCTAGGGCCATTTCCTTAAAAATACCGTCTTCCTCCATCTGCTGGATATCGAAGCCCATCGCTTGCAGCTCCTGTTTGGGCATACGTACTTCGTCGTAGATCACTTTCTCGAGCTGCTGCGTAGAGGTGCGGTACTTGCGACTCATAGCCAGGGCTTCATCGTCCTTGGGATCGACCTGTAGTTTGAACAGGAACGAGGCCACCTGGCCGACCATGTTGAAAGGAACCTTGTACAGTTCGGGAACGTCCGACGGATTCTGGCTTTGTCGCCGGAAGTTCGCAACCATATCGGCTAAGGCACGGCTATCGAGGAGTTTGTAGAAAGCTTCCTGGTTCTTGGCGCTCGGCTCGACTGTACTCCAATGTACATGGCCTGTTTTTTTGTCCTTGTGGGTCTCCTTAGCCAAGGCTTTCACATCTCCGTTCTGCGGATAGCGCAGCAGGATGGTTTCATGGTCAGGGTCGGGATGCACGGGCATCTTGCGTTCGGCCTCGGGGGCCGGGTTTTCGGTTTTCTTTGCCATTACAGTTAAATTTGAAGATTAAAAACAGGTTTGTAACGGCGAAGATATGGGACTGAAAATGCGGTTGTTCACCCTGTCACCCTCAGTCACCCTCCGGCCGCCGCAGTCCGTTTCGGAGCAGTCCCGCCTGGCTGCAAAATTTACGGCCGTATCGGCCGATGTGAACGACTGTATCTGCCTGACGGACACAGCCCGCTATCGGAGCGATGAGTCGAATGCGGCCATCGGCAACCGGTTGTGCAACCGGAATACGATCGAGTATCTCGGAATTTGAAGAGTCTGTATACCCCAGATTTAACCCCCTCGAATTCGAGGGGGTTAGAAAAGAGGCCGGACTGAACGCCTTTACCCTCTGCAAGATCGACCGTTCGATTCGGTTGTACGGTCGGTTATATTCACAGAAGTTGCAGGTGATATCTACGGTACGGTTTCGGTTTTGATCGTCCGGGGTATTGATCTGCCGTTCCAAGCGATCTTTACCGTCGAAGCATTTGAAGTAATGGGAACACAAACGGCCTTTTTGCGGGCTGCGGACTCGCCCACTCCGGTATGGAAGTGATAAATGTTCTGATCTAAGGGATAGAGAGGTAATGTCCGGCGATTTCCACCGATCGAAATACCAAGGTGTATTAAATGAAAAATCCCCGGCTGCATGACATGCACAGCCGGGGATATATTTCCGCTCAGGATATGAATTATTTGAGATATTTGGCTTTGATGCGTACGACCTTGCCATCACGCATGACCACCAATTCGCCGTCCTCTTTCTTGGTTTTCTCGATCAGACGCTTTCGGGCGAGTAAAATCCCTGCATTGATCTTTTCCTGCATCTGTTTTATTTAAAGCTCGCTCATAAGTTGTAATCGCTTTATAGGATAACGTATCTACTATTGGGATTGTCGTCGTTGAAGTTCTTTATCCCGGAAAAATCGACGAAGCCCACATCGGGAGGTCATCGACGTAACGTTTCACCACTTCTCCATTGCTCAAACGGAAAAGAAGCCGGGCCTCGACATCCTCTATGGAGTTGTCGTAAACGTACAGCCTGTCGACGTAAGGCGCGAGCGCCATGCAGTTTGCAATGGACTTGTCGTAACGGGATATGATCTTGCGGATGGGAACGTCATGGCCTCCGTTGAGCACACGGCTGGCCACACGCTTGGCATTGATAGTCGGAGAGTCGGTCGATACGAAGAACAGGCGTACGAAAAAACCCGCTTCCTTAGCCCGGAGAATATAATCGACCTTGTCGCTTGCCGACATCACGGTCTCGAATATATGGCTTTTCCGTTCGGCAAGACATCTTTCGCGCCACGCTTTGCAAAAATCGGCGGCACGGAGTACGGCATTCCGGTCGTTCCAGTCGCCGAACATATCGTGCGCCACATTGTCCGGATTGATATATTCGGAGTCTTCGAGCCATTCGTGATGAAGGATCTTCGATGTCACGGAGGTTTTGCCGGAGCCGTTAGGCCCGGCGATCACGATCAGTACGGGGCGGTGTTCACTTGCTGCCATTGCGGAGCCTGCTTATGGTTTCTTCCACTCTGGTACGCGCCTCTTGTGCGGCGGCCTCGATCCCGGCGGCCACACGCTCGGCAGCCCGGCGGGTGTTCTCGCGGGCATCCTCGGCTACCTCGCGCATGATCCGGGCCATGCGCTCGTCACCGGGTTCTTCCGTCGACGTAAGCCGATAGCTGTTCATCTGTTCGTCCGACATATCTTTTTTTATTATAACGTCGAAGTTAAGAAAAAAGTGTGAAATACATATATCGTCAGGCGATATAGATCCACTTACAACGATTCGATGCCGTTATCGGATTCGGGAGCCACAAGTCTGAAAAAGCGGCGACAAATATTCGTCACGGATAACGGAATGGTCCCGGACGGGCTATTTGGCAGCCGGAGCCCCCTTAGGCTGCGGGATGAGATGTTTGAGCTTCGGGTCGGCCTTGATGCGTTTGAGTTCCTTCTGGATGATCCGGTTCACCTCCTCGCGGATACGCTCGTAGTTTTCCATAACGATGCGTTCCATGCAATCCTTGCCGTTTTCGTCCCTGAAGACGGTTATCTCGGGAATGGGAACATAGGAGGCCGTCTCGCGGGCCACGGCCTCATTGTCCACGACGATCTGGGCGTGAAAGATCTTCTGCTCGATCTTTTCGCCGAAGTTGTCGGCCACGGCCCCGACGAACACGCCCTGCGACAGGTTGCTGATCTTCGAGGGTGGAATGAGCGAGTCGAGCTGCGTACTGACCGAGCGGGATTTCTGCTCCGGGGATATGGACATGGATTCACGCCTTTGCAGGATCTTGCCGAAACGCTCGGAGAGCGTCTTGGCGGTCTCGCCCACGACCTGTCCGGAAAAGACGTTGCCCACGGTGTTTTGGATCACGGCGGCCTCCTTGTCGCCGTAGTCGCGCTTGAGCTGCGAGTAGTCCTGAAATCCGAGACAGACGGCCACCCTGTTCGAACGGGCCGTGGCGATCAGGTTGTCCAGTCCGCGAAAATAGATCGTCGGAAGCTCGTCGATGATGACCGCCGATTTGAGTTTGCCCTTTTGGTTGATAAGCCGTACGATGCGGCTATTGTAGAGCCCGAGGGCCGCCGAGTAAATATTCTGACGGTCCGGGTTGTTGCCTACGCAAAGTACCTTGGGCTCGTCGGGATTATTGATGTCGAGGGTGAAGTCATCGCCCGTCATCACCCAGTAGAGCTGGGGCGAGATCATGCGCGAGAGCGGTATCTTGGCCGAGGCGATCTGGCCCTGCAACTGGTCCTGCGCTCCGCCTTTCCATGCATCCATGAAGGGCGAAAGGTAGTTTTCGAGCGAGGGACGCGCGGTGAGGATCGTGAACAGGTCGGCATAGCGCTTGTTCAGCAGTTCGATAGCGTGCGGGAAGGTACAGTAGCGTCCGTCCTCATAGATCTTCAGAAACCAGATGACGGCGGCCAGCAGGATGATGGGCGATTCGACGAAGAAATCGCCCTGCTTGGTGATCCATGTTTTATTGAGGTTCAGCATGATCGTATAAGCGGACTCGTAGGCGTCCGAGATGTCGGTCATGAATCTGGCGTCGATCGGGTTGCAGCGATGCGAGCGGCGCGGGTCGTCGAAATTGATGACGTAGAATTTCGGGGGAACCTTATAGCAGTGCAGGTGCGTACGCAGGTGGTTGTAGGCGATGACGGACAGATCGTCGAACTTGAAGTCGTAGATGTACAGCGCGAAACCTTTCTCGATCATCTGCTTGATGTAGTTGTTTACCACCGCGTAGCTCTTGCCCGAACCGGGAGTACCCAGCACCACGCTCGCACGGAAAGGGTTGACGACATTGATCCAGCCGGAATTCCACCGCTTCCCGTAATAGAATAGCGTGGGAAGATTGATCGAGTATTCGTTCTTGATCAGCCGCGTTTCCTGCATGAAACTTTCGTTCTCGTCGTTGAAAGGATCGTCCGTCATTCCGCCCGAGAGCAGCCGTCCGAGCCAGATGCCCGCCGTGAGCAAGCCGATATAGCCTGCACCGAGAGTTGCCGTATAGAGGAAACCCGTGGCGGCGGTTCCGAGGTGCAGGTGCAGCAGCAAGTCGCAGCCGAAAAAGAGTACGGCTCCGGCCGTTGCACACATTACGATACGGCGCACGGTGATCCGTTCGCTGCGTACGCTGCGCGTGCCAAGGCAGGAGAGTCCGAGCAACACGAGGCAGAAGAGCTTGGTGTAGAACGTGGAGTTAAAGAGCCCCGAAGTACGTTGGAACCCGGCCAGTACCCGGTCGACGATGCCGGATGTTCAGCCGAGCTGTTCCAGTCAGCGGTAGCAGAACCAGTAAACGTGTATGACGAGTAGCAGAACGCTGATCGCCCGCATGAACTGCATGACCTTGGCCAATCCTCTCAGATCGTCTTCGTGTTGCATGGGATAAAGGAATTAGGCAGACAAAGATAACGGTACTTCCGTGAAAGGGAGATCTAAGACGAAGGATGTCACCGTATGACACCTTCCGGCACTCACAGGCCGCCGAAGCGGGAACATAGAGAAGGATCACGACTTTCCTATTTCTGTGGTTCTTCGAAAAAAACGGGGTACTCTACCGCGACGACGGATCGCGCCTCGTGGATAGCAATACGCTCGTCGCCCTCGCGCTGATGATCGCCGAAAGCCGTACAGAGGGAAAGGAGATAATGACCAAAGTGGTGGTGAACCTGATTAACCGGAACGACTGATTTTGCCCCTATATACAGACGGGTCGTTACTTTCGTAGTAACGGCCCGTCTTGTTCCATGTGCCGTGTGTCGTGGGTGAAGTCCGGCTTTACTCTAAGACATTCGTTCGTTTCACTATCGGGTGATTTCGGTGACCGTAATATCCCGAACCCCGGAGGCGATGGACACCTCGTATGTACGGCTGTTGCCGCCGGAGTCGCTGATCGTGAAGCGTCCCCGGAAATCGCCCGAGGGAGTGATGTCGACCGGAACGCTGAGGCCGGCGGCCGTGTTGTAGCCGGTGGTCTTACTGCCTCCCGAGACGATCTTCGCCCCGTCGATCGAGACGCTTCCCGAACCCGACACGTTGCGGTAGGCGATCGTGAACCGGCCCGTGTAGCCCGGCTCGCCGATACGGAACGTGACGGTCGCCACCATGCCGACCTTGCTCGTACTGTAAGCGACCGTGAGCGGATTGGCCGCCCGGAACACGGTCGAGGCATCGACCGTTACGGGATTGCCGTAGGCGTCGCTCAGCGTGAAGCGTATCCGTACGTTCCCGGGCTCGGACTGCGTATAGCCCACCTCGAGCGGCGTATCGCTCACGACCCGCCGTCTTGTCCCCTGCGGAAAGTTGCTCCCGCCGAGGAGGGCGCGGCCCGTACCCTCGACGAGCTCGTAGCTCAGGTAGAGTGCGGCGTCGGGATCGTTCGTGCAGAAGGGCAGAAGCTTGAGTGTGGCCGTCTGCGAGCAGTCGTACTCCGGAGCGAAGCCCTCGGAGAGCAGCAGCGTGGTCATCGAGACGCGGCAGTCGTCGTTGCTGACTCCCCGGACGGTCACCTCCATGCGGTAGTGGCGGTTGCGTCGCAGGTTGAAGTCGTCCGTCGTGTTGCCTCCCAGAAAAACGTAATAGTTCAGCGGAACGCCCATAAAGCTCGCATGGATATGGACGAACGTCGCTCCCTCGGGGGCATGGACCCTGTCCCGCAGCCGGGGCTCGGTGACGGCCGGGTTCGTGCCGCGCAGGTTCTCGGGCAGGTAGTACGTGCGGGCGGGCACGCTGTTGTCCGCAATCTCCTGCTGGTCGAAGCCCGAAAGCAGCGTTTCCGTGGCAGGCCGGTTGTCGGCGAAGGGCGCGAGGGTGGCCGGAACGCTGCGCAGCGCAATGGAGTGCAGTTCGAGGCCCGGCGGGCACTCCTCCCCGAGCGAAACGCTCAGATCGAGCCGTGCGAGGCATCGCTCCAGCCGTAGAGGTATCTCGGTGACTCCTTCCACGCGGACGCTTTGCCGGGCGGACATGGCGATACCCCCTCGGGCGAGCTCCTCGTCGTTGCGCAGCGGCAGCGTCCAGACGGCCAGCTGTTCGGCCGTCAGCTCGCCCGGATCGCCTCCCGTATTGGCCAGCGCGAACAGTTCGTAGTCGCCCGGGGGTAGGGTCAGCGAAACGCGGCCTCCGGGATTTTCGAGGTGGAGATGCTCGGAGGCTTCGGGTGTCGTTTTATGGAAGAAATAGAGGCTCAGATCGTGCACGGCGCTCTCCTGTACGGTGCCGTCGCCGCTACGGGTCATGGCCTCCGGACTCAGACGCAGGGTCAGGGTCGCCTCCCGCTCCGTACCGGGTACGGGCAAGTCGTGGGCCGAGAGGCAGCCTACCAGTGTGCAGCAGAGTGCGAGAAACGACTGAAACAGATATTTTCGGATTGTCATAATATGCGAAGGTTATGGGCTGGGGTTATCGGGCCCCGGCTCGGAATGAAATGAAATGAAATAATGAGGAATGGATAGAATGAATCGGGAAACGGTATTATGCGCCGATACCGATCGTCTGGGTGGTCGGGGGTTCTCAATCGGCCACGGTGATCGTGGTGTTCACATCCTGTCCGGTAAGTCCGGCCGGCGAGACCGTGACGCGGTAGTAGTCGTTGCGCAGGATCGTACCGTTCTCGGACTTACGCCTTACGGTCAGGCTGCCGTCCGTGTCGAAACGGAACAGAGAGATCGACGGCAGCGATTTCTCTCGTGCCTCGGTCATCGAGATCGGATCGAAAAAGGGGCGGGTGGCGTTCGGTCCATCGCAAACGGTACGGAGACTCGTTCTTCTCCCGAAACCGGAGAATTCATTTCATACGTTTCCTTGCCGCAAGAGGCAAACGTCCAAGCGGCCAGCATGGCCGTAATCCAACTTTTCATTTGGGATACTTTTAATGTAATGGGTTAATACTAAAAATGCTTCGATGCAGCTGTTCGGGAACAAATGTATCATTGTTCTTCCAGCGACCTTACATATTCGCTGCCGGGGGCACATTGTTTTTACGGATAAATTTCATCTATTCGACTCATAGACAAATCGATATATTTATGTCAATAGCAAAAAAACGATACGGTGGACAAATAAAACGGACAAGCTGCAACAAAACCGCTTTTGCCGATGTCGATACCGATATAAACCATAAATGAAAGAATTTAAGTGAAACTACATCTTGTAAACCATTGTCGCGAACACGGGCTCTACATGGCCACATGGCCTAACGAACCGTCCTGTTTTCAGATGCAAGGCACGGGGACGGAACGCTACAGACGGTTTCTAAACCGACATCGAATCTGTCTTGCTCCATGCCTGATACTGTAGAAATAATTCAATTGTTTAACTATGTACAAATGTACGACGTTGGAACTGGACCATTACCCGGTCAACGATGCCGGATGTTCAGCCGAGCTGTTCCAATCAGCGATAGCAGAACCAGTAAACGTGTATGACGAGTAGCAGAATGCCGATCGCCCGCATGAACTGCATGACCTTGGCCAATCCTCTCAGATCGTCTTCGTGTTGCATGGGATAAAGGAATTAGGCGGACAAAGATAACGGTACTTCCGTGAAAGGGAGATCTAAGACGAAGAATGTCACCGTGTGGCACCTTCCGGCACCCACAGGCCGCCGAAGCGGGAACATAGAGAAAGCCGTACCACTGGGCCTCTTGTGGAACATTGGGCGGTTTGGGAGGAGCCTTTACCCGTGACATTCGAGGAAAGAACTGTTTCTCAAACTTACAGAATGAGTCGAAAACAAATAATCCGGACATATGTCCGGATTATTTCGATATAAAGGTCGTTTCGTTTCTCGAAACTCGGTGCAGCAGGGTACGAAACTCTATTCTCTTTTTTTATAGACGATGCCTTTCCATGTGATCGTATCTTTCCAGACACGGGCATATTCTCCTTTTACATAGTACATTTCAAAAAAAGAATTGTCTATTGCAGGAAATTTCAAATCAATATGGTTTACTTTTTCCTCTAAATTATAATTCAATATAAGATATAAAATTCCATAAAACAATCCATCTGCACTATGTATGGGCAGATATTTGCCAGGGGAAATGGAAAGCGATATGGATGTAGTTCCTTTAGGCAACATGATACTTCGATTATTCTGAGAATAATTTAAGTCATAAGACTTATATGTATTATCCGTAAATACAACTATCTGTAATGGGTCGTGATAAGGTAGAAAAAAAGAAACCTCTACGCTATCCTTCGTGATAGTTGAATCACAAAATTGTATCATTTCAAATCCTTTATGTGCAATTTGAATAGGAGGTGTGGAATTCAATTCTATAAATTGTTTATCTATCCATTTAAGTGAACATTCTGCTAATAATGCACCTGGATAACCTGGGGTTTCTTTTCGAATCAATTTCATAAGATTTTTATCGATCTCAATAAAATTTCCATATTCGTCGTAATAAGTCCCGGAAATATTATTTTGTGCATAGATAGGTAATGTCATACTTATCCAAAAGCAAAGGGAAAGGAACCATTTCATAAATTTAATGATCAGAAAACTTTATTGGATTGGTCAAGTTGTTTTGCGTAGTCATGGATATACTCATATACGAGTTGACCAACTTCATCCCTTATATTTCCTACAGAATGAACGTTGATCTCTCGGATGTGATTGATCGGCAGCGGAAAACTCTTATCGAAAGAATACTGCATCCGATACGCTTCAATTTCCATTCCACTCATTTCAGCATATCTTTTATCAAATGGTGCATTGCGTCCTGCATTATACAGCAAATTATCAGGACTAAATTGCAGTCCTCCGGCTTTCAGCGATTGACGCACATGGGTAATTTCGTGAATAGCCAAAGCGTCGGAAGAACGTTCGATATAGACTTTCCCGTCCTCTCCCAAACGAACGGTATGCATGTTACTTTCTGCAGGAGGATTGGCGAAAACATATGTATGCGAGTCTTCCGCCAGATAGTCTATATCCGAAACGGCTTGGTTCAGATTATCCAATCTGCTTTGGGAATTCGATAGTCGATTATTGTACGTTGCGATCTTTTTGTCGCTAAGTCCTTCCGTGGCGAGTTGTTGCGTCGTTTTTGCCATGTCTTTCTTTATGGATTCCATTTTCTTCGCTATCTGTGCTTTCAGCCGTTCTATTTCTTTTTTATCCTCCCAAATCATACCCGTCGGATCGACCCTGTTGATCGGATCATTTCCACAATAAGCATACGGGCTGACCGAATAGTATTTCTCCGCCAACGGGTCCGAAACGAACCACCGGCCGATTCCGGCCTGATACATTCTCGCCCCGTAATCGAGCATTCCCAGATCGCCGACGGTCTGTTCTTCCTTGCCGTTGAACTTGTACCGATTGACTGAGGAAACCGCATACGTGCTCTCGGGACAACGTTCTCCGTAAGGATAGTAGTAGTTCTGTTCCCGAACCGTCCCAGCTTGGTCCACGATCACGCGAACGCTGCCCAAATGGTCTTTCACGAAGTAATCGACCGCACCGTTCGGCCGCACCGTGCCTCCGTCGAACAGGGCCTGATCCAACGACAACGATCCGTTCGTGCGTACATATATCAAAGAACCCGAATATTCGTACCCGAAAGAGGAGGTCCCGTCGCTCACCGACAGTTTCACCCCGTCGGCAGAATAGGCGTACTTCGCT
>QWCN01006367.1_pt1 | contig 10952 bp, 6 predicted proteins | sample 1972711 | NCBI WGS metagenome assembly QWCN01 (sample SAMN09866707, study PRJNA288562) | Human gut metagenome isolate term1_stool, whole genome shotgun sequencing... | isolation source: gut | host: Homo sapiens | place: USA: California | reverse complement strand
GGAAAAGGATGAAAAACCTTGCCAGATAACCGAAAACCCTTGATATACGGGGCTTTTCCGGTTTGTCGTAATTATACCGTAAGGGCATACCTTCGCCACTATGGCCCTCCAAAACGGCGTGGACGTGAAAACGGTCAGCAGTATGCTGGGCCACTACTCGGCAGGCTTCACCCTGGACACCTATGCCCACGTTACCACCGACGCGCAGCTGAAAGCAGCGCAAACCATGGGGAATATCCTATCCGGCGCTATCTGATACTTTCCGCTATCCGCTCCCGTTGGGGTCAGCGTTTGGGTCAGGAAATAGCAGCGGGAGAAAACAACAACTTATGCAAACAAAAAGACCCGAAACCTTACGGTTTCGGGTCTTTTTGGCACGCCGTGAGGGATTCGAACCCCCGGCCTTCTGGTCCGTAGGTTGTCCCGAAGAAAAAACGGAGCCGTTTCGGCTCCGTTTCAAGCTGTTTACCGATATTTGCTGGACAGGCATTCCTTTGTTTCCGCCCGTAACTGCCTGTTCCAGTTCTATTCTGGGTCAAAAATGGGTCAAAATACTTTTCCATACAGCATATGCTATCGCTTAAGGTCATTGTACCATAGTGTAAGAGCATATACAACAACGAACCTAATAAAAATGTGAAAACCTCCACAATTCAAGAATAGGCTTCCCGCAGCCCTGCGGGGCTGCGATGCCGGAGAAAGCGGACGCACGCTGTAAACGCATACATCCGCTTCCTCCGGCTTTGCTGTGTCAGCTGACGAGACCCTCGCACAGAAGTACCCCGTGTTTGCCCTCGTGAGCCGCTGTGTGACCTCCTTCGGGGAAGGGAAGCATCCCAGCCCAAGAGAAGGCTTTCAAGCCGGTTTCGGGCGGATTTGGAAAAGACTCCGCGTTTGAGCCGTGTCGTGTGGCAGCGCAAAAATGACCACGCTGTAATCAAAGAATACTGAGACCGGAAACGACAGGCGTTCCTTCCCCCCACACAAAACGGCAAAAGCGGGGGCGCTTGACGCACCTCCGCTTTTGCCATATAGAGAAAAATCAAAGAAAGGCGGCTTGTTAGTTCTCTTTGCGCTTACGGGTGACGATCACCGCGCCAGCCATGACAGCCACAAGACCCATGCCCAGATACAGGGTGATACCCGCGTCGCCGGTGTTACCGGACTTCACGTCCTTACCGTCGTTCTTCTTGTCATCGGTGGTGCTGGAACTGGAACTGCCGCCAGTGGGGCGGGTCAGCTTCTTGTAGGACTTCTCGGCATCCAGCAGGGTCTGATAGTTGGTGACAAGCTCCTTCTGCGCATCGGACAGCGCGTCATAGGCCTTGCGGGCGGCCTTGATGCTGCTGCCGCTGTCCTTGGTCACTTCACCGATGGCGTCGATCTTGGCGATCACATCCGCCACAGCGTCCTCGTCGGCCTGAGCCTGTGTCTTGAGGTTCACGTAGTAGATCACAGGCTCCTTTTCGCCCTCCTGCACCACAACGCGCACCATGCGGTGGTTCAGGGAGTCAAACTTGGCGCTCTTGCCGTAAACGTCGTTGATGTAGACGTTGGTGTTCTCCGGCGCGTCCACAGCCACCTCAACGGCGGTATCGGCCACGGCGGAATACACGTCCACGCCATCCTTCAGCGCCAGCTTCTGGCCGTTGATGGAGATGGAGGCGGGAGCGGCGGTAACGCCAACGGGAGCGGCAGCCGCGTCGGTCTTATAGATGGCGCTGACCTCGGTGGACTTTTCGCCGATGCTGCCGCCATCGACGTTGGAGGCGGTCTGCACCTTTACGTACTTGACCCAATCCAGCTTCACGGGCTGGCCGTTCTCGTCTACGGCCCAGTCAAGGTCGAATACCTCGCCGCCCTCGGCACCGGTGTAGGGATTCAGGCCGTTATAGCAGGTGTCGGCATAGCCCCACTTGGGAACAGCCACATTGAAAATCTCATTACGAGTGGTTCCTTTGCCGCCCAACAGCGTACCGGTAACGGTAATACTGGTATCATTTTCAGCTGTCCACGGGAACAGGGGATAGAGGGCTTTGTTGGGATAGAGATAGCTGGTGCCGGAATAGCCCATGCTGTCTGTCCAGTCTGCCGCCGTACCGGAAGCGCCGCCATAGACGGTGGAGGTGCCGGTGGACTTGGTGTAAGTTATGGTATAATCCCAATAGGCGTGGTTGCTGTAGTGGTCGGAACCAGCCAGCGTATACCACGTCTTGCCATCCTGCGATACCAACACATTGGCAGGCTCATAAAAGCTGAAGTCGTTGGTGCCGTAGTTGTTGCCCCGCACCACGAAGTCCACGCCGTAAGGGTGGTTGGGATCGTTGGTGATCAGTTGGTCAAAGCGGTAGATGATGTAGCCGCCGAAGTTGCCCAAAGATACCAGCATATTCATACCAGTACCACCCTGCGGGAAGCCTGCCAGCGTCCGCTCCGGCATGGTTCCATAAGTACCCGTTGCGTTATTGGAGTTGTTGGTGTACTGGCTGGCCAGACACAGATATTCCTCCACCGCTGTGGGGGTATCCATAGCGTTATCCCGCTGGTACACCGTAACATTAAAGCGCAGCTTGCGGCCAGTGGTAGACTCTGCCAGCACATAGTAGGTCTTTTCCATCCGCCGGGAATGCAGTCCGCTGGCCTCAAGCTCGGAAGCATTGACAGGCAGCACGTAGAAGCCATCCTTCTGCTCCAGTGCAGCGCCCTCTGCCTTGTATTGTTCATCGGTGAGATAGACTTTCTTTGCCTCAGTATTAAAAAGGAAAGAAGCGGTCTCTGCATTGCGGTCAAGTATCATGCTAAATCTGTTCTGTGCCGTCTGCACTGGAGTATAGAGGGTCGCATTTTCTACCTTGACCTCTTGGATGGGGCTGTCTGTGTCCTGCTCCCACGCCAAGAATACATTTTCCTTTTCTACCTTAATCCTGTTACAGAGCCAGTCGCTCTCAGGGTATTTCGGTAGTATTCCACGGGTAAACAGAACTCTTTCGGGCGCAAAGGTTGTTTTGCTTAAATCGCCCTGCGCACGTGTCACAGCGCAAAAACCTTCACTGTCATATTCTGGTGTCCAAAGAGTTGTACCGGTTGCAGGGCCGCTATTATCAATAATCGTATAGCCTTTGGCAGGGCGGACTAAGATGTGGTCGACGGCGGCAGGAATCTCAATCACATTGAAGGTGCCATTTCCGACAGCTCTGGTCTCTGCCTTCATGGTCAAGGGTTGCTTAGTTCCGTCACCAAAGACCGCATACACTTCGGCCAACGGCAATACGTTAAACTGCAGTTCACCCTGTAGCGTCGGATCGTCCACCGAAGTGGCTGTCAGCACAAGAGCATTTTTCACTTCTGTGCCCTTGATCGCAATGCTGGATTGTCCGTCCCAAGGATTCTTTGCGCTGTACGGCATCACGGAGGGATCGTTGACTGTCCAATTACAGACCACCGGCTCGCCCTTTTCGTTGGTGGCAGTCACGGTGACCTTCTCGTTCCAAATGACGCTTTCCTTGTCTGTGGTCAGCGTCAGCTTGGGAGTGGTCACGCCGCCTGCCTCCACCGTCACCGCGGCGTAGGCGGGGGAGCTGACGACATTGTTGGTACTCTTACCCTTGGCGCCGTTGGCCCACACATACCAGTCGCCTGCTTCGGGGAAGGTGATGCTGGCCGCACCGCTGGAGTCGGTGGTGACGCTCTGGGCGTCGCTGGCAAACAGCGTCTTGCCGTAGTAAACGGTCTGCGTACCGCAGACGTTATACTGCGTCCCGCTGGGACTCATCATGTTCGTCTGCGCTGTCTTACAGGTGATGGTTTTGGCCTCACCCGCCGTGGCGGTATAGCTGTGGGTGGGCGCATCGCCGTCCATGAAATACTGGAAGCCAGCGTAGGCGTCACCCCAGAAGCTCCAGTCGTCGAACATCGCCACGTCCACCACGTCGCCATCTTTCAGGATGATCCAGTCCGCCGTGGCGCCGGTGCTGCCCGACATGATGGGGTACACATGGTTCACATAATAGGTCAGGTTCTGATCGTGGCCCCAGAACTGCGTCATGTACATACTTCCGGCGCCACCGGACACGGTAAGCGCGTCTCCGCCTACCGTCAGCTTGCCGCTGTTCAGGTACTCCTGCTCCAGCATTTTGATGAACAGGTGCAGCACCGTAGGCTGCTCGCCCGCGTCCGCACGGGTGTATTTGCCCAGACCGTAGTCATCCAGATCAAAATACTCCACCGTTACCGGGACATAGGCCAGCGTTTTGCCGCTGGTGCCGTTTTTGTACTTCCCGTTATCCGACAGGGAGAAATAAACCGTGACCTTGCTGTTGTCTTCACCCGCGGCAAACGCCAGCGTGGGGATCAGGCTCAGCACCATCATCAGCGCCAGCAGAAGCGAGAGGATTCTCTTTTTCATCGCGTGATTTTCCTTTCTCTTTTGTATTTTTCTTATCTTAAAAGGCCGTGAGGCCTGAATTTTTGCGCATATGCGCAAAAACATAAAGCGATATCGCTTTATGAGGAGATCTTCTGGACTTGAGGAGGCTGGGAGAGGGGAGCGCCCCCTCTCCCGCCCGGAGAAAAGCGGCTTATCACCGTAGTCAGCCGCAAAAAATAACGCACAGCCAAACCCGGCTATGCGTTGTGGAAAAACAAAAGCGCATGGCCCAAATGACCGTGCGCCGCACCTCTCATTTTGGCTTCGGGAATGGCAAAACCAACCGGCCCGGTGCATAGCGTATCTGACTTAGCCCCCTCGCGCCGCGTTTCCGCGCCGCCCAAGGCATCACAGTGACCTTCTCGCGGGGCCTCTCACCCCATTCCGCCGCCGGGTGTTGTTTTCGCATTCGCGTTTGTTCCCCGGCGCACCGTCCGTATCTTTAGTTGTCGTAATGTAGTGTATCACATCGAAACGGGAATTGCAAGGGAGATGTCCGGTGTTTTTTACGAAAACAGTTGACAGGGCAGGGAGGGGGCATCCCGGCCTTAAAGGTGGTTTTCGGGCGGTTTTGCGGAGGACTTTCGGGACGAAGAGAGAAGCAGGAGAAAGGCAATGGCGCTTTTCTGCGCCATTGCCCATTCACAGCAGCCCGCAGTGCGAGCTGCCGCAATGGTTTGCGGGTTTTGGAAATTGACGCTTTTTTCGAGGTTCCCGGAACAGTTTGACGCTAAATTTAAGAAAAGTAGCCGCAGAGCCCCGTGACACAACGGTTTGCGGCGGCGCTTTGATATGAAATTGATACGCTTTGCACTGTTATAGCCGATAGAAGACCTCCATAGCAACGCAAATATTGGTACGCCTTAAACAAAGATAAGCGGCAACTGGGAATTGATAACTTTCTGATAATAGTGCGCCCTTCCTGTAGCTTTTCTCTGGCCTTTACGGTATTGTGTACCGTTACAAAGGAGGGTGATATTATGCCAAAACGACGTGCAAACGGAGAGGGCAATATCCGCAAACGCAAAGACGGTCGATGGGAGGGCCGCTACACCGTTGGCCGCGATTCAGAGACCGGCAAAGCCATCATCAAGAATGTTCTCGGTAAGACACAGGCGGAAGTGAAAGAGAAACTAAAGACCGCCATCGAGGAAAACGTCGGCATCGACTATGGCAAGGTAAAGAGCTTCACAGTCGGCAGTTGGCTGGAGGTCTGGATGGAGAACTACGCAAAAATCAAGCTGAGACCTTCAACGTTCAAAACCTTGCAAGGTTTCCTGAAGAACCACATCAAACCACAGATTGGCAGTATCCCGCTGGCAGAATTGACCTCTCTGGATTTACAAAAATTCTACAAACATCTGCTGGAAGGAGGGAGGGTAGATCGAATCGAAGCGAAAAAGAAACCTAAGGGACTTGCTCCGAAAACTGTTCGCAACATCCACCAGATGATCTGCTCAGCCTACAACCTCGCCATGGAGCAGAAATTGGTAAACAAGAGTCCCACGCAGGGCTGCGCCCTGCCAAAAGTAGAGCATAAGGAGATGAAAACCCTGACCGCCGACCAGCTAAGCGCATTCTTCCGCGAAGCCAAGGAGACCGGCGTGTACGAACTCTACTACCTCGACCTCGCCACCGGTCTGCGTCGAGGGGAACTGCTGGGCCTGAAATGGGCAGATGTAGACTTCGACCACAGCGTGCTGAAAATCCAACGAGCTATCTCAAGACAGAACGGCAGGGTAGAGGAGGCCCCACTGAAAACAAAAAACGCCTACCGCACCCTGCCGTTGTCGGCAGATGCAATAGACGTACTGAAAATGCAAAAGAGCAAGGTTGGCGGCAGCGAGTGGGTATTCCCATCGCCCACAGGTGGCCCCATGTCACCGGACAGCGTCCTGCATATGCTGCAACGGGTGCTGAAACGGGCAGGACTGCCAAGGATACGTTTCCATGATCTGAGACACACCTTCGCAACGATGGCACTCCAGAACGGCGTGGACGTGAAAACCGTCAGCAGTATGCTGGGCCATTACTCGGCAGGCTTCACCCTGGACACCTATGCCCACGTTACCACCGACGCACAGCTGAAAGCGGCCCAAACCATGGGGAATATCCTATCCGGCGCTGTCTGATACTTTCCGCTGTCCGCTCCCGTTGGGGTCAGCGTTTGGGTCAGAAAAAGGCGACAGGAGAAAATAACAACTTATACAAAACAAAAATCCCCGAAATCTTACGATTTCGAGGACTTTTGGCACGCCGTGAGGGATTCGAACCCCCGGCCTTCTGGTCCGTAGCCAGACGCTCTATCCAGCTGAGCTAACGGCGCATATCTCTCCAGACGACTTGATTATATTAGCACACATTTTTCCAAAATGCAAGAGGTATTTTTACTTTTTTTGATTTTTTTCTGGTTGTCAAGCGGCGGCATTTGTGGTATCTTTAATAGAAAGAGAAATGTATGCCTTTGGCGGAGGGAAAAGTATGAGCACAAATTTCAAAACCTGCATGTTTGGCGGCTTTGACCGCGGAGATGTTATCAATTATATTGAAAAGTCGGCGAAAGAGGCCAAAGAGCGGATCGAAGCGCTGGAAAACGAAAACAATGAGCTGCGCAGCAATAACGAGCGCATTGAGCAGGCGCTTCGCGCTCTGCATGCGCAGGCCAAGCAGCAGCGTCAGGAGGAGCAGGGACAGGAAGCCCTGCAGCAGCAGCTGTCAGAGGCTCAGGTGCACTTGAATGAGCTGGCGGTAGAGATTGACACCCTGCGGGCGGAGAATGAAAAGCTGCGGGCGGAAGCGCAGTCGCTACGCACGGAGAGCGTCAAGCTGCGGGAAGCTGCCGACGATTATGCGCATTTGAAAGAGCACATTGCGGATATTGAGATTAACGCGCACCGCCGTACCGAGGAATTCCGGGCCGAGGCCATTGAAAAGCTGCGGCAGAGCGTGGCGGCGCAGCGCACCTGGTGCCAGGGACAGCGGGGACAGTACACGCAGATGAACGAAAAGCTCCTGCAGGAGCTGCGGCGGGCGGAGGAAGTCATTGCGAATAATGATCTCTCCGGGTTCGACGCTATGCTGGAAAGCCTGCAAGCACTTGAGGACACGCTGCAATAATCAAATAGTCAACAAAAAGGGCGCTTTGCGGTTCCGCAAAGCGCCTTTTTTCTGTAATGGGAATATCCTTTACAGCAGCATGATACCAGCGTCCGCACAGGCTTTTTCCGTCTCTTTGTCCCACAGGCTGGCCTGTACCTCGCCGATGTGGCAGGTGCCGATCATAATCATGCACAGACGGGACTGGCCGATACCGCCGCCGATGGTCAGGGGCAGCTCGCCGTTCAGCAGCATCTTGTGGAAGGGCAGCTCGCGGCGATCGTTGCAGCCCCGGGCGTTCAGCTGATAGTCCATAGCGGCCTCGTCCACACGGATACCCATGGAGGAGATCTCGAAGGAGCTGTCCAGCACGGGGTTATACAGCAGAATATCGCCGTTCAAAGACCAGTCGTCATAGTCGGGAGCGCGGCCGTCGTGGGGCTTACCGGAGCGCTTCAGGTTGTCGCCGATCTGCATCAGGAACACGGTGTGATGCTCACGGCAGATGGCATGTTCACGCTCCTTGGGGGTTAGATCGGGCCAGCAATCCTCCAACTCCTGGGTGGTGACGAAGTAGACCTCACGCTCCAGCTTGGTATGCAGGCTGGGGAAGGCGATCTGCAAAGCCTCATTGGTCTCCACCACAGCGCCTACGATGGCGCGGACGGTCTGCTTCAGGAAGTTGACATTGCGATCCTCGCGGGAGATGACCTTTTCCCAGTCCCACTGATCCACGTAGACGGAATGGAGGTTGTCCACTTCCTCGTCACGGCGGATGGCGTTCATATCGGTGAACAGACCCTTGCCCACGTTGAATTCATAGCGCTTCAGCGCCAGACGTTTCCACTTGGCCAGAGAATGCACCACCTGACCGTTGGCGGCCACATCGGGGATATCGAAGGTAACAGGGCGTTCCACGCCGTTCAGGTTATCATTCAAACCGGAGTCCTCGCGGACAAACAGGGGAGCGGAAACGCGGCGCAGATTCAGCGCCTGCCCCAGATTGACCTGAAAGTTACTCTTGATGAACTCGATGGCGCGCTGCATCTCGTAGACAGACAGCGGCGTTTTGTAACCGGCGGGAATGAATACCTTACTCATGCCTTAGCACCTCTTTCAATAAAAATATGCATCCTATTATAATAAAGTATAGGCCTGTTGGCAAGAGAAAAATTTCCTAAATCTAATGAAAAAAATTGCCGCCTCCTTGTGGATGCGGCAATTTTTGAAAGATATTGCTTACTTATAGGACTCGATCATGGCCTTGAAGGCGGGCAGGCTGCGGCGGATCATGTCGTTGGACACGCAGTAGCTCAGGCGGAAGAAGCCGGGGCAGCCGAAGCCGTCAGCGGGCACCACCAGCAGGTTGTGCCCCAGCTTGGCCTTCTCGGAGAAGGCGTTGGCGTCGCCGTTGGGAGCCTTGACGAACAGGTAGAAAGCGCCATCGGGCTTGGCACACTCGTAGCCCATCTCGGTCAGGCTGTTGTACAGCAGGTTGCGGTTCTCGTCGTAAGCCACCAGATCGGGGCGCTCCTCGGCGCAGTACTCAATGACCTTCTGCATCAGAGTGGGAGGGCAGACGTGACCCATGATACGGGCAGCGCCGGCGATGGCGGCGTACACGTCATGGCTGTCATCAGCGAAGCCGGGGACGTACACATAGCCGATACGCTCGCCGGGCAGGGACAGGGACTTGGAGTAGGAATAGCACACGATGGTGTTCTTGTACAGGCAGGGGATGAAGGGCACCTTCACGCCGCCGTACACCAGCTCACGGTAAGGCTCGTCAGCGATGATGTAGATGGGATGGCCGTACTCGGCGCTCTTGCGCTCCAGCAGGGAGGCCAGACCCTTCAGGGTCTCCTCGGTGTACACAACGCCGGAGGGGTTGTTGGGGGAGTTGACGATGATGGCCTGGGTGTGTTTGGTGATGCGCTTCTCCACCTCGTCCAGATGGATCTGGAACGCCTTGGTATCCGCAGGAACGACCACCAGCTTGCCGCCGTTGGCATTGACGAAGGGGCGATACTCGGGGAAGAAGGGGGCGATGGCCATGATCTCGGTGTCGGCGTCCACGATCAGCGCCTTGATGATGGAGATCAGAGCGGGAGCGGCGCCGCAGGTGAAGAACAGCTCGCTGGCCTTGACGTCCAGACCGAAGCGGGCGGCCAGATCCTTGGCAACGGCAGCGCGGGCTTCTTCAAAACCGGGAGCCATGGAGTAGCCGTGCAGCTTGATGGAGTCGATCTCGTCCACGATCTTCTTGATGGACTCGTTGACCTTCTTGGGGGCGGGGATGCTGGGATTGCCCAGAGAGTAGTCATAGACGTTTTCGGGGCCGACGACCTTGGCCTGCTCCAGACCGTAGGCGAACAGCTGACGAATGACAGAGGGGGCAGTACCCAGAGTGTAATATTCCTGATTGACCATGATAACAGCTCCTATTCTTCTTTTCCTTATTTATTGCGCATGCGGCTCAAACACATGCGTGACCAACTATTACTATACGAGGGTTTTCTTTGATTGTCAAGTATTTATCAAAGAAAACGGATTTTTGAGAAAAATTTTATGCAAACGAAACAACTCTGCGTTTTAGTTCAGCTCCATCCGCTGGGCCAGCACGCTGCCGGCGGCGATGGAGGCCAGCTTGGACTCGGCGCTGTCGGCGCGGGACACCAGCACGATAGGCACCTTGGCGCCCAGGATGATACCGGCGTTCTTGGCGTTACCGAACAGGGACGCGGCCTTGCCAATGCCGTTGCCCACCTCATAGTTGGGCACCAGCAGAATGTCGGCGTCACCGGCGCCGGGAGCGGTGTAGTGCTTGTGGTGGCAGGCCTCCTTGCTGACGGCCAGATCGAGGGCTACGGGGCCGCACACGTTCATGTTGTACTTGCTCCAGCGCTCGGTCATGTGGGCCAGGGCGTCGGCATCCACGGTGGACTGGATCTTGGGATTGACGACTTCGGCACCGCAGATGCAGGCGGCGTTGATGCTTTCATAGCCTAGCGCGTGCAGCACCATGGCGGCATTCTCCAGAATTTCGGCCTTCTTGTCCAGATCGGGGAAGGTGTTGACGCCGCCGTCGGTGAGGATCACCATCTTGCCGTAGGCGGGAATTTCATAGAACATGCAGTGGGTGGTGAGATGGCTGGTGCGCAGACCGCATTCCTTATTAAATACTGCGCGCATTAGATCGGCGGTGCCCAGAATGCCCTTCATCAGGAAATTGGCCTTTCCCTCGGCGCACAGGGCCACGGCCTTGGCGGCGCAGTCGGTGTCGCTGTCACCGGCGACGATCTCGTAATCGGCGGGGTTCTCGCCCAGACCGGACAGCATGTCCTTGATCTCGTCCACATGGCCCACCAGAATGGGAGTGGCGATGCCCTCCTTGCGGGCCTCTACCACGGCCTCGATGACGGGCTGGTCG
>QWCN01006365.1_pt1 | contig 10954 bp, 7 predicted proteins | sample 1972711 | NCBI WGS metagenome assembly QWCN01 (sample SAMN09866707, study PRJNA288562) | Human gut metagenome isolate term1_stool, whole genome shotgun sequencing... | isolation source: gut | host: Homo sapiens | place: USA: California | reverse complement strand
AAAAGTCATGCATCCAGCCCATATTCCATTTAAAGCTGAACCCGAGACCGTCCTCTTCAATAGAATGTGTAACACCAGGCCACGCGGTTGACTCTTCAGCAATCGTCATAAATCCGGGATATGTACCCCTCACTACTGAATTCAGATGCTTAAAGAATTCAATTGCCTCCAGGTTCTTATTCCCGCCATATTTATTCGGCACCCACTGGCCATCCTTCTTGCCATAATCCAGATACAGCATGGATGCCACTGCATCCACACGGATACCATCAAAATGGAATTCCTTGATCCAGAATAATGCATTGGCGATCAGGAAATTCTTAACTTCATTCTTTCCATAATTAAAGATCTTGGTACCCCAGTCTGGATGCTCGCCCTTCCTCGGATCCGGATCTTCAAAAATACACTGCCCGTCAAATCTGCCAAGTCCATGTGCATCTGTTGCAAAATGTGCCGGTACCCAGTCCAGGATCACACCGATCTTATTCCTGTGAAGCTTGTTTACCAGATACATGAAGTCCTGTGGATCTCCATATCGTGCTGTAGGTGCATAGTATCCGGTCACCTGATAACCCCAGGAGCCATCGAAGGGATACTCCGCAATACCCATCAGCTCCACATGGGTATATTTCATTTCCTTTAAATATTCTACGATTCTGTCTGCAAATTCACGGTAATTATAAAAGCCCTGCTCTTCCGGTCTTGGATGTCTCATCCAGGAACCGATGTGACATTCATAAATTGCCAGCGGCTCTTTATAATAGTCCCTTTCCTCACGTTCCCTGAGCCACAGATCGTCTGTCCATTTATAGCCGGAAATATCAACCGTTTTTGATGCAGTCCCAGGGCGCATTTCTGCGCTGTTGGCAAAAGGATCTGCCTTATATAGCTTCTCGCCGGAAGGTGCCGTAATAAGAAACTTATACAGCTCCCCTGTTCCTACACCCGGAAGAAAAACCGTCCAGATTCCACCCGCACCAAGCTTTGTCATAGGTGCTGCCTCTTCGTTCCAGCCGTTAAAGGTACCAATCACATGTACGCTGGCAGCATTCGGTGCCCATACACCAAAGAAAGTTCCCTTTCTTCCATTCTCCACTGAAGGATGCGCACCCAGCTTTTTATAAATATCATAATGTGTACCCTGAGCAAATAAATACTGGTCTGCTTCTGAAATAAATACGGTTCCCTCGGTCTGTTTTTTCTTTTCCATGCAGAAAAACCCCCTTGATTTTTAGTAATGCATAAAGTCCTTTTCTCTTAAAACAACCATATCCTCATCATCATATCTCTTGCCAAACAGCACATCAAAGAAATGCTTTGGTGTCTTCTTATCTGCATAATAGATCGCTTCATCCACGATCTCTTCAATTTCTGAGAGTGTTACCTCATGGTCACTGGTCTGCATATCTGCAATTCTCGTATGCAGTGCCAGAACACCCAGCTCATCAATCGCATATTCCTGCTCCAGGGCGTACTTTCTTGCGTATTTAACAAGTGTCTGATCATCCAGTGCTTCCACATCTACCCTGAGATTAAAGATTGTTGCCAGTGCCGGATATTTCGTCAGGAACTTTTCTATCGCTTCCTTTTTATCTTCAAGGATAATGATCAGTCCCTTTCCTTCCTGATTCAGCTCTCTGATCAGGGATTCCACTGTATTCTTCTTCATGGAAGCTGCACCCTCAATGATCAGCGCCCCTCCAAGGAGGCGGTCCAGGGTTGCTCCAACTTCCTTCTTGTTCATATTGCCCCCGGAAATTTTGGCCACCTTGCCTGAAAAATTATTATCAGAAAGCTGAACCTCCTTCACAAGAAGCTTGGCAAGTGCAGTGGTACCTGTGCCCTCTTCTCCTGTGATCACAACATTTCCTGTGTAAGATGCCAGACTGATATTATCAATTACCTCTACGATCTGCTTTCTTGTTTTCTTGTGATGGATGAACGGAGCGAACTGCTCTCTCTCACTCCTGCTCATTTCGCGTGCAGTATAGGAATTCCCTGCCTCTGCTGTTCCCTCTTCTTTCGTTTTTTCTTCTTCCGTTTTTTCCTCTTCTATTTTTTCCTCTGCTGCTTCTTCCTCAGCAATCTCTTTCTCTGGTACTTCCTCAGCCGGGATTTCTTCGTCTAAAGACGTATCCGCTTCCCCGGTCTCTTCCTCTATGATCTCAGCATCTTCTATGACTTCCGGCTGCTTTTCCGTCTGCTCTTCCGGCTGCTTTTCCGACTGCTCTTCCGGCTGTTCTTCAGCCTTCTCCTCTTCCTTTGCGTCAATATCAGAAACCTTTACTACCTTGGGGCGCTCTGCTTCTGCTCTTTTCTTACTTTCCCTCACAGCAGCATCCACCATGGCCTTTTCCAGTTCTTCAAGAAGTCCTGTCTTAGTCGCCTCGTCAAAATCCGAAAACAGGGAATCTGTCTGCTTGTGTACGCGCTCCTTGATCTCCTGCATCATCTTCTGCTCATTTTCTTTCTTCATCTTTTCCCATTCAGCCATAACATCATCAATACTCAGCTGACCGGTGATCTGCTTCTCTATCTGCTCTTCCTCCGGAATAGCCAGACTGATCTGTCCGTCATATTCCTGGGAAAGGATATCATCAAAACCTGATGGCTTGTGAAATGTACGGATCACACCCGTATTACTGATCGCCGGATTTGATGACGCCTCCGGAAGTCTTTCTCTGTCCTTCTGCAGAGATTCTGCCCTGTCGGCCACTTTAGAAACAGACTCCTGCATGGCTGCAATATTCCGTGAGGTCTGTGCATCCTTCTCCACCAGCTCAGAGATCACATCTTCTACCTTAACTTCAGAGGTATTGCCAAAGAATACTTCCTCAGATACAGGATCTGCTGCTTCTGAATCACTGTCAGTCAGCATATCCTCACTGATCAGCTGCATTTCATCGGTATCCTGCTTAACAGCAGCTGGTGTTTCCGGTCCGGAAGCTGCAGGAAGTTCCTCCGCAGGCATTTCTGATGCTGTTACCTCATGGATATCTGCTGCTTCAGCCATGTCTGCTGCTTCAGCAGCTTCTGCTTCTTCTTCCACATCCTGTGTTTCCTTCTGTACGGCATTCTCACGTTCCTCTGCATGAGATGATACCCCCAGAAATTCCTTCATGCTTTCCGCAAGCTCTTTCTGCAGATTGATGGTATTATACTGACTTACATCAACTGTCTTGACTTCGATCTCATCCAGACTCTTGCCCGGCAGCTCCTGGGTAGGATCTGTAAGTACATTCTGCTCCCTGCTGAACTCATCATCCTCTTCCTCTTCTGCTGCCGCCTGTCCGGCTTCCTCCTGAATGGCTTTTCCTTCTGTCACAATATCGGCTTCAATAATGCCGCCGGTATGCTTCATCTGCTCATATTTCGCTTCCTGCTCCTCTGTCAGGGGCTGGTGCAGCTTTTTCAGCTCCAGCGCCTTCAGAACATATCTGCCGTCAGAAAACCAAAGGAACATCTCATCACATTCCTCTACACATTTGGACTCAAGTCCTACCCTGTGATAAAGATATGCCAGTTCGTAAGCCCACTTCTCACGGTAATCCTTTTTCTTCAGCTCCTCCAGTACTGCAATTCTCTCTTCCAGGCTGACTTCCTGTGCCTCATAAAGCTTATACTGAAGAATGTATCTGCCAGAGTCCTTCGGCGCAAGCTGCACAAATTCCTTATAGTATTCGATTGCCTGCACATATTCTTCCAGCTTAATGGAAAGCTCACAAAGTGAATAAACAATAGGGCGCCTTCCGCCGCCCTTCTCATAGGCAAGCAGGAGAATATCCCTGCTGTCCTCATATCTTCTGTTGATTTTATATAGATCACTGATCGTACAGAGCATCATCACACTTCTGACCCTGCGCCAGTCAATGGTATCTGCAATCTTAGCAGCTTCCGCATATTCACCGTCAGCGATCAGCGATTTAATCTCTTCTGCACGTACTTTATATTCATACTTATCCAAGGTACTCACCTCATGCTCTCAGATTTATGGACAAAATAACCCGATTTTCATTTTTTAAGTGTACCATAGCATGCCCTTTCTGTCAAAGGACACAAAAAAAAGCACCATCCCCAAGGCTCATATGTCCTCAAAAACGGTACTTGTAAGTGCACCGCCAGGGGCTTGAACCCTGGACACCCTGATTAAGAGTCAGGTGCTCTACCAACTGAGCTAGCGGTGCGTCTCTCTTGCAAAATCTTTTGTATCATTTGCAACGCAAGTGTTATTATAGTATAATGCTTTTTGAATTGCAAGTATTTTTTCAAAAATTTTTAAAAAAATTGAAAATGGAGTTTTTCTTATGATTTTTGATACCCATGCACATTATGATGATGAGGCTTTTCAGGAGGACAGGGACAGTCTTCTCATGAGCCTTAAGGACAATGACATCGGCGCTGTGATCAATGTTGCTGCCGATATGGAAAGCGTAGAGACTACCCTTGCCCTGTCACAGAAGTACTCTTTTGTCTATGCAGCTCTTGGCGTCCATCCTTCCGGCACTGCTGCCCTTACAGAAGAAGACATGCAGCACATCCTGACTCTTGCCACCGAGCACTCCGTGAAAAGGGGGGGTAAAGTAGTGGCTATCGGTGAGATCGGTCTTGATTATTATTATGAAGGGAATGGGGATCCGGAACGTACCATTCAAAAGAAATGGTTTGAGCGCCAGCTCTTTCTTGCAAAAGAAGCCGCCCTTCCTGTTATCATCCATTCCAGAGACGCTGCCAGAGATACTTATGATATCATGAAATCCGCTGATGCCGGAAATATTGGCGGTGTTGTCCACTGCTACTCCTATTCTCTGGAAATGGCAAAGGAATTCCTTTCCCTCGGCTTTTCTTTTGGGATCGGCGGCGTACTTACCTTTAAAAATGCCAGAAAGCTCTTTGATGTGGTAGAATATCTTCCGATGGATAAAATCCTTCTGGAAACAGACTGTCCTTATCTTGCCCCTGTGCCAAACAGAGGAAAAAGGAACAGTTCCCTGAATCTTCCTTATGTGATAAAAGCAATCAGTGAGATCAAGAAGCTTCCAGAAGAACAGATCACAGCAGCCACAGAGCAGAATGCCAGAAAGCTCTTTGGCATAAAAGAGTAAGGAGGATACCCATATGCCAACTCTCGGAAATCCGGCAGGAACGCTGGAAATACTGAAAAAATATAACTTTAACTTCCAGAAACGCTTCGGGCAGAACTTTCTGATCGATGGAAATATCCTGAATAAGATCATTTCCTCCGCAGGGATCACCAGGGATGATTTTGTACTTGAGATCGGTCCCGGCATTGGAACCATGACCCAGTATCTGGCTGAAAGTGCCAGGGAAGTGGTATCTGTAGAAATTGACAGGGCACTGATCCCCATTCTTGCAGACACCCTTTCTCCCTATAATAATGTCACTATTATCAACGAAGATATCCTGAAGGTGGACATTGCCGCTCTTGCCAGAGAAAGAAACAACAGCAGACCGATCAAGGTCGTTGCCAACCTTCCCTACTATATTACAACCCCTATCATTATGGGACTTTTTGAAAGCCATGTCCCTTTAAAAAGCATTACTATCATGGTACAGAAGGAAGTGGCACAGCGCATGCAGGTTGGTCCCGGCACGAAAGATTACGGTGCCCTGTCCCTGGCTGTCCAGTATTATGCAAAGCCGGAAATCGTAGCTACCGTTTCTCCGGAATGCTTTATCCCAAAGCCAAATGTCGGCAGTGCCGTGATCCGGCTCACCTGCCATGATAAGCCTCCAGTGACCGTTCCCGATGAGAGATTTCTGTTTGACGTGATCCGTGCCTCCTTCCAGCAGCGCAGGAAAACACTGACTAACAGCCTTTCTCATGCAGGTCTTCCCGGTATTACCAGGGAGGCTGTAGAGCAGGCTCTCCTGGAAATGGAGCTTTCTCCCTCCATCCGGGGAGAAGCCCTTTCACTGGAGGAATTTGCCGCCCTCAGCAGTATTCTTTATACAAACAGGAAATAAATAAAGATGTCATTGATCGAAGAAATCAGAACCAGACAAAATATTACAAAGGATCAGCTTGTCCACCTTCTTACTACAGAAGATGAATCACTTCTGACCCGTTTAAAAATAACCGCCAGGGCAGTCGCAGACTCCGTTTACGGAAACCAGATCTTTATCCGCGGACTGATCGAATTTACCAATTATTGCAAAAATGACTGCTATTACTGCGGCATCCGGAGAAGCAACACGCGCTCTGACCGCTACCGCCTCACAGAGGATCAGATCCTCTCCTGCTGCCAGAATGGCTACGAGCTTGGCTTCCGTACCTTTGTCCTGCAGGGCGGAGAAGATCCATGGTATAGCGATGATAAGATCTGTGCGGTCGTATCCCGGATCCGTTCCTCCTACCCGGACTGTGCGGTCACACTTTCTATTGGTGAAAAGTCAGAGGAAAGCTACCAGCGCTTCTTTGACGCCGGCGCTGACCGGTATCTGCTCCGGCATGAAACTGCCGATGAAACGCATTACAGAAAGCTCCATCCTGAGGAAATGTCTCTTTCCCACAGAAAAAACTGTCTCAGGACACTGAAAAGAATCGGCTACCAGACCGGATGCGGCTTTATGGTAGGATCTCCTTTCCAGACCATGGACAGTCTTTATGAGGATCTTATGTTTATTCTGGAATTACAGCCGGAAATGACAGGCATCGGTCCCTTCATTCCCCATAAGGATACCCCATTTGCAGACCGCCCCGCCGGCACACTCGACAGAACGCTGCGGCTTCTGTCCATTATAAGGCTGCTGCACCCACATGTGCTGCTGCCTGCCACCACTGCCCTTGGCACCATTCATCCTCTGGGAAGGGAAATGGGCATACAGGCCGGTGCCAATGTGGTCATGCCAAATCTTTCCCCCACAGATGTACGGGGCAAATATCTTCTCTACGACAACAAGATCTGCACCGGTGATGAAGCTGCTGAATGCCGCTGCTGTATGCAGCGGCGCATGGAAGGCATTGGCTATGAGGTCGTCACAGACAGAGGAGATTTCCGCTGATATCCCTTTTCGTACTGCTGCTTGTACTGCTTCGGCGTCATCCCCTTCCACTTCCGGAAGGTCTTGATCAGGTGGCTGCTATCTGAAAACCCGGTCTCCTGGCTGACATAGCTTAAGTCAAAATCTGTGAACAGCAGCATATCTGCCGCCTTACTGATCCGGATCAGCTCAATATACTCCTTGCAGGAACGTCCATAATACTGCTTGAAATTTTTAGCAAAATAGGAATAGCTCATATTGCACCGGTCTGCCAGTTCTTCCACCCGGATAGGCTCACCGGCATGTGCATCTATGTAAGTCGTGATATCCCGGAAGGAATTGATCTCCCTTGGCTGTCCGGCCAGTTTATCCGTATCAAAACCGTTGTTCCTCCAGATACGGATCAGTCCTACCATCAGATCACAGATCCTGTCATGGACAATGATTCCATAACCATAATCTCTTTTCTCAAGTTCTTCCCTGCACCGTTCAAAAACAGAGGCCACTGGCAGATGCCGGAGCTGACTTTCCTGAAAAAAAACATTTGCATGCTCATCCTTGCTCGCACTGCGCAGGATCATGGGAAGGCTCGGCGCATAGCTTTTCTCTGTATACAGCCTGTTGGTATCAAATTTCAGCACCTCATATTTCAGTGGTCCATTGGTAACTGCATAGATCCCATGCACCGCCTCCGGATGAAAAATGATCAGATCCCCCGGCTCCAGAATATAATTGCAGCCATCACACTCTATCAGCGCCGTTCCCTCTTTCATATAGATCAGCTCCATAAAATAGTGCCAGTGGGATCGTATGGGAAATGCCATCTGTGAGGTATCATACAAAAATGCCTCATAAGGTGAATCCAGTGTATCATGATATTCAAATAAATACTGCATTTCTTTGCTCTTTTCCAAAATAGATTTATACAATTTTCACATGACTATATTATACCGGACAGACAAGGAAAGTGCTATATTTTTTATTGTTTCAGAAAGTATAATTTTGTAAAAAGGAGTCCGATATGGAACTGATGCAGATGATCAAGGGCATTACCTTTGCCCCCTTTTCCCGCAGAGGAAAGCTGGATACTAAATCCGCAAGAGCAAGTCTTCGCAATCTGAAAAAGCTGACAGGTGCCAACCTGATCATTCTTGTTCCAAACGGACTTCAGGAAACCCCTCAGTCAGAAACCATTGCTCGTGAAACGCAGGCCAATGCCACTGATGAAGAGTTTCTTTCTATCATTGAATATGCTCACAGCCTTGGTCTTTCAGTAGCCTTAAAGCCCACTGTCAACTGCATGAACGGAACCTGGCGGGCCCACATCAGCTTTTTCGACAAGGATGTTCCCTGTGAACCTAAGTGGAGTAACTGGTTTGCCTCCTACACCGCATTTCAGCTTCATTATGCAGCCCTTGCTGAAAAAAGTGGCTGCGAAATGTTTATCGCAGGCTGCGAGATGGTCATGAGTGAGCACCGGGATGTTGAGTGGCGAAAGCTGATATCTGATATCAAAGAGGTCTATCACGGACCGGTTTCTTATAATACAGACAAATATCAGGAAGATAATGTTACCTGGTGGGACTGCGTGGATGTGATCTCTTCAAGCGGCTATTACCCTGTAAATGACTGGGAAAATCAGCTTGACCGGATTGAAAGGGTCGTAAAAAAATTTAACAAGCCTTTTTTCTTCGCAGAGTGCGGCTGCATGTCTACCAAAGGCTCCTTTCTCGTTCCCAACGACTGGTGCATCCGTGGGGAGGCTGCTCCTGACGAACAGGCTTCGTGGTACAAGACCATGTTTGAGGCCTGCAAAAAGCGCCCCTTTGTCAGAGGCTTCTGTATATGGGACTGGGCTGCAAAGCAATATCCTCTATCAGGAGCTGCAGCCAATACCGGCTATGAAATTTACGGAAAGCCTGCTTTGGAAGTCGTACATCACTATTATAAGGAAATGAACTGACATGATTGACTTTACAAGACCAGAGGACATCGACCTGGATGCTTCTGAAAAAGCACTTTTGGAGACCTTTAAAAGAAACGAAGGCAACAGCCTGAAAATACTTCTCAGCATTTATAAGGGATATTACGGAAAGCTGTTTCTTTCCATTGTATTTTTTGCCATCAAGCATTCGCCTGTCTGGGTTCTTCCCATTGTAACGGCAAATATCATCAATATAGCAACAGAAAGACCTGACAACGCAGGTATGAAAATCCTGGTTAATGCGCTGTTCATGTCTTTCTTTATGATACAGAACATTTTTACTAATTATCTGCATACCTGGCTATATGCCAAAACTGTCAGGAGCGTAGAACAGGAGCTGAGAAGCTCTCTGGTCAGGAAGCTGCAGCAGCTTTCCATTTCCTACCATAATGAAATGCAGTCCGGCCGTCTTCAGTCCAAGATCATGCGTGACGTGGAGCAGATCGAAACCCTGTCCTCGCAGATCTTTATCAGTGTACTCAGCATTCTGCTTAATATTATTGTGGCCTTTGGCGTTGTCATCTTTAAAAGCCTGACGGTCTTCCTGTTCTTCCTGGCTACGATCCCGGTTGCTGTCCTTCTGATGGTTTCCTTCAAAAGCAGGATCAAGCAGTACAACTCCGATTTCCGTAAGGAAATGGAGGAAACCTCTGTCAGGGTCATGGAAATGGTGGAGCTGATCCCGGTTACCAGAGCCCACGCCCTGGAAAAGCAGGAAACCTCCAAGATCGACCATCAGCTCAGTAATGTAGCACAGAAAGGGCTGAAGCTGGACATGATCCAGACCTACTTTTCTTCAATAAGCTGGGTTGCATTCCAGCTGTTCCAGGTACTGTGCCTTGCGTTTACCGGTTATCTTGCTTCCAGGGGAAGTATTTCCGTCGGTGAAGTAGTTATGTACCAGACCTACTTTTCCTCTATTGTCAATCAGGTATCCGGTATCATTACATTGCTTCCCATTATTTCCAAGGGACTTGAGTCCGTCAATTCTGTCGGTGATATCCTGCTCTGTCATGACGTGGAGGATAACCGGAATAAACAGAAGATCCAGGAGCTTACCGGTGACATCACCTTTGACCATGTGGCCTTCCAGTATCACGATGCCGAATCACCTGTCCTTAAGGATGTCAGCTTCCATATCAGACCCGGTGAGACAGTTGCCTTCGTAGGTGGCTCCGGTGCCGGAAAGACCACGATCCTGAATCTTGTTATCGGCTTTATCAAAACTACAGAAGGCCGGATCCTGATTGACGGTATGGATCTGAATACCTTAAACCTCCAAAGCTACCGTTCCCATATTGCTGTCGTACCCCAGCAGTCGATCCTGTTCTCCGGGACGATCCGGGATAACATCACCTATGGTATGAACCATATTTCTGATGAGCTGATGGACCAGGTGATTAAGGCAGCCAACCTGGAGGAGCTGATCACTTCTCTTCCAGAAGGACTGGATACTCAGATCACAGAGCATGGCAACAGCCTTTCAGGCGGTCAGAGACAGCGGATCTCCATCGCCAGAGCCTTTGTACGGAATCCCAGGATCCTGATCCTGGACGAAGCCACCTCTGCACTTGATACGATCTCTGAAAAAAAGATCCAGGAGGCAATCCACAATCTGGTGCAGAACCGCACGACTCTGATCGTGGCACACAGACTATCGACAATCCGTGATGCTGACCGGATCGCTGTTGTAGGAAACGGTGGTATTAAAGAATTTGGAACCTATGAAGAATTAATGGCTCTGAAGGGCGAATTTTACCGCCTGAAGAACTTACAGATTTGATTTTGCTTACTTCTTAAATCTGCAGCCGGTCTTAAAAGGTAAGACCGGCTGTTTCTATCAGAATTCCTGATACTACTCCAATGATATAGAGCAGCAACGTAATTCTTAGATTCTCTTTAACATTTTCATTAACACGGAACAGCACGAGAAGCCCTACCCCGGCTCCTGCCAGAAGTCCTGCCATC
>QWCN01006364.1_pt1 | contig 10954 bp, 7 predicted proteins | sample 1972711 | NCBI WGS metagenome assembly QWCN01 (sample SAMN09866707, study PRJNA288562) | Human gut metagenome isolate term1_stool, whole genome shotgun sequencing... | isolation source: gut | host: Homo sapiens | place: USA: California | reverse complement strand
GTTTTTCCAGCGCCGCTGTCTCCGACCAGTGCGATCTTTTCGCCCTTTTTCACCCGAAAACAGATATCCTGCAGAACCTTTTTCTCCCCGTATCCGAAATCGACATGCTCCATCGAAATCTCTGAAATCGTCCTACTGTCCGCTGCCATGGATTCCTGGTTTTTGTCATTCGACACTTCTCCGTTTTGTTCGCAAAAAACAAAAAATCCGTCGATGTATTCGGCATACTCCCCGGCTCTTCCCGCCATCTGCTCAAACAGCACGGACAGCGTATACAGGATGATGTGCGTCCCGTTCAAAAACGCCGCAAAATCGTCCAGTCCGATCGTCTTTTTCCAGAAAAAACAATACCCCAGATACGCGATCATCAAACAGTCGATAAACAGAAAATCGCTCCCGATCTCCCGCCCGAACGCAATTGGAAAAATACGTCGATTCCACTGTTTCGTCTGCTCCGCCTTTTGCGAAAAGCTGTCCTGATCCCGTTTTACGAAAAATGGCAGGCAGCCCAGAATCCGCCCCTCTGCTGCATATTCCTTTCGCAGAAAAATCCGTAAATAGTTCTGGTGCAATGCATCTTTTTTGTTCTGTTCATCCCGCTTTGCGTTCGTTTTTTCCACCAGACTTTTGACACAGAAACGGCTTGCCACAAACGCCAGCAAAACGAACACAACGATCATCTGATCCATGCGGATATAAATGACGACTGCAACCGCTCCTGCCAGAAAACTGCCGAACAGCTGCCGGTAAAATTCCAGCGTTTCTTCCATCTTCGTCTGCGTAAACTGCAACGCCCTGCGGTATCCATGAAAATACGCTTCGTCGTTATATTTTCTGCAATCTGCGTCCAGCATGATCCGGTACAGCCTACGGTTTAATTTGTATTCCAGCCGTTCCTTCCACTGCGGATAAACCCGTTCAAAATACCAGTGCCACAAAAAGCTCACTGACAGCTGGTACACGAGAAATCCTCCCAGCACCCACGCTGCCCGTATCAGATCACGCCCCATCAGCGCGCCGATCATCCATTTCAAAACAAGGACATTCGCCAGCACATCCGCCAGGTCATATGCGCCCGTCAGCACAATTTCCAGTAAAAACAGCCCCGGTGCATCCAGAAAGCGGAGCTTCTGCAGCCGCAGATGACTTTTCAACCCGTTAAACCGCATCGTTTTCCCCCTCCTGTGCAAAATACTGCCGTCGCTGCGTCGTAAACATCCTGCAGTAGTCGCCGCCCTTTTCCATCAGCTCTTCGTGCGTTCCATGCTCTGCAATCATTCCGTTTTTCAGATATAAAATCTGATCTGCCTGCCGTGCAAAGGATAACCGATGCGTCACGAAAATCAACAGCTTTCCCTTTGTCGCTTCCAGCACTTCCTGCAAAATATCCGCTTCTGTCAGCGGGTCTAAAAATGCTGTCGGTTCATCCAGAATTACCGCATCGAAATCGCCTGCAAACACCCTGCACAGAGCAAGCCGCTGTCCTTCCCCGGCGGAAAACATGGCTTTTTCCCCTTCTTCAAACAGCTCCACTGCAGTATGAATGCCCTGCGGAAGACTTTCGATTTTTTCTTCCAGACCGACTTTCCGCAGCGCTTCCCACACAGTCATTTCGTCCTCTTTTCTGCATTCCCGCAGCAAAACATTTTCCGCCACGGTCGCCGGATACAGCCGGTAATCCTGCAGCAGCGCAAACACATTTTTCCCGATTCCGGTTCGGCTGACTGCCCCATTTCTGTACAGCTTCCCGGTAAAATCCGGATAAAGCCCCAGCAGCACTTTCAGGAAGGTGGACTTTCCTGCGCCATTCTCCCCGACCATCACAACGCGTTCCCCTTTTTTCGCTAAAAAGCTGATATCATGCAGTCCAGCCGTCCCGTTCGGATAAGTAAACGAAAGCTGTTTCGCCTCAACAGACTGCAATGCTTCCTCCTGCGTTTCGTCCTTTTGTGCCGGTTTTTCTTCGGCAAAAAAGTTCAGAAAATCCTCTACATAAAGCAGATTCTCCGTAAAACGTGCATACTCTGTTCCAAGACGAACCAGTTTCGCATTCAGGTTTGCAATCGACAATACCAGCACGGAATATTCCGAAACCGGAAGCCCCTCCTGTGTCCAGAATTTCCACAGCGCATAAATATTTCCTGCGATAAATGCGAACGTCGCGCCAAGATTATCCGCCAGAAAACCGAGCAATACCAGCGTTCCGCCCTTTTCCCGAGCAAGCGTACAATTTCCCGTTTCCGCCTCCCGGTTTAAATGATCCAGAATGCTGTAGGCATCCGAAGTCCGCAGCTCCTCCATATTTTCGTGGAAGAAAAATTTGCGCCACACATACGCCTTTTTCCGGTCGTGGACACTTTTTTCCACTTCATAATCATGCCGCACTGCTCCCTGTCTGCGCAGCACCATCGTCAGCAGAAACGGTGCAATCGCCACGACAAACAGAACCGGATCAAGCGTCGCCAGATAGGTCAAAACCGCCACAAGCGCCGATGCCAGCCGAACCGTATTCCCGATATTTCCCATGATTTTTTCATAAGTCGCAGATGCATGATTGGCAAGATATTCCAACCGGTTCAAAAACGCCGTTTTCTCATAAGAGGCATACGGCACTGCAGTTGCACGTTCCTCGATCCGGTGCACAATCCGCCCTTCCTGCAAAATATCCGCCTGTTCGCTGTAGCATTCCCGATACCATCTGCTCACGCCCCGAAGCGCCAGATTGATCCCACAAAAAAACAGAAGCCCTGCGAAAAAGCGTTTCCCGTCCCCCTCCTGCAGACAGGAAATATAAAAGCTCACTGCGAAAATATTGACCACAAATTCCCGCACACCGTCCAGCACATGAATCAGGATATGCAGAAAAATCCGTCCTTTCCCCAATCCGATGAGCCGGAGATATTGTATGTATTTCTGAATCATTGTCTCCCCCAGTTATATCAAACAATAGAATGCACGCTCTGCGAGCATTCTATTGTCATGAATCAAAAATAATTTGAAGACTTTTTTGAAGTTCCTATCGTTTTTCCCAGGGGCAGGTAGCAATATTGTTTTTATAATCTGAACCATATATTCCAGCACATGCCGCAATTGGTTGATCAATACACGATAGTTCATCTGCATTAAATAAACCATCAAAAAAACCAATATTAAGATCAAATTGCCCTCTTTCTTTTAAAATTTGTTCCATTCTCTTTTCCTCTACACTTTATAATACTGCGCCTGAGCCTGCCATAGCTGCGCATAGAGCCCGTTTTGGGAAAGCAGCGCTTCATGCGTTCCGCTCTCCGCTATTTTCCCGTTATCCAGAACAAAAATCCGGTCACTGAACTTGCAGCTGGAAAGCCTGTGGGAAATGTAAACCGCAGTTTTACCCTTGACGATCTCATCAAAGCTCTCATAAACCCTGCTTTCTGAAACAGGATCAAGCGCCGCAGTCGGCTCATCCAGAATGCAAATCTGACCGCCCTTATAAATCGCCCTTGCGATCGCAATCTTCTGCTCTTCTCCTCCGGAAAACGAAACGCCATCCTGCTCGTATTCCGGATATACCACGGTTTCCAGACCTTTCTTTAGTTTATTCAGACGTTCCCCAAAGCCTGCCAGCTGCAGCACCTCTTTTGCACGCTCTGCTTCATACTGCTCAGAAGCGGCTACATTTTGCCCAAGTGTCAGGGACAACAGGGAATAATCCTGAAAAACGATCGCAAAAATCTTCTGCCACTCCTTCAAATCATATTCCCGGATATTTTTGCCGTTCCAGAGGATTTCTCCCTCCTCCGGCTCATACAGCCTGCAAAGAAGCTTTACGAGCGTCGTTTTCCCGCTTCCATTCTTCCCGACCACTGCGATTTTCTCAGACGGCTCGATTTTCAAACTGACATGATCCAGAACCAGCTCTTTTGTCCCCGGATACCGGAAAGAAACATTCCGAAACTCAATCACCCCTTTTGTCATCTCTGTGAAAGAATCTCCCTTTGTTTTCTCTGCTTCCAGGTTCAGATATTCCAGGGTACTTGCGATCCTGCCAACATCCGTCCGAAATTCCCCTGCCAACCGGATGGATGCTGAAACCGACATACATGCCTGAAAAATTGCCTGCGCATACCGCAGCACCATGCCGACCGTGATCGTCCCGGCAATTGCCAGCGCCAGCACGCAATAATAGGAAACACACAGCAAAATTCCCTGAATCATGCCAGTTCCAAGCCCGCCTGCACTATTGATTCTGGCAATGGTAAATACATTTTTCCTGACACCTTCCCGTTCTGTATCGATCGTTTTCTGGATCATTTTCTTCGCACGATACATAAAAATATCTTTCAAAGACTGTGCCCCGATCGCACCGCTTCCGCCTTCATCCATATACCAGAAGCGGCTGTCCTTTTCTGCCTGAGTCATTTGATTCATCGCAGCAGATTCTTTCTTCTGATACCATTTGGCATAAACCGACGCGCCGACCACAGCCAGACCAATATTGAACAGAAGCGCTGCCGCAACCTTCCCCGCCGCGCTCCCGGAAACCTGCATTGCAAGCGGAATCAGCATAATAACCGAACCAAGCAGTTCGAACCCGGAATTGCAGAGGTTGCAAAACTTATCTGCGACTCCAAAAAATCCGCTTCCCCAGCTTCGGTCTGCCAAAATCCTCGCCCGCATTTCCTTTGCATAATCCGATTCCAGATCAGAAAAAGAAATATTCAGGGTATTTACCGGAACAAGCGTCTCAAAACGCATGGCAATCTGATAGCTTCTGGTTTTCATCTCCTTTTCCAGAAGCGCTTTTACACCTTTCAAAAGCCAGATTCCGACCAGTCCAACAACTGCTATAGAAACCGGATCTGCAGAATTTTCCCTGTAAACCAGCAAATCCAGAATTCTGGCAACCAAAAGTACCGGCAGATAAAAAAGCAGGGCATTCAATCCTCCCTGAAGAATCACAATTACAGGGAACTTCCGATCCATCGCCCAAAGCAATTTTATTGTATCCCGAACAGGAACTTTTCGTTTTTCTTTCATTGCTGTTCCTCCTCCCTGTAATACCGGCTCTGAATTTCATAGAGACGCGCATACATTCTGTTTTGCGCCATCAGTTCTTTATGGGTTCCGCTTTCCTGTATTTTCCCGTCTTTTAGCAGAATGATACGATCCATAAATTGTGTGCTCGCAAGCCTGTGGGAAATATAGATACAGGTTTTCTCTTTTCCAAGTTCCCGGAATTTTTCATAAACTTCACTCTCCGCAATTGCATCCAGCGCTGCTGTCGGCTCGTCCAGAATCCAGATCTGTGCCGATTTATGATACAGCATCCTCGCCATCAGAAGTTTCTGCGCTTCTCCGCCGGACAGGGAAATTCCATTCCCGGATACTGCCTTTGTCATCTGGGTCAGAATTCCGTTTGGCTCCTGCTTTATCCGCTCCGAAAGTCCCGCCTGTTCCAGAGCTGCCCAGACCTGATTCTGATCCGTCTCTTCCAACGGTTTCAACGAAACATTCTCCGCTACGGTATATGGAAGAACCAGCGCATCCTGAAACAATACAGCAACCTGATCCCGGATAAAATCTGCCTGTCCTCTGGGAACCTCCGTCCCCTGTATGGTAATTTTCCCGGACGAAACCGGATACAGACCGCATAGAAGCTTGACCAGCGTTGTTTTGCCAGCCCCATTTCCCCCGATCAGCGCAAGCTTTTCCCCTTTCCGGATGTTCAGATTCAGTCCGTCAATTACGAGCCTGCCTGCATTATACCCAAACGACACATCCTGAAAGGAGATCTCCTCCGCTGCCCGCGCGCATTCCACTTTTTGCGTACATTCCGTTTTCTGCTGTCCGGCAGGCGCTTCGCCCTCCTGCATGTATGTCCGGATTTTTTCGATTCCCTTGCTTCCGGTCTGCAGCTGACTATAGCTATGTACAAATACCGTAACAAAATTGGAAAACTGCATCGCAATACCATAATACAGGACAAATTCAGCCGCCGAAATTTCCTGCGCAGCGCACTTTTGAATCAGATACAGAAATACCACAATATCCCGTACACAGGCGATCGCGCCCTCCAGCATTCCGGAACGCGCAAGTACAGAAAAGTATTTTTTCTGCAGCTGTACCAGGCTTTTCAGACACCCGTCTATTTTCCCGGAAACAACCTCTGACAACTGATACAGGCGCATATCTTTACCGTATTTTTCATTCTGCGCAGCCCCGATAAAATAGAAAAAGCGTCGGTTTTCCCCAGCCTGCTCCTCCAGAAGTCTCTGGTACGCTTTTTCATTTTTATGACAGACAATATATCCTGCTGTGGATAACAAAAGCAACACGAAAAACAGTCCCGGCTGCAGACCAAAGATTGCCCCTCCGAACAACACGAAGGAGCCAATACACACGCACAGATCCAGAATGCCTTCCAGAAATATGCGAAAATCACTTCCCCACAGGGCAGTCTGCCGCGCCATCCCGTATGCTTTCTGTCCCTCTGTGCTCTCTGCGTAAGCGCAGGCTTTATCAAAACGTTTTAAAAAGATTTCATACAGAAAATCCCGGCACAAAAACAGCTGCCGCATTCCCCTCCCGGAAGACGCCATCTGCTGCAGTCCATAAACACAGACCGCAACAAGCCCTGCCGCCGCCAGCTGCGCTGCATCTGCCTTTCCGGTGGAAATTCTGGAAACCACAAACGCCGGAAACCAGACAGAGACCACAGAAATTCCCAAAGACGACAGAACACATAAAATCAGGTAGCAAAGCAACCCCCGATGCTTTTGCCAGATTTTCTGAAATACAAAAGAAATATTTTTTATCATTCTATACCCCCCCTTTATATCGGTAAATTCTTTCCGCTTTAGCGATACCACTCTGCCTGGCTTTCGTACAGCTTCTGATACACCGGGCACGTTTGGGACAGTTCTTCATGACTTCCTGTTCCGGCAATTTTATGATTTTTGTCCATAACGATGACCTGATCCATCAGGCGGCAGATTCCGATTCGGTGCGTAATAATCAGCACAGTTTTATCCTTCAATTGTTCCAGGATTTCAGCCACTGCCTCTGCCTCGTGGGATGGGTCAAGATACGCGGTCGGTTCATCCAGCACATAGAATTCCGCGTCCTTATGCAAACAACGATATAATGCTACGCGCTGCCATTGTCCGCCAGACAGTTCCTGCCCGCCATATTCTTTTCCGAGGAACCAGTTTTCCAGCGAAAAATTCTCCGGGTGCACACTGTCTGCATCGTCAAAGCCAATGTTCTCCGCAACCGTCAGGCAGTATCGCCCAAACTCGTGCGGCATCACGGAAATATTGCTGTAGTCGCAGTCTCGCTCCGCGCTCACCAAAACTTTGTCGTAGCTAATGCTGCCGCTCTTTAAAGGATACAGACCCAGCAGGCATTTTATGAGAGTGGTCTTGCCGGCACCGTTTTCACCAACCAGAGCGACTTTTTGCCCACGGCGAATTTCGAAGGATACGCCATCTAAAACGTTGCGTCCCTGCTCCCCATCGTAAGTAAACACCACATCCGTTCCCACAATCCGGTCATTGAGTGTCAGCACCGCACTCTTTTTCTTCCTGCTGCCCTCTGTGATGTTGAAGTAGCACTCCGTATACGGCAGACTTTTCTGCAGATTCCAGCTGCGTTCCCCAAGCTCCGACAGCGCCTCCTGAATCGCCGGGAGCAGCGACAGCGCACCTGCCAGTGCGCCCGCCAGGATTTTCTGCTCCAGACATGCCGCCGCGAGCAGTCCAAAGCATGCAAGCAGCCCTGCGACACGCAAAAGCTGCGCCCACATCAGACGATCGATCGCCGTCTTTTTGATGCGCCATTCCCGAAAAAGCAGGTGTACGCTCTTTTCCCGCCAGAGCTCAATGAGCCAATTGCCGGTCTGGAACACCTTGATTTCCTTTGCTGCCTCTTTTCGGAAAAATGATGCCCACAAATCCTCTTTTTCCCGCTCCAGCGTCACGGTTTTCTCTTTTTCCGTCTGTTCCGCTTTCACCGCCTTTTTCCGAATCAGCATTTCCGGAAGGAAAAACAGCACCAGAATCACCGGAATCATCACGTTCCAGCTGCCAGCAACGAAAAACGAGCTGACCAGCGCGACGATCGTGCCTGCAAGCATCACTGTCTGCATAAAACAGCCAGGAATCCGCTCATCCTCGATACACTCCCGTGCCCGATAAATTGCGTCCAGCTTTTCCTTCTTTTCCAGATCAAAATATTCGATCCGAACCATTGCATCCGCCAGCCTGCGGTTTAGCTCGTCCGAAACCTTTTCAAATACAAAGGTGTTCATCGCAATCGCATACGCGAAGCCTGCCAGCTGCAGCAACACAAAAAAACTGACATACACTACAATGTACACAATATAAACCTGTTCTTTTAACAAAACCGCATTGGTCAGCTTTTCCAGCAAAAGTCCCGTAACAGCTCCCGATAACGAGGACAAAAACAGGTACGCCATCACATAAACCGCCGCAATCGGCACAGCGCTTACGACCGCTTTGACAGACAGACCGACCATGCGGTAGTCCCTGAATTTATTTTTCTTTTCCATATCTATAACCCTTTTTCAGACATGCACTTTTCGACATATCTTAGCTTTCCCGGTGTGCGCCCAACGTAGATTTACCGATACCACTCACTCTGCGCATCGTACAGCTGCCTGTAATATGCATTGTTTTCCATCAGCTCTTCGTGGCTTCCAAGCCCGACGATTCCCCCGTCCCGCATGACCGCAATCAGATCGACGGTCTTTGCCAGCGCCAGCCGGTGCGTTACGATAATGACGCCGCGATCCTTCATGACATTCATCATATCCTCGTACAGCTTCGATTCCCCGATCGGGTCCATCGACGCCGTCGGCTCGTCCAGAAGAAACATTTTTGCATCGGACAGAAGCACTCTCGCCAACGCGATTTTCTGCCATTGTCCATCCGATAAATCCGTGGAATTTTCCCCGTATTTTCCAATTTTATAATCCAGTTTATCTTTCAGAGTTTCCAGACCGACCATTTCCAGCGCAGCGATATAATCTGCCGTCGTCTTTTCGCCGTTCTGACACATGGAAAGATTCTCTTTTACCGATAACGGATAACGGTAAAAATCCTGAAATGCCGCCGCAAACAGCCGTTTTCTTTCCTTCGGCGTTCTGTCTTTTACGGACCTTCCATCGACAAGAATGCTTCCCTGTTTCGGCTCATAAAGTCCCAAAAGCAGCTTGATAAACGTTGACTTTCCCGCGCCGTTTTCGCCCACCAGCGCCACATGCCGGTCGGACGGAATCCGCACATTCAGATTGCGAAACACCTCTTTTCCATCATATGAAAAAGAGACATTTTCAAACAAAATTTCATTCTCCATGCTGCAGTCCCTCCAGCTTTTTCAGATAGCCCAGCTTCTGAACCTCTTCTCCGCATTCGACGTATTCCTCCGAAAAATCGCCGGACAGTCCGCTCACCATATCAATCATCTTCACGCATGCCAAAAATACGCCTGCCGACAGCGCGCCCTGATACACCTGTAAGCCTGTAAAGGCAAAAATCCAGATCGTCCAGAGGCTCAGAAACAGGCAGGAAATCCCATAATACTTCTGCGTGTGCAGACTGATTTCGAGTCTTTTTTTATACACCTTATCCATGTGCTGTTCGATCCGTTTCATAAAGAAATTCTTTGTCTGCATGATTTTGATTTCATACAGATACTTTTTATCATAAAAGAGATTCAGGTAATATTTCATTCGTCTCTCTTCCGGAATCCGCTCATTTTCCAGCGCGTCGCTCGTTACCATGATTTTGTAGTCAAAATAGAAAATCAACACGATCAAAACGACGCTAACGCCTACACCGCCACCGGACAGATACAACAAATATCCGAATACAGCAATCAGCTGCAGCAAAATTCCAATGACTTTCGAAAACGAATAAAACGCCTTCCAGAAATGCTCATAAGGCTTGTCCGAGATTTTCTCCACGAGATCGTACATCGTCTCACTCTCAAAGTGCGGATAATCCAATGAATGAACTGTCTCAGCGATATGCGTTCCCAGCGCAAGCGTCACTTTTTTCTCAAGACCAAACTGCAGCCGTTCTTTTCCGTTCTGAATCAACACCTGAAAAAGGAAATAAATTCCCAGGAACAAAACGCCTTGCCAGATTCCACTGCCAAGGCTGTTCTGTAAAAAGCTGTCCACCACGCTCTGCAGCAAAATCAGCTGCAGAAACGAGATCAGACAGGACATAATTTCCGCCGCAAGATACGCCGCCGACTCCCCCGGCGCGTAGTGAAATATCGTATGGAGCATGTAAGAAAACTGCTTCATGATACCTTCCCCCTCTGTTAAACAACGTAATTCTCCGCCTGTGCTTTCCACATCCGGCTGTAAAGCCCGCCTGCCGCAAGCAGCTCTTCATGCGTTCCAGCTTCGGCAATCCGTCCTTTTTCCATCACCAAAATCCGGTCAGCCAGGCGTGCAGAAGCGAGCCGGTGTGTTACGATCACCGCTGTTTTTCCCTTTACCATCTGTAAAAATTTCTCATACACAGCGCTTTCTTCCACCGGGTCGATCGCCGCAGTCGGTTCGTCCAGCACAATCAGGTCATGCTCCCGGTACTGTCCCCTCGCAATCGCCACCTGCTGCCAGAGCCCTCCGGACAGGTCGATTCCCTCAAACTCCCGCGACAGCATCAGTTCGCTGCACTGCGCAACTGCTTCCGGCTTTAAGCCCGTTCGCTCCAGCAGCGGTTTTACCGGCGCATTCTTTTTCGGGTCGCTGATCGTCACGTTGTCCTGCAGCGTCATCTGGTATCTCATGTAATTCTGGAACACGGCAGAGCGCCCGATACAGCCGTCCTGCGTGGCTTCCTGTTCCGCGCCGCACGGCTGCGTCACTGCTCCATCCTCCACTGTCACAGCCCCTTGTGTCGGCGGGTACAGCCCCAGAATCAGTTTTGCCAACGTC
>QWCN01006360.1_pt1 | contig 10960 bp, 9 predicted proteins | sample 1972711 | NCBI WGS metagenome assembly QWCN01 (sample SAMN09866707, study PRJNA288562) | Human gut metagenome isolate term1_stool, whole genome shotgun sequencing... | isolation source: gut | host: Homo sapiens | place: USA: California | reverse complement strand
CAATGATCGCAGCAGCTGGATTTCATCATCTGCTTTTCTGCGGACCGCCGGGCTGTGGCAAAACCATGCTGGCAAGGAGGATCCCTACGATCCTGCCTCCTCTTTCGGAAGAGGAGAGACTGGAGGTTGCTTCTGTTTACAGCATAGCCGGACTTCTCGATGGAACGCGGGCATCCTCAAGAAGGCGTCCCTTTGTCAGTCCTCATCATTCCCTGACACCGCAGGCTCTTGCGGGCGGCGGTGTGCGTCCAAGCCCTGGCGTGGTCAGTCTGGCACACAGAGGGGTACTGTTTCTTGATGAATTGCCGGAGTTTTCCAGAAAGACACTGGATCTGCTCAGACAGCCACTGGAAGACAGGAAGATACAGATTACTAGAACCCGGGGGAATGTTACCTATCCTACAGAATTTATGCTGGTAGGGGCGATGAACCCCTGTCCCTGTGGCTACTTTCCGGACAGAAACAGGTGCCGCTGCACGCCGTATGAGATCCATCAGTACATTTCCCATCTTTCCGGGCCGATCCTGAACCGGATCGATCTGCAGGTCCGGCTGAAGGAAACGGAATTTTCCGTGCTGCGGGATCTGGAGAACAGAAAAAGAGGGGAAAGCAGTGAAGGTATGAGAAATATGGTGATGGAAGCAAGAAGCCGGCAGGACTTCCGGTACCGGGACACAGGGATAAGGTTCAATGCACAGCTTACAGCAGGAAATATCCGCAGCTTCTGTAAGCTTGGTAGAAAGGAAGAACAGGTACTGGAACAGATTTATACTTCCATGAAGCTGGGAGCAAGAGCCTGCCATAAGCTGCTGAAGGTGGCAAGAACAATTGCGGATCTTGCAGGCAGTGAGATCGTGAGGAAGGAGGATCTTCTGGAGGCAGCCTGCTACTGTCAGGGACAGGAGTGAAAAGGAATTAATACATATGAAAATAACGAAGAAGGAGGAGCCATATCTTTTCTGGCTCCACAATATACCGGAGCTTTCGGAAAAAGCGGCTGTGCTTTTGCTGGAGAACTGTGAAAGCCCGTCACAGATCTACCGGATGAGCAGGCAGGAGCTGAAGGAAAAGCTGATAGGCTGGGGCTGGCGGGGTAAGGTGGCAGAAAGAAAGGCCGAGGCTTTTGAGCAGTTTCGGAAGGAGTGGAAGCTGGAACAGGCCTTTGAGGAGCTGCAGAAGAAACAGATCCGTATGATCACGGTTTTTCACAGGGAGTATCCAAGGAGGCTGTTTGCCATGGCAAGCCCGCCCATGGCACTTTACTGTATGGGGGAACTACCGAAGGAAAGGGACTGTACGGTAGCGGTGATCGGTGCCAGAGACTGTTCTGAATATGGAAGCTATGCGGCTTTTGCATTTGGGGAACGGCTGGGAAGGGCTGGAATCCGGGTAGTCAGCGGCATGGCGAGAGGGATTGATGGTATTGCACAGAAGGCGGCACTTGATGGCGGTGGAAGAACCTATGCTGTACTTGGGTGCGGCGCAGATGTCTGCTATCCGGCATCCCAACGGGGACTTTATGACAGGATCTGTGTACAGGGCGGTGTGATTTCCCCTTTTGTACCTGGAACACCGCCGAAAAAGCAGCTTTTTCCTTACAGGAACAGCATTGTGGCAGGTCTTTCAGATGCAGTCCTTGTGATAGAGGCCAGACAGAAAAGGGGTACCTTTATTACGGTAGATATGGCACTGGAACAGGGAAAGGATGTGTATGCAGTGCCGGGGAGACTGACTGACCGCCTCAGCGATGGCTGCAATCTTCTGATCCGGCAGGGCTGTGGTGTGGTACTGTCTCCGGAAGATCTGATCGCAGAGCTTGTGATGCTGAAAAACAGGGGGAATGGCAGTGACAGGACAAAAGACCTGCAGAAGAAACGAAGGCGGCAGGAGCAGGATAAGCAGATCAGCGGACAAATGAGCCTTGAACTGTCAGCGGAGGATGGGATACTGGGACTTCTTGATCTGGAACCAAAGTCAGCGGATGCCCTGTATGAGTCAGCAAGGCAAAAGGGAATGAAGCTGACCATGCAGGAACTGCTGACAGAGCTGATTGGCCTGTGCATAGAAGGAAAAGCCAGACAGGTATCCGGCAACTGGTTTGCCAGAGCAGTTGCGTATTCTGACTGAGATGGTATAATAGGGGAGAATATGGATTTACAGAAAAAGACAGACAGGGGTATAGATAGGTATGGCATTGTTTGGAAAAAGAGTACGAATCGGAGATCTGCTGCTTTCACAGGGAATGATCACACAGCAGCAGCTTGATACCGCACTCTCGGAGCAGAAGATCAGAAAGACGAAGCTGGGGGAAACGCTGATCGCACTTGGATATGTGTCGCAGAAGGATTTCTCTGATGTCCTGAGCAGGCAGCTTGGCGTAGAATCAGTAGACCTCCGGAAGGAGGGACTGCAGGATGCTGCGATCCGTCTGGTATCGGAGGATATCATGAAGAAATATGAACTGGTACCCTTTGCCATAGATGAGAATAATTCCAATATCCTTAAGATTGCCATGTCGGATCCCATGTATCTGCCGGCGATTGATGATGTCAGCCTGATCACAGGTATGGAGGTTGTGCCTTATTTTGCACCGACCGCCCAGATCGCCATGCAGATTGACCGTATGTTTGGTAAGAAGCAGGCGATGGAGGCTGCAGCCCAGTATCAGCTGGAGCATGCGGATGAACTGAGAGAGGAAGAAGAGAGTGCATCTAGCGCAGAAGTAGACAATGCACCGATTGTAAAGATCGTAAGGACTATGCTGGAGCAGGCAATCCGTCAGGGAGCCAGTGATATCCATATTGAACCGCTGGAGAGAAACCTGCGGATCCGTTACCGTATTGACGGTGCCCTGCGTGAAGTGATGGATTACAATACCACACTCCTGCCGGCTATGGTAGCCAGAGTCAAGATCATGTCAGGACTTGATATTTCCGAGAAGAGAAAGCCACAGGACGGCCGGCTGACCCTGCAGGTGGATAACCGGGAATATGATGTCCGTGTTTCCGTGCTTCCTACTGTATTTGGAGAAAAGACGGTTATGCGTCTTACCGCCAAGGATGGTCTTTCCAGAGAAAAGAAATATCTCGGCCTTACCCCGGAGGATGAGGAAAGACTGGATGGTATCCTGAAAAATCCTCATGGAATCATTCTGGTAACGGGACCTACCGGAAGTGGTAAATCAACGACCTGTTATACTGTTCTGAGCGAACTGAACCGTGAAGAGGTTAATATTATCACCGTAGAAGATCCTGTGGAAGCCAATGTGGACGGTGTAAACCAGGTGCAGGTAAATGTCAAGGCAGACCTGACCTTTGCCAATGCCCTGCGTTCCATTCTCCGTCAGGATCCGGATATCATAATGATCGGAGAAATCCGAGACGGAGAAACAGCCGGCATCGCCGTTAAGGCTTCCATTACCGGACACCTTGTTATTTCCACACTGCATACAAATTCAACAGCAGCATCCATTACCCGTCTGATCGATATGGGTGTGGAACCCTACCTGATCGGTGATTCTGTAGTGGGTATTATTGCACAGCGTCTGGTAAGAAAGCTCTGTCCAAAGTGCCGCAAGGCAAGAGAGGCTACAGATCAGGAAAAGAAGCTTCTGATGGTGCCTGCAAGCATGCCTCAGACGGTATATGAACCGGTAGGCTGTGAAGACTGTGGAGGCATTGGTTACAGAGGACGTACTGCGATCTATGAGATCATGCCGGTTACTGCAAAGCTCCGTAACCGGATCCATGATAAAGTGACAGCTGATGAACGGCAGGAAATTGCTGTTTCCGAAGGAATGAGTACACTTCGTATGGCAGCAGCCAAAAAAGTCAAGGAAGGTATTACAAGCTGTGCTGAAATGATCAAGGTTGCCTATGATTATGAAGCAGATTAAAGAGAAGAGGACAGGGGAGCAGAAGCAAAATGGCTGAATTTCAGTACCGGGTGATCACCCCGGAAGGAAAAGAAAAAAAGGGCACCATGGAGGGGAAAAGTATAGAGCAGGTTACCGGTGTCCTGAAAGCACAGAAAAATGTTATCTTAAGTGTATCGGAAGCCAGTCTGATGAACAGAGATATCAATTTTTCTCTGGGAGGCAGGGTAAGTGCCAGGGATTACAGTATTTTCTGCCGGCAGTTTGTCAGTATCATCAGTGCCGGTGTCAGCATCATCAATGCGCTGGAAATGATGAGAGATCAGACTGAAAACAGAACGCTGAAAAAAGCGCTGGGTGAAGTATATGAAGATGTGTCAAAGGGTGAATCCATGGCAGGAGCCATGAAGAAGCATTCCAAGGTATTTCCAAGCATGCTCTGCAATATGGTAGAGGCAGGAGAGGCTTCCGGAAGCATGGAGGTTGCCTTTGAGCGTATGGCGGTACAGTTCGAAAAAGAAAACAAACTGAAACAGTCAGTAAAAAAAGCCATGATCTACCCGATTGTACTGTTAGTAGTTATGGTTGGCGTTCTTTTCCTTATGATGATCTGGGTTATCCCGAATTTCATGGGAATGTTTGCGGAGCTGGATACAGAGCTGCCACCGATCACGCAGGCAGTTGTAAATATGAGTGATTTTGTAATAGCCAAATGGTGGCTGATCCTTTTGGTAGTGGCAGCAGCGATTGCTTTATTTAAGGCTTATGCGGCAAGCCCGTCGGGTAAATTTGTACTTGGCGGCATTGCACTGAAAATCCCCGTTTTTGGAAAGCTCCAGACAAAGAGTGAGTGTGCCAGACTGGGAAGAACCTTATGTACACTGCTTGGTGCCGGAGTGCCAATGATGGATGCGATCGAGATCACAGGAAGATCCATGGAAAATGTCCACTATAAAAAGGCCATGATGGATGCCAAAGATCAGGTTATGAGAGGTATGGCACTGTCAAGACCACTAAAGACCTGTGGACTTTTTCCTCCGATGGTAGTACATATGGTATCTATTGGTGAAGAAACCGGTAATATTGAAACTATGCTGGAAAATGTAGCCAATTACTACGAAGATGATGTACAGGTGGCCACAGAGCAGGTTATGGCACTGATGGAGCCCATGATCATCGTTGTCATGGCAATCGTAGTTGGTGTCCTGATCATGGCGATCATGCAGCCTATGCTTACCTTATATGAATCGATCGGTTAAGCCGTCAGGCGTTCCGGATACTGTGTGACCAGGGAGGGAAAATGGAGACTTTTTATTATGAAGTAGTCAGTATAGATGGTGACTATGCCAATTTGAAACGTACCGATATTGAAAGTGATGAGCTGAAGCTGGTGGCAAGGGCACTGCTTCCACCTGAGATCCAGGAGGGCAGCAGGCTTAAGTATGAGTGGCTCAGCTATCAGATGATCTGAAATTAGAAATAAAACATAACAAACAGATAGAATAAACGAAATAACGTTTATTGACAAACGAAAACTTCTATGATATTTTGAAATCAAAGCATAGAGGTTTTCTTTTTTTACAGCTTGTTTTAATGACATTTGTAAAAGATGTCAGAGACGGTTTCATGCTGATGCTGGAAACAGGCTGGTCTACAGGGAATCTTCCCTTCTGAATGATCTGTCAGAAATCAGAAAAGTCCGTGCTTTTATCCCAAACATGAAAAGCAGAGGATCCTGTCTGATACTGATGGACTGTATATTTTTGAAGGACAGTCCTGCATCCATTTTATACCTGGTGGATCTTCTGGAGAAAAGGAGGAGATCTATGGGGAAGGATGCAATATGTATGGAGGAATTCCTGCAGGATAAGGAGCGGTTTGCAGATCTTTTTAACGGGAGCCTGTTTCTGGGAAAGCGGGTGATACTTCCGGAGGAGCTGCTGTCAGCCTCTGAAAAATATGCAGAGCAGAGAGAAAAAGAAAGTCCCCTGCAAAAGAAAAGAAGAGAACGGGATGTGAAGATGTATTTATCCTGCGGCACACAGCTCCGGATCCTGGCAGTGGAAGCACAGAAATATGTGGATTACAGCATGCCGGTGCGCTGTATGAACTATGATGCACAGGAATATATGAAGCAGCTCAGGGAGCTTCAGCAGAAGAACAGCAGGCTGATCCTGGAAAAGAAGGTAATGCCGACTACGGCAGAAAGACTTTGCAGGGTGATGAAAACAGACCGTCTGCATCCGGTTTATACCATGTGCCTGTATTATGGAAGGGAGCCATGGGATGGACCGAGAGATCTCTGGCATATGATGAGCTTTGAAGCTGCAGGGAGAGGACGTGAGGACAGTCTGCTGTTCAGGGATTATCCGATGTGGCTTGTCTGTGTCAATGAACAGACAGATCTGAGCCACTATCATACGGATATCAGGGAAGTGTTTCAAATCCTGAACTGTCGTGGAAACAAACAGGGAATTCTGAATCTGCTGCAGGATAAAGCCTATGGAAACCTGACGGAAGAAACATGGGAGACGATAGCGACACTGACAGACTGGCCGGAACTATTAAAGAAAAAGAAGAGGTATCAGAAAACGGAAGAGGAAGGAGAAGGATACGATATGGACAGTGCATGGAAGGAGATACTGGCAGACGAGAGAGCCAGAGGGAGAGAAGAAGGAAGAGAGGAAGGAAGAGAAGCGGGAAGAGAAGAAGGAAGAAAAAAAGAAAAGACCTCTATAATCCAGAATATGATCAACCGGAATTTTTCGGATAAAGATATCAGGGCAGCAGTGAAATGCAGACAGAAGACAATCGACGAAGTAAGAGAGAAAAATGCCTGTCAGGCGGCGAGATAAGCCGGGAGCACTGGATCAGATATAAGAAGCCTATGGAAACCTGACGGAAGAAACATGGGAGACGATAGCGACGCTGACAGACTGGCCGGAACTATTAAAGAAAAAGAAGAGGTATCAGAAAACGGAAGAGGAAGGAAAAGGATACGATATGGACAGTGCATGGAAAGAGATACTGGCAGACGAGAGAGCCAGAGGAAGAGAGGAAGGAAGAGAGGTGGGGAGAAAAAAAGAAAAGATCTCTATAATCCAGAATATGATCAACCGGAATTTTACGGATAAAGATATCAGGGCAGCAGTGAAGTGCAGACAGAAAACAATCGACGAGATAAGAGAGAAAAATGCCTGTAAAATGGCAGAATAGGAAAAATGATACAGCAGAATGTAAAAAAATCGAAGAAAATGCTAAATCAATCTGTACATTATGACGATAAAGTGATAGAATGAAAAAGAATTAAGCGGAATTATGCGATAAATAACATGTTCTGCTAAAAAGGAAAAAGGAGAGATAGTTGTTATGAAGAAACAAAAGAGTATGGGAAACAAGGGATTTTCCTTAGTGGAGCTGATTATTGTAATTGCCATTATGGCAATTTTGGTTGGTGTTATGGCACCTCAGTTACTGAAGTATGTTGAGAGAACAAGAGAATCGTCTGATAAACAGGTGGCAGATACTGTAAGAACAGCAGTTGTAACTGCAATGCTTGATCCAGCGGTTGAAGATGCACCAGGAAATCCAGCAGTGACGAAGTCTTTGACGGAATTATTGGCATTGGGTGATCCAAATAAGGATTTTGTTGCAGCTGTTTCACAAACATTAAATAATGAGACTGCGGCTCAGGTAAATGCAAGATTAAAATCAAAGGCATATAAGCCTGCAAACGCATCAACGGATATGTTTTCGATTACAATTGATGGCACAAAGGTGACTGTTACTTTAAAATGTAATTCAGGCGTTGCAGGCGCTACCGATTTTGTAATTAACTAGTGAGGATTATAAGGAACACCCCATGGAATACATAACCCTATACACAATGATATTCCTCTTTGGAATAACAATAGGCAGTTTCCTGAATGTGTGTATTTATCGGATTCCTAAAAAAGAAGATATTGTTTTAGAACGTTCCCACTGCATGAGCTGTGGGAACGTTTTGAAGTGGTATGAACTGATTCCGGTATTTAGCTTTCTTTTCTTACGAGGAAAGTGCAGGAACTGTGGTGCGAAGTTGTCCATGCAGTACCCAATGATTGAACTTTTAAATGGAATTTTGTATCTTCTGGTGGTAGCAGTGAAAGGATTTACAATAGAGAGTGTGCTGTATTGTATCTGTACCTCGGTATTGATTGTAATTGCTGTGATAGACTGGAGAACCTATGAGATTCCCTTTGGGTGCAATGTAATCCTTGGAATACTGGGAATGGTCAGAATTGTAACAGATCTTTCACATTGGTATGAATATGTGATTGGTTTTTGCGTGGTAAGCGGATTGTTTTTGCTGATTTATCTGATTACCAAAGGACGGGGCATTGGCGGAGGCGATATTAAGCTGATGGCGGCAGCAGGTCTGCTCCTTGGCTGGCAGAAAATTTTACTTTCCTTGATGATTGGCTCTATTGCAGGCTCTGTAATACATTTGACATTAATGAAATTGAAAAATAAGGAAAGGGTCCTGGCGTTCGGACCCTATTTGGCGTTAGGTATTTTTATCGCCATGCTTTACGGGAATGAATTGATAAACTGGTATTTAGCACTTTTCGGTTTATAAGGATATACCATAAAATTTAAGGGAGAAGAGTACAAATGGGAAATATACTCTCCGTATTAATAGAAAACAGTGATATGAGGATCTGCGAAATTGCCAAAAGCGGTACTGCGATCACTGTGAAAAATGCTTTTCAGGTGGAGCTGCCATCCGGTGTGGTAGATGGTGGTATCATTGTAGATGTGGAAGCTGTCGCAAAGGTACTGTATGCTGCACTGAAGAATAATAATATTAAACGTGGAAAGATCGCTTTTGTCATTACTTCAAGAAAAATCGCAAATAAGGAAGTAATCCTTCCTTATGTAAAGAACGAAGCCAAAATTGAAGAAATGATCAAAGCTAACATAGAAGACTACTTCCCGATGAATAATCTGGAAGATTATATTATCCGGCATACGGTACTGGAAACAGTAGAGAATGCCGAAGGAAAGAATAATAACATTTTGGTAACAGCGGTGCAGAAGCAGATGGTAGAGGAATATTACCGCCTGGCTTCCATGCTGAAAATGCCGGTGGAAACAGTCGATTATTATAATAACTCTTTGTACCAGCTTCTGAGAAAGCAGCTGACGCAGGGGGTTGTACTGGCTATCCAGATGGACGAAAATGCAACCATGGTCAGCATCATGCGGGACAAGGTGCAGCTTTTCAAAAGATCCATACCTTATGGAAAGCAGACTATTATCAGAAACCTGGCTGAATTTAAGAGCATAGACGAGGAAGAGGCAGAAGCGATCCTGTCAGATCCAAGAAAACTGGGTCAGGAGCTGACACCGGAGGAATACAGTGAAGTGATCCGCGATTTCTCATCTTCCGTAACAAGAATGGCAGAATTCCATACCAGCAGGAATCCTGGTACTGTGATCGAACAGATCCGGCTGATGGGAACCGGAATCAATCTGATCGGCTTTACTGAGATCCTTGGCAAGGAGCTGGGACTTGAGGTAGTGACCATCAAAGAGCTGAATGGGGTAAAGATTGCCAAGAAGAATCTGCACGGACTGAATTATGAGCTGCTGGCTGACTATCTGCCGCTTCTTGGAAGCATGATGCAGTCCCTGAATTTAAAGGCAGGGGAACAGAAGAAAGGTACGGACTGGCATAGGATCGCTTACCTGCTGATCGCAGTTGCACTGCTTGCCAATGCAGCCATGGCTGGATTCTTTATCTGGCAATACTTTACTATGAAGGAAGTAAAGGCTAATCTGGAAACACAGATCGCAGCAGAAGAACCGGCAGAGGCAGTCTATAATGCATATAATAACGCACAGTCGGATTATACACAGATAAAAGAATATTATGACAGTACGAAGAACAGTAATGAGATGTTGTATACGATGATTCTTGATCTGGAAGAGGTGATGCCGGAAAGCGTCGGAATTACAAACCTGACTGCAGAAAATGGAGCGGTAGATATTACTGGTGTTGCAGGAGGGAAAAGCGCACTGAGCAAGTTTGTGATTGAACTGAAGAAGCTTTCCTATGTATCCAATGTAAGGGTGGAAAATGTAGCAGATACGTATGATGAATTTGGAAATAGTACATCTGCTTTTAATCTTAACCTTCAATTGAATTTTCCTGAGGAAAATAGTGAGGAAGTGACGGAAGAGGAAAATACAGAACAAAGTACAGGGGAGGACAGTGAGTCATGAAACTAACGGAAAAGGATAAAAACCTGTTATTGATTCTTGCTGTAATTGCAGCTTTTTGTCTGCCTCTTGTATTGCTGGTACAGCCGGCAATGAATAAATGTGAAGCTCTTACGCGTGAGATCAGTGAACTGCAGAGCAGAAAAAGCTACCTGGATCAGATTGTAGCGGCAGGCAGTACTTATCAGGAGGAAGCCGAAAATATTACAGTGAAAAAAGAAGAGCTGATGAACCGTTTCCCTTCAGATATTCCGCAGGAAGCCAGTCTGCTTTTTATGGATAATACAGAGAAAAAAATACCGATCTCATTATATCAGGTGGGATTTGGTGAAGATGTAGCAATGCAGATGACATCGGCGCCAACGCAGGAAGCAATTGATCAGGTAGAGGCAGATACTGGGGATGTGACGGATGATTCTGTCTATGCAGATACAACCAGCCAGACAGCAGTTACGTTAGGACTGACCGGAATATCAACAAGTACAGATTTTTCATATACGGCTGGATATGAGGAATTTAAAGAGTTCCTGGATTATATAGAGAATTATAATGACAGAATGGTCATTACCTCACTTACAGCAAGCTATGCAATGGATATGAATCAGGTAAACGGTAATTTTACACTGATCCAGTATGCATTAAAGGGAGAAGACCGGAATCCTGTCAGCTTTTTGGAACCTGAGATGATTCAGGGAACCAATAATATATTTACGCAGGCAAGCGGGGTGTTTAATGAGGAAACTAATCAGAGTGCTCAGTTTTTCCTGATGCTGAATCAGCCGGCACAAGAAATAGAACGTGGTGTACTGGAAGACCAACAAT
>QWCN01007616.1_pt1 | contig 10961 bp, 13 predicted proteins | sample 1972711 | NCBI WGS metagenome assembly QWCN01 (sample SAMN09866707, study PRJNA288562) | Human gut metagenome isolate term1_stool, whole genome shotgun sequencing... | isolation source: gut | host: Homo sapiens | place: USA: California | reverse complement strand
GCAGGCACCATTTCAAAACGTGGGTTTACAGGCATATTCAATTTACATGCAGGCAAATTTATAAGTGCGGTTTCAAATGCTTTGCCTGGAACTGTAGCAAGATTGACAGCAAAAAATCTAGGATTTTTAGGAATTACATCAATCGTTTCTAGTGTTATCTCTATAGGATTAAATCATTTTGTTAATTAGGGGGTATTTACATGTACAAGCTTGTTTTAGCAGTAATTTGGTTGTGTTATTTTATGTGGTATTTTAATTTTATTATAGATCCACGCTTTTACGATATAAGTGACAAAACTTTAAAGCGACAGCAAATACCTAAAGATTCCAAATTACGCTTCGTTTATATTAATAAAAATGCATATCCTCAACTTAAATGCATTGCTATTGAAGCGATAATATTTTTCTTTTTAAATATAATATATACAATTGTAGCTTTTATTCTATTCGCAATTTTAAAAGATGATCAAATTGTTGGCCGCATTTCATTATGGTATTTTTTCCTATCTATTGCTATTCCAGGTGTCACAGGTATGGTTGTTAATTTCAAGAAATAGCAAATGTAAGTAGAAGTCTAGACCAAACAGAATATATGGAAATAGGAAGCATAACAGGCCTAAATCTATATGTTTATTGTGGAAATGATCCAATCAATCATGTTGATCCTGATTGGTGTTTTTGGGATACGGTGTTTGATGTTGCATTTATTGCTTGGGAAATATATGATTTTGTTAATGGTGGATATAAGGATTGGAAAAACTGGGTTGCACTAGGAATAGATGTTATATTTGCTGTAATTCCTTTTGTACAATCAGGTGCTGGTCAAGTAATCAAGGTTGGAAACAAAATTGATGATACAGTAGAAGTAGCTAATGCTATTAACAAAATCGATAATATCAAAGATATGTCCAAAGTAACTATGATTGGAAGAAGTATGGATCGTGTAACTGATACGGCAAAATTAATTGGAAAAGCAGATAATCTATATGTTGCTTGGAAAGGTTTTGATGCTACAGCAACTGGTTTAAAAAGAATTGTTCATAATGGTATTTCTATGATACATGATGCTGGCTGGATGTTTGGTAAACTAAGAAGTGGATATACAGTTATTGATATTGGTATGACTACTTTACATAAAGGTAGAGGACTTTATTATGGAGCTGAACGTTTTGTAATAATTTTATGGAAAACAAGAAATATTTGGAAATTACCAATTAATTATTATTCCTAGGAGAGATTTAAATGGATTTTAAAAAAGAATTTACTGATTTAGCTAAAAAGTATAATTTGAATTATAAATATCAAGAGTTTAAGAATTGTTTTGGAGGAAATTGGTTGGTTTGTACACATAGTTTATATAATGATTCTGGATGTTTTACAATTCATTGTTTGCCTCAAAGAGGAGAAGTAGACTTCTATTTTGCAGATAAATTTAGTACAGATAGAAAAGAATTGTGTAGTAAAGCGGTAAATGTTTATGAAGTTGAAAAATCTATTTGGAAAAAGAAAACAAAAATATGGTTTTTTAAAAATCCATTTTATTACTGTAGTCAAGATAAAATAATTAAAACACTAATAGAAGTAATTAATACATCAATAGAAGAAAATAATGAATTCTTTGGAATAAAAATTAAATGATAAAAAAATAAAGCAAGTCTGCATAGGTTTATAAGTCTAGACCAAACAGAATATATGGAAATAGGAAGCATAACAGGCCTAAATCTATATGTTTATTGTGGAAATGATCCGGTTAATATGGCTGATCCTGATGAAAGCAGTGCGGTTTTAATTGGATTAATTATAGTTGCTATATTATTATTTACTCCAGTAGGTGAAACAGTTTTTCAAGTTGTTACATCAACGTTAAGCTATATTGGAATAGCAATTGCTTCGATTTTTGATGAAGATATTAGAAATGATATGAATGCAATTGGATGGAACCCTTTCAATAAAAACGAATATGCAACTTTAAATTCAAGCAAAGTTTCTCTTTACAAAGGGGTACCTGTCTTTAGAACTGCTGCTGGTGGTCGCTCTGAATCGTTTGAAGCAATATTTTTGGCTAAAGGTAGTGGTATAGATTCAATACATAATGAGAGAGGACATAATTGGCAATTAATGATGATGGGTATTACTAACTATGGATTTATGATTGGATTGCCATCATGGCGAGAATGGAGTACTCGACAATATTATGATAGACCTTGGGATATTACCGCTGATGTATTTGGTGGTGTTACTGGAAGGACTCACTCACAGGCAGATATTAATCGAGGGTATTGGTTTTTAGCTGTTTCATCGTTGTTTGGACCATTAGGTTATTTATGCATAATTGGTGAATATTAAAATTGGAGAGATCGATATAATGAAAAAAATTCAGTTTTTATAACTTTATTAGTTGCATGTTTGACAAGTTGTTATCCATCAAATACAGTTTTGCGTAAAAAAATGATTGCAAAATATTTTGATGATCAAAATTATGTTATTTTAACTGGTGAAGTCACAGAATTTGATAAAAAATAATGTCATAATAAAATGTGAGGAATTAAGAAATTATCTTAGTTTTCAAAAAGAACTTTGCGATTACTATATTTATTCTAAAAATTTTGTACAATTACAAGCTGAAGATGAAATAGAATTTGTAACAGTTCCATTCCATTTTTATAACGGCCACAAATTGCCAATAGTAGAATTAAAAAAAGATGGAATCACTTTATTAGCATATGAAGAAGGTAAAAAGAATTTAATTGATTGGGTAAATACAAATTTTAAATAAATACAAAATTTAAATATTATGTTTTATTTTATTATATGACGTAATAAAAATGGTATAATTATTCCATGAAAAAAATATTTAAATTACTTTTTATAGCTTTAGTTAGTATGCCGCTTTATGGCTGCAATGATAAAGATTCTTTAAAATTTAGTAAAGATGATACTAAACTTTTTATTGTTTCAGATACTCATTATTTAAGCTCGACACTTTTAGATTCTAATATAGATTATGATGAAGAAGGAAAGCAAATAACTAAAGATGGAAGAACAGTCCAATATATAAACACTTTGATAGATAAGCTTTTTGATAAAGTAATTAGTGAAAAACCAGATTATTTCATTATAACTGGAGATTTAACTTTTAATGGCGAAAAGGTATCACATTTAGAATTAGCTAATAAGATGAAAATTCTCTTGGATAATGGTATTCAACCATTAGTAATTCCAGGTAATCACGATATGTGCATGTCAAAGTCAGCAAGAGATTATATTCCAGGATCTAGTAAAGTTGTCAGCGATATTAAATATGATGAATTTCCAACAATTTATGCTGATTACGGATATAGTGGAGCTATAAGAAAAGATCAAGAGCAGTCACATAGTTATATTTATCAAACAAAAAATAATGAATGGCTTTTTATGCTCGATACTAGCCTTTCAAAATATAATTATGAAGAAGGATTCAATCAAACTAGCGGTTATTTTGAGAACATAGAGTGGTTAGAAAGCAATTTAAAATACGCTTATGAAAACAATATTAAGTGTTATATGTTTTCACATCACAATTTATTTTTACATAATCCTAAGTTTACGTATTATTATCAAATAAGAAATTATGAGCAAATATTAGAATTGTATAATAAATATAATGTCAATATTCATTTTTCTGGACATATGCATATTCAAGACATAAAAGAAGAAAACGGCATATATGACATATGTACAGGTTCATTATTGGATTATGGCAATAGATATGGAATCTTTCAAACAAATGAGAATGGTATGAAATACGAATCTAAAACAATAGATTTTAAGATGGAAAATGGAGAAATGTATTCTAAACATTCTTATGACTTATTTACGAGGGATAGTACAAAACTTACCAATAAGTTAAACATTGAAGATGAAAACCAAAAGAAGATAGCTATAGATTTTGCTTCAAAAATTAACGCGTATTATTTTGATGGTAGCATTAAAAATCAATATCAGAAACTTATTAAAGAAAAAGGGTATACTTTAATAAAAGATAATTTAGCTGATTTTGAAAATAGTTACATAAATACAATGCTCGTTGAAGGCAATAGAGAATGTCATAAACTGATTATAAAAAATGGGAAGTAGCTTGCTACTTCCTTTTGTTGTTAAATCTAATTTTTATTTCCATAAATTCATGATATTTAGAATCTATAGACACTGTCCATCCTTCGTTAGTTGAGATTGATTCTACTATTGAAAGACCTAATCCACTTCCTCCTGTAGCTTGATTTCTAGAAGAATCTGGACGATAGAATCTTTCAAATACTCTATTTCGTTCGCTGTCTTTTACCTCACAGCCATCGTTATAAACACATAGTGTTGGAGCGTTATTTTCAATTTTAAAATTGAGCGTTATTTTTGATGATGAATATTTTATAGCGTTATCAACTAATATTGTTGCGACGTTTTTTACTAAGTCTTCTTCACCATAGTACATGATATCTGTAGAGATGTTTATTTCAAATGATTTTTTATTTTCAAATGCTACAGCTTCAAATGGCAAAACGCAGTTATTTATTGTATCGCTTATATTAAATTCTTTTCTTACTGCTTTAATCTTTTCTTGAGATTTAGACAAAGTAATCATGTTACAAATTAATTTGTTCATATATTTACTTTGGTATTTAATATTTTGGAGCCATTGGTTTTCACCACTGTCATTTTCTAAAACATCGACGTTAGCGTTTATAATTGCTAGAGGTGTTTTTAATTCGTGACTAGCGTTACTAATGAATTGTTTTTCTTTCTCTAAACTTTCTTTAACTGGTTTAACTAGAGATTTTGATAGGAACCAAACTAAGATACTTAAAGCTACATAACCAATAGCAAATGAAGAAATAGTAATCATATTGGTAGTATTGATAACGTTGTGTTCTATAGTTCTATCAATTCCTACAATAGAGAATCCTCGTTCTTCTTCAGGTAATGTTTTTACAATGAAATATAACTGACCTTCGTGAGAAAAATAATCGTTTTTAAGATTGCCACTATCAATAATATTGGTGGCAATTTCTGTCATTTTTGCCTGAGAAAATCTATCGTTAGTACAAATAGTTGAGACAATTTCATTTTTTGTGTTTACAACTATTCTAAAAGATCTAACATCCATAAAATGATCTTTGTCACCGTTAGTAATGCTATCTTCGATATTAGGTCTACTATATTTTACTGAAAGGGAACTTAAATATGATTTTGCTTCGTTAGATTCGTTTATTGAAGAAGAGAAAAATATTGTCATGCTTAAAAAAATCATGACTATTGCTAAAATAAAGATAATTAGAGAAAAGATTTTTAATTGGAGTTTCTTTATCATAGCTTTTCGACTCTATATCCTGTGCCACGGTAAGCTTTTACAGATATATCAGAATTTATAGCTGTGAGCTTTCTTCTTATAAATGATATATATACTTCAATGTTGTTATATTCTGCATCTGAATCGAATCCCCAAACTTTATCGTTTATGGTTTCTTTTGAGATAATCATAGTTGGATTACGCATTAATAGTTCAATAACTTGGTACTCTTTAGCACCTAATTGTATAGATTTACCATTTGCTTCTAATGTGTGGCTTCCACTATTTAAGGAAGTGTTTCCTAAAGATAAATTGTTATTAACATATGAGCTTCTACGTCTGAGAAGGGCATTAATTCTAGCAATTAGTTCGTCAGTTTCAAAAGGTTTTGTTAAATAATCATCAGCACCACTATTTAAACCGCTTATTTTATCATCTGTTTCGGATTTTGCGCTCAATAAAAGAATTGGAATAGAAATATTGTTTTTTCTAAGTTTATCTAAAACTTCAATTCCATTCATTTTTGGCATCATGATATCTAAAACGATTAAATCATAATCACCATATAGTGCTAAGTCATATCCAGTTTCGCCATCGTTTGCAACGTCGACAGCAAATTTGTTTCTTTTTAAAATTGCACTTAATGCATCTGTTAACTGCGCTTCATCATCTACTAATAAAATTTTCATAAGGTTTTACCTCGTTAATATTGTACCATTTATTAAAAATTCTTTAAATAATATTAAATATTAATGTTGTTCAATGTTTGTTAAAGCTAGTAAATATATCTTTAATACAAGAAGTAAATAACTTCTCCATATATAAGTCTTAAAGATTTATATAGCATAAGTAGGATTAATTCCTACAGTTTATCGTTCACAATTACTAATATACTATTAATAAACCTAGCTCGTTTAGTAAGAAAATCGTGGTGGATTTTTCTTAATTAGTATTGTGGTATTCCTTTCCCAGGCGCCTCCAAAGAGACGCTTTTTTCTTATAAAATAATTATATATGTAATTAAACATTAAAGATTAAAAGACAATATTTTAATTTAACTCGATTATTTACTAGCATTGCTATATAATAAGAACGGTGATAAATATGAAAAAATGTCCTAAATGTGGATTAGACAATATTGATTCAGCAACTAAATGTTTATTTTGTGATACTCCTTTTGATGAAAGCACAATTCATAACGATGAGGATCTTAATTTTTTAAACGATAGCTTTCAAGCTAAAAGTAATGAAAAACCTATTGAAGCTGAAATTGTTGAAGAAAAAAGAGATGATAGTAAAACTACTGAAGCAAAAAATGATACTGACAAAAAGTTAGAAAAAAATAATGCTAATCAAACAAAGTTAAACGATAAAAACACAAATTATTTGATTATGAGTGTTCTCCTTTTTATATCATTTTTGTTTAATATCGGCTTAGGTTGGACACTAGTAGGAGTGATAGTTGGTTTCTTATTAACTGTTGCTTGCGTATGTTTTGATTTTAAAAATATAAAACAAAAAGGTCTTTGGTTATTTAACATATTAACATTAGGAATGGTAGTTGTTACTATTTTTAACATTGTTTTCTTAATTATAAAGCAGGTAATTTAATATGAAAAAATGTGTAAGTTGTGGAAAAGTATATGATGAAAATGAAAAATGCTGTCCTAATTGTGGATGTACTTCATATATAGATACTAATATGTTCAAAAAGGCTGGAACAATTAAGTATTGTCCTTCATGTGGCACAAAAGTAAATGAAGGCGATAGATATTGCTTAAAGTGTGGCAAAAAATTAGATAACGATGAATGGAATATAAATACTGAAAGTAAAATAGATATTAAACCTGTTAATGATATTTACTCTAAAGATGTTCAAGTTATTATTTTCTGCATTGCTAGTTTCGTATTATTTTGCTTTTCTTTTGTCTCTTTAAGATTAGCTATATTCGAATTGACTATTTCATTAGCAACATTCATTTATTCGTTAGCAAAAAAACTTAAAGAAAAGACAAAAGTATTAGCTTTTATAAATTTAATCATGGCAGTTTTTGTCTTCTTAATGAGAATATTAGTTTTTTAAAGGTGTTTTATGAGATTTAAAAGTTTAATAACAATAGGATTTATTTCCTTATTATCATCTTGTTCTATAGTTGATTTGAGCTCTTCAACTAGTAATATAAGTTCATCAACGCTTGTCTCTTGGGCAAGTTCTTTAGAGTCATCTAATAATGATAGCAATAGTTTTGACTCATCAATTAGTAGTTCAACTTCTGATTTACCAATCTCATCTAGTTCAAGTGAGATATCATCAAGTAGCATCTCAAGCTCGATAAGTTCTTCAAGTAGCAGTTCGATTTCTGATTCTAGTTCAAGTACTACTCAAGGAATAAGACCTGTTGAAGACAAAGACGATGATAGTAGATTAATAACTACAAAAACATTAGTAAAACTTGCTGTACCTGAATATGTTGGTGAAGTTTATGGAATTCCAAATTCGGATGTAGTTATTACTAAAGGTGAAGTGTATACCGAACTAAATGATGTTGCTGCTTATATCATTGCTTTTAAAGAATTACCTGTCAATTATTTCTATAAATCAAATAAGAGCACGTGCTCTGCTAAATATGGTAGCTCATGTCGATTAGTTGGATCTAAGCAATATTCAAACGATCCATACTCAAGTCATACATCACCAATTCTCACAGATGGTGCAAGCGAATATCACGAATGTGATTTAGCTAGTTATGATGGTGAATATAGTATTAACTCTAGAGGCTCGTATAGACTTGTTTATTCTCTTGATGAAGGAAAAGAAATAGTATACTTTACAGATTGCCATTATGAAAATTTTTCAGAGTATTACAATTATTACAATGGATTTGGACCTTGGTGGGGAAATGGTGATATCAACCAAAATTTTGACAGATATCCTGATACTATAAGTCATCCTGTTGCTTACGATTATAAAGCACCAACTATAGGTGAATTAGATTTCTCAGTTCGCTATCCAGCTTAATTTTAAGATTTAATGTATACAAAAAATGACATACTAATCTAAGGAGGTTAGTATGTCGTTTTTTATAAGCAAAGTTAAAGCATATGAAATATTGGATTCACGTGGAAATCCTACTGTTGAAGTAAAAATATTTGATGATAAAGGTAATGTCGGAGAAGCTTCTGTTCCTAGTGGTGCTTCAACAGGAAAATATGAAGCATTAGAGTTAAGAGATGGGAATGAAAATAGATTTTTCGGTAAGGGTGTTTTAAAAGCGTGTGAAAACATAACTAATATTATTGAGCCGTGTATTTTAAATTGTATAGTCGATTCTACATTAATTGAAAGAAAAATCCTAAGTTTAGACAAATCTGAAAACAAAAGTGAACTTGGGGCTAATGCAATTTTAGCTGTTTCATTAGCTTTAAGAAGATTAGAAGCTAAAGAGCAAGATAAAGAATTATTCGAACTATTTAACGGAGAAAAAATAATTCCAGTACCAATGATGAACATCTTAAATGGAGGAGTTCATGCATCTAACAATTTAGATATTCAAGAGTTTATGATTTTACCTGTAGGTTTTGATAGCTTTTCTTTAGCATTAAGAGGGTGCAGTGAAGTATATCAGAAACTTAAAGAGATATTAAAAGAATTAGGATTAAATACAAACGTTGGTGATGAAGGTGGCTTTGCACCTTCTTTAGAAAACGATGATGAAGCGTTAGATTTGATTGTCAAAGCTATCGAAAAATCAGGTTATATTCCAGGGAAACATTTCTTAATATCTTTAGATGTCGCTGCATCTGAATGGAAAGGAAAAAGCGTTGGGGAATATTATTTGCCTAAACGTAAGATAAAAATGAATAATAATGAATTGGTTAACTATTATGAAAGGTTAATTAGTGATTATCCAATATACTCTATAGAAGATGGGCTTGATGAAGAGGATTATTCTGGGTGGAAGGAAATGACAAATAGAATTAATCAAATTTCTTTAGTTGGTGACGATTTATTTGTAACAAACAAAAAGAGACTTGAATATGGAATTGCAAATAAAATTGCAAACTCTATATTAATTAAATACAATAAAATTGGATCGTTATCCGAAACTTTAGATACTATTAATTTAGCTAAAAAGAGTAGTTATAGTTTTATTATTTCTCATAGATCTGGAGAAACAGGAGATACTTTTATATCTGATTTAGCAGTTGGATGTGGAGCAAAATTAATAAAAGCAGGAGCTCCAGCTAGATACGAAAGAGTAGCAAAATATAATAGATTGCTTGAAATTGAAACTGATTATGATTTACCATATGCAGGTAGAATAATTTGTAAGTAATTAAGGAGTAAAAAATGAAGTATAAAGCTCTCTTGTTTGATGTTGATGGCACGCTATTTAATTCAAATCACGAAATATCAAAATTAACACTTGAAGGTATAAAAAAAGCATATGAAAAGGGAATAAAAATTGCTGTTGTTACTGGTCGTTCTCCAAGTGGGGTTAAATCAGTTAAAGATCAATTAGGATTTTCTGTTCCGTTTATTTGTAGTGGTGGTGCAATCGCTTTTGATAATAAGGGAAAAATAATATACGAAAACGCTTTGGGTGGCAAAAATACCAAAGATGTTATCGATTATGTTAAATCTTTAAAAATAGATGTTTTATGGAATGTTTATGCTAATGATAAATGGTACGCAGAAAAGCTTGATGATTATAGAACAAGACGTGAAGAAGAAATATTATGTACTAAAGCAGAAACAATTGATGTTAATTTAATTCCATCAATAAACATCGATAAAGTAATGTTTATAGCAACGGATGATGTTATTAGTTATTTAGATATAAAGTTACGCGAAGAATTTAAAAACTTTGCAATTGTTAGAAGTCAGGTGATAATTGTCGAAGTAACAGCAAATAATGTCAATAAAGCAACAGCAATAAACAGTATTCTTGATGAGTGGAAATTAGATAAGAATGAGATAATTGCTTTTGGAGACTCAAACAATGATTTAGAAATGCTTGATTATGTTGGAGTCGGTGTAGCAATGGGAAATGCAAGTGATAACGTAAAAAATCAAAGTGATTACGTTACTCTTGATAATGATTCTGATGGAATATATTACGCTTTAAAACATTTTGGAATAATATAGAAAGTTATATAGCGCTCAGAGAGCGCTTTTTAAGTCTATATTAATAAAAAATAATATTATTTTGTCTCTTTTTAATATTTTTTTCTAAAAACCTTAACTTTTAAGTAGGTATAAATAATACTTAAATCAACAAAGAGTAATATTTTATTTATCGATCTATTTACTTAAAGGAGGGTGTGTCTTATGAATAAAATTATTAATAATCTTGCCTCTTCTAAAGACGTTTCTATTACGTCGAAATTTGTCTATAAAGACTCAATTGCTTCTAGTGATTTTCCATTCTTTCAAGTCACTGATGACATGCTTCTTTTCGTCAAGCTTTCTTTTGATAGCTCTATTTATGTTCAAAACGTTAATAAGTTAGTTTTAAACTTATTAGCTAAAGTTTTCTATGGAAATATAATTTTTAAAGTTGGATTAATAAAGAATAACGATATGACTGACTCTAGTCTTATAAAAGCTTATAGCGACTATATGAATAGCAACAAT
>QWCN01006359.1_pt1 | contig 10964 bp, 10 predicted proteins | sample 1972711 | NCBI WGS metagenome assembly QWCN01 (sample SAMN09866707, study PRJNA288562) | Human gut metagenome isolate term1_stool, whole genome shotgun sequencing... | isolation source: gut | host: Homo sapiens | place: USA: California | reverse complement strand
GAACGTGAGAAAGTATCCGTGCTGCCAAGAATCTTTGCAAGTATCGGACAATCATTGATAATTGCAGGATTTGGGGTACAGATTATAAAAGGGCTTGGTGGTGACTATATAGGATATCACAGATTTGCGTTGATTATTGCAGCAACATTTATATTCACAATGGCTGTCTGTGTTATTAACCTGCCAAAGAAACAACAAAATACCGGAACAACAGAAAAAATGAAATTCCGCGATATTTTTACTGTAATTAAAAAGAATGATCAGTTAAGATGGGCTGTTCTTTTAATTTTATTATACAATGTTGGAATTCAAGCTATTATGGGTGTTGCTACCTATTATTTTAGCTATGTATGCAATAATGCCGGAATGTTATCTGCCTTTATGATCAGTGCATCCGTTGCAGAAGTAGTAGGATTATTAATCTTCCCTAAAGTCACAAAATTATTATCTAGAAAGAAAGCATTTTTACTTGCATGTACACTTCCACCAGTTGGACTTATTTTACTGCTTGTTGTTGGATTTGTCTGTCCTTCTAATATCCCTTTAACTGCTATTGCCGGAATTATCGTAAAAACCGGTACTGGTCTGGAGCTTGGATGTGCTACTGTTTTCCTTGCAGATGTTGTTGATTACGGCGAGTATGTCTTAGGGGTTCGAAATGAAGGTGTTATATTCTCCCTTCAGACATTAATCGTAAAATTTACTGCTGCTTTCACAGCATTAGCAATCGGTTTCGTATTAGAGTTAACCGGATATGTTCCTAATACTGTACAAACTTTAGCAACACAAAATTCCATACGTATACTGATGTGTATCGTACCTGCTCTTGGAATTATTCTTGCTTACGTTGTATTTAAAACAAAATATAAACTTAATGATGAATTTATGAAAAAAGTAATTTCTAAAATTACAGGCTCTTCCACCTCCTCCGAACAGGAATAACAGGATACTGTACAAAAATATTATAAGTAAGGCAAGTTGATTTTCCTAAAAAAATAATCAGCTTGTCCTTATTTATGTTACAATTTAAATATTATAACCTGAATATTAACATTCAAATATTACACAAAACGAGGAAAAGATTTTGATAAATTTCAGCATTATTTTAGCAGATGATGAACAACAAATATTATTTGGCATGAAAAACGGTATTGATTGGGAAAGCCTTGGATTTTCGGTTGTCGGAACCGCTCAAAATGGCAAAGAAGCTCTGGAATTAATAGAAGAATATCATCCAGATCTTTTAATCAGCGATATTAAAATGCCTTTTATGGATGGTCTGGAACTATCCAAAATTATTCATGATAATTACATAAATACAAAAATTATTCTTTTTTCTGGCTGGGATGATTTTGAATATGCCAGAACGGCGATCAGCTATGGGGTATCCCAATATCTTATGAAACCAATCGACTACGATGAAATGCAAAAACTTCTAACTAATATACATGAAGAACTTGAAAAAGAATATGCAGAAAAACTGAACCGAACCCGTCTGGAAAATATTTATGCGGAAAGTATTCCTCTTCTTAGACAACAGTTTTTGACACAGCTTTTGACCGAACCTGTAACAGATGAATACTACGACTCTCAGATTAAAAACCTTAAATTAAATCTCAATTATACTGTCTTCCATATTATCACTGTAAAAATAAGAACAACTGATTTAATTGATGTTCTCTCTGAGCTTTCTATTAAAGAGACGATAAAAGAAGCTTTGGAGAAGATAAGTTCTCTCTATGAATTTGGAATTATTGATAAAGAAGTCTTTTTACTATGTGGAAATAAAAAACATGATATTGAACGGATCACTCGAACAATACAAGAGGCTTCTGTTTTAATTGAACGTATTTTTCATACCAGAATATCCTGTGGAATCAGTTCCTCTACAACTACCATTAAAGAACTCCCTCTGCTGTATCAGCAGGCTCTTGAAGCGCTTGATTATAACGTTGTTATTCAAGAAGAAAGTTATACTTACTATAATGACATTCTGCCTCTTCAAAAAAAAGAGGAAGACTGGAATTCTGAAGTAGATTCTATCGAAAAGATTATTACACGTTGTTCTGAAGAAGAATTAAAACAAGCTGTTATAACTATGCTTGAACATCTTCATTCTTCACATTATAACTTAAGTGAATATCAAATTGTTGTACTGGAAATATCTTTTTCTCTTTCTCGTCTTTATAAAAAATATCAGCTTACTTCCGATAAAGAGTTTGCCGGTTCCAAAAAAATGGCTGTGAAAATTCTTTCTTTAAATACGGGGGAAGAACTTGATAACTGGCTTATTAATTATTTTCAGTTAATACGTACATTAATAGAGAAAAAACAAGTAGATAACAACGTAATCTTAGCTGAAAATGCAAAAAAATTAGTAGAAGAAAGATTCCAGGAACCTGATTTATCCGTAGAATCCATCTGTCAGGAACTACATGTAAGCTCCTCCTATTTTTCCAAAATTTTCAAACAGGAAACCGGCTCTACTTTTTTAAATTATCTAATTAACAGACGAATGGAAGCCGCAAAAATGTTACTTGATGTCACTGACTACAAAAGCCATGTTATCGGAACGATGGTAGGTTATCCTGAACCAAATTATTTTAGCTATGTCTTTAAAAAGCACTGTGGTATTTCTCCAGTAAAATATCGAAAACTTGGAGGAAGTGTCAATGAAAAATAAAAAAATGAGCATTCGAATTTTATTTCCGCTCATCATGTCTGTATCAATCGCTTTTTGTATCATAAGCTGCATGATTTTATTTTCGCATTACCTCTCGGCTTATTTTATTCAAAAAACTGTAGAGGACACTAACAGACAAAAAAATGTACTTGCACAAAATATTGAAAACGAAATTGAATCCATCAATGATACAATTAACACGATTTATTATGATACAATTAAAAAATATGATCTTCAGGATGAAGCGTTTTCTTCGATATTATCGAATATAGAAAACAGTTCTTCAGAGTATATTAGCGGGCTTGCCCTATATGATATCAACGGAACTTCTTTATGGCATTCTTCGCATTTATCAGCCACGCCTGCTACTCAGGAAAGCTGGTTTACACAAGCAAAAAATAATATCGAAACAATTTATTATGGACCAAAGAAGCTCGTCTATCCTGATAAAGTAAAACATGTATTCCAGATCAGCCGATATGTTGAATATATTGACCATGGCAAAATGAAGCCTGGTATTCTTTTAATGCAATATTATACAGATTCTGTCGATGCAATTTTACAACATTATAAAAATACCCAGACATCTTACTGCTATTTATTAGATGATAATTCGACTTTTCTTTACCATCCTTTTATGCAACGCATTTCCTCCGATCTGTATAAAGAAAGAACTATCAATATAGCCTTAAACTGTACAAATTATAAAATACATAAATTTCAGGGTACTAAATGGCTGATCGAACGACAGCAGATTGGATATACCGGCTGGAATATTGTCCTCGTCAGTTCTTTGTTCAATATACATACAGAAAATATAAGTGTTTATTATGTTGTATGGATTATCTTACTTATGGTCGGCATATTTCTTGTTTTTATGGATATTTTACTCTTTCATGAGTTCACTAATCCTGTATATCGGTTACTTAACACAATGCGAGAATTTGGAAAAGGAAATTACCAGGCAAAAGCAGAAGAAAATGGCATCGGAGAATTAAAAATACTAAGCGCTCATTTTAATATCATGGCAGAAAAGTTACAAAAACAAATGGACGAAATCCGTAACAATGAACGTGAACAACGAAAAATGGAAAAGAAACTTTTACAATCTCAGATTAACCCTCACTTTTTATATAATACCCTTGATTCCATCATCTGGATGATACAGGGTGGTGAATATAAAGGTGCAGAGCAGATGGTTTCTCTTCTTGCAAAATTCTTCCGTATTTCCTTAAGTCAGGGACAGGATATTATCCCACTAAAAAAAGAACTAGAGCATGCAACCAGCTATCTTTCTATTCAAAACATACGTTTTAAAGATAAATTCGATTTTTCTGTACAGGCAGATGAAAATCTTTTACAATATCTCTGCCCTAAGCTGTCCATTCAGCCATTACTTGAAAATGCTATTTACCATGGAATGGAAGGAATTTATGATGATGGTGAAATCCAGATTTCTATCTATGAAAAAAACTCGCTCATTCATATTGATGTAATTGATAACGGTCTTGGTATGCCTCCAGAAACGATTGAATATATCATGCACAATAAAGTGGTCTCCAGCAAACGTGGTTCTGGCATCGGTGTACGAAATGTTGATGAGAGAATTAAATTGATTTTCGGCAATGCATACGGTGTTGTTATTACCAGTGAACTTGATGAAGGAACAACTGCCTCTATCATCATTCCGAAAATAAAGAAAGTTGAGGATATTGGATATTGATGAAAAATAATAAGAAAAAATATGTACTGTTAATTATATTAATGCTTTTGATTGCATTTTTTTCTTCCCAATGTATGATGAACCCTACAAACCTCAAAAGCAAAAATACGGTGGTAGTCCTGCTGTCCTCTTCCTATAATAAAAAAACTTCCAGAATTTTAGATGCCCTGCGCGATTATGCCTGTAACAACTCTATTACTCTTGACTTCTGGTATAAAGAGCAGCTCTCTGCCAAGGATCTGGATTCTTTAGTAAAAAAAGAGACGGACAATCGTGTAATTGGCATTCTTTTGATTTATCCGGAAGAATATATGACAGAACCTAACAAACATTATGACTACAGTAACCTATTAGCAATTACAGAAACGATGACGTCATCCTTTATTCATTACGCTACCTTTGAGAGAACTACAGAAAAAGCCTACTGCCTTCCAATTACTTCTCAAATAATAAAAAAAATTGCAGAAAGCAAGCATTCTCATATCTACATTAAGAACACTTATAAACTTGGATATAAGAGTATCCAAATAATTGACTCCTACTCTCGCAGTAAACATATGCAAAATATCATTGTTTCATGCCAAAAGTTAGATAAACAGACTATCGAAAGTGGAAAACTAAACTCTCTACTGGCAAATTAACAAAAATGAGGATTTTAGTTATGAAAACAAATCTTTTTAATTATAATTCCATTTTGTTTACACTAATTATTATTTTAATAAGCACTATAACAATATGGAAGCTACCGCAACCCCAAAATGAGTACACTCATATAGGCATCGCTGTCTATGACATGGATGACACCTTTATGAGCGACTATATTGACAAACTTCAGAACGAACTTGAAACTTGTACTTTTAACGGCAAAAAAATTCTTTATGAAATCTTTGATGCCGAAGGTAATGCCAATCGCCAAGAACATCAGCTTCAATACATGTATGAGCAGAACTTTGATGCCTTATTGATCAATCTTGTAACACCTTCTTCTGCTGCCAGCGTCCTAAATGAGACAGCGAACCATAAACTTCCTGTCATTTTATTTAACAGAGAAACAGACAAAAAAGATTTATCTATTTCCAAACAGACATGGTATGTGGGAACGCAAGCAAAAAAGGCTGGTGTAATTCAGGCTGATATGCTTCAAAATGCATGGAAAGAAAATCAGAAAAAATTAGATCATAATAAAAACAATACGCTCGATTATATTCTTATTGAAGGAGAACAAACACATTTTGATTCTATAAGAAGAACAAATGGTTTCCTTGAAAACAGCCAAAATCTGCCTCTCCATCAGCTCGCCAATCTCTCTGCTGACTGGCAGCGCCAACTTGCGACTGAAAAGTTTGCAAACTTAGATAAAACACTCATTCATTCTGCAGAAGCAGTTATATGTAATAATGATGATATGGCACTTGGTGTCTATGACTATTACAAGCAGCATAACATGAGCCTTCCCCTGATTATCGGAATTAATAATAATCCCGAAATGCACCAGAAAATAAAATCCGGAGAGATATATGGTACAGTTGATAATGACATAAACAGCCAGATCACACACATATGTAAATTGCTTAAAGATATTTTAAACCATAATACCAGCGATTATGCTAATATATGGTACAGTACACCTTTTGCCATTCAACGCTAAAATTACTTACGCTCGGAATATCAACCGAAAACCGGTATCAAAAATTCCGAGCGTATATCTTTATAATATTTGTCGTTTAACGCATTAATATTTTATCTTATATTTTATATCGCTTAAATATTTCTAAATATTCCTTTTCCACCTCAGAAAATGCTCTTACCGTATAATCAGGCTCTACATGAAGCTTCGGCTGCCTTTCTTCTAATTCCTCATCTAATAAATACTTCAGATCATACCACAATAATGCATTATCAATTTCTTTTATAAGCTTTTCCTCTTCTTCACTCAGAGGTGTTCCTAAAAACTTTGTATAAAGTACATCTAATAAATGATTCTCCTGCTCTTTATATTGCTTCATGTTCTGTTTTAACGGCCTTGGCACATCTGACATATAACACTCGCTTGCATCATGTAAAAGCGCAGCGAGTACTAAACGATCTGCATATCCTTTTGCAGCCGCCTCCTTTGCACATAAAATACAATGTTCCCCTACAGACCAGAAAGAACTGACATGTCCATTTCCTCTGCATATCATTGAAAGGGCATGTGCTATGTCTTTGATATCCATATCCGCTGGCTCCGGATTCACAGGATCAAAATGCCTTCTCGTGTATGTAGTGATATAGTTACTCATAAGCGCACTCTCCCTTTCTAAGCCTAATGTACTAACTGTGCAATAATGTTCACCAGAAGCTTCATATCGATTGGTTTTGCGATATGCTCATTCATTCCCGCTTCTTTAGATTTTATCCTGTCTTCTGCAAATGCATTTGCTGTCATTGCAGCAGCTCCAAAAATTTATCATTTTGGGAGCTTAAACTGTGTTATAATAATGTTATGATGCTTGAATTACGAGAGTAGCGTTTAGCTGCGGAGTAATTCGTAACATCCACTTATTCTTAACTAAATCTCAGAGGTAGTATGATAATGTCAAAAGATGAATATTTAATTACAGATGCGCCCCTTAAGGCGTTGACTATTTTTGCAATGCCGATGATTCTCGGCAGTTTTTTTCAACAAGTTTATAATATGGCCGATTCCATAATCGTTGGTCAGTTTGTCGGTTCCTCTGCACTTGCGGCTGTTGGTGCCTGTGCAGCACTTACGAATGTTTTCATTTGCATAGCACTCGGAGCCGGTGTAGGTGCCGGTGTACTCGTAAGCCGCTATTTCGGTGCCAGAAATTATAGTAAAATGAAAACAATCATATCCACATCACTGATCAGCTTTTTGATTCTAAGCATAATCCTTGGTGGCTTAGGCTTTTGTTTTTCTCATTTGATGATGAGTCTTTTGCAGACACCTGATGATATACTGAATGAAGCAGTGCTGTATCTGCGTGTCTATTTTGTCGGACTCCCGTTTCTGTTTATGTACAATATTCTCTCCACTATGTTCACTTCCATCGGTGAATCAAAGATTCCTTTAGGTCTTCTGATATTTTCTTCTATTTTAAATATCTTTATGGATCTTTGGATGGTGGCAGGTCTTGGTCTGGGTGTATTCGGTGCAGCCCTTGCCACACTGATCTCACAGGGTATCTCTGCAGTATTTTCGCTTTTAATCTTCCTTCATCGAATTCGGAAATATAAGAGCTTCTTTAACTGGTTTGACAGACAGGAACTCTATGCAATGCTTCAAATTGCCGTACCGTCAGTTCTCCAGCAGTCCACTGTGTCCATTGGTATGATGATAGTACAGGCTGTTGTAAATCCATTCGGTACACAAGCACTTGCCGGTTATGCGGCAACAATGAGAGTGGAAAATGTTTTTTCACTGATATTTGTATCCATCGGCAATGCCGTTTCACCATATGTTTCTCAGAATCTTGGTGCAAAGAAACCATGGCGTATTAAAAAGGGCTACCGCGCTGCATTATTGCTGGATGTATGTTTTGCATTCCTCGCCTTCCTGATTATTGAAACATTGCACACGCAAATTTCCTCACTATTTCTAGGAAAAGATGGAACAGCCTTAGCCTATCAGGTATCCGGTGATTACATGAGATGGCTCGGTTATTTCTTCATCTTCATGGGAATCAAGATGGCGACAGATGGCGTCCTTCGTGGACTCGGAATCATGCGTCCATTTCTCATTGCAAACATGGTAAACCTTGCTATCCGTCTGTCAGTTGCACTGATTTTTGCACCACGTTTTGGTATCGCATTTGTCTGGTTAGCTGTACCAGCCGGCTGGTTTGCAAACTTTCTGATTTCCTATGTGGCACTCAGAAAGTCTGCAAAAGATTTATAAAAATTCCCTAATCTGTCCTGCGATAATCTGCATCAATCGGTTTCTTGCTTCTACACTCGCCCATGCAATGTGCGGAGTAATAATAAGCTTTTTACTGTCTTTTATTTTTGCCAATGGGTTTGTTTCACTCATTGGCTCCTCACATAATACATCAAGACCTGCTGCTGCAATTTCACCTGTTTCCAATGCTTCATATAAATCCTGTTCTACTACAATCGGTCCTCTTCCAAGATTTAAGAAAATAGCTGTCTTTTTCATTTTTTCAAATGCTTCCCGATCCATTAAATCTTTTGTATATTCATTTAACGGAGCATGTACAGACACAATATCTGATGTGGCAAGTAACGTTTCAAAATCAACCTGTTCATACCCTTCCTGTGCCGGACTTCCTGAAGCAGAGTAATAAATCACATGTGCCCCAAACGCTTTTGCAATATCAGCAACTCGTCTTCCGATTGTTCCAAGTCCGATAATTCCCCATGTTTTTCCGTTAACTTCATTAAAATGCTCTGCAAAATGAGTAAACACCGTATCATTTATATATTTTTCATCTTTTACATAGTCATCATAATAACGCAGCTTCTCCAAAAGATAGAATAATAAAGCAAATGTATGCTGTGTAACAGATTCTGTAGAATAGCCGGCTACATTTCTCCATGCGATTCCACGCTTTTTCAGATATTCTTTGTCCAGATTATTTGTTCCTGTAGCTGTTACACATACTAATTTCAAATTTTTTGCAGTCCCAATTGTCTGCTCATTAATCGCAATTTTATTTACAATTAAAACATCCGCATCTTTTACACGCTCCGGAATCTCTTCCAAAGTAGAAAATCCATATTTTACCACTTCTCCCAGAGCATCATATGCCGATAAATCAATATCTTCTCCAATGGTTTTTGTATCTAAAAATACAAGCTTCATATTTCTTTCTACCTCCTGTCCATTTTAAGCTGTTTTCACACAAACTCTCTTTCCTGAAAATGCAATCCCAAATTTTAAAATAATCTTAATTCCATCTTCTTTCATCTCAGTATCATATCCCATAGCTTCGATCTGCTTTAATGCTTCATCTGCAATAAATGGGATAATATCTCACTTTTATAAACGGATGCTATTTCTCTGTTCGGAATTGAAACTTCGCACAGATAAGAGCCATCAGCCTGTAATTCTTTTCTAGAAGCTTTCAAATATCCTGCAACTAGCAATAAACTATAAATATTAGCTGGATCCTCAGCAAGTGATCGATAAATCACATTTTGATCAATTCTTGCAATGACTGTCTCATTTTGAAGCAAAGAATAAAGTTTTTCTGTAATATCATCGGTAGCTGCTTTTAGAACATCCTCAAGAATCTCATTTTTACCTGTATTTACCCAATATGCCTGAGGAATGCATCCCTTAGAAATGTAATTGATTACAGACCAGGGGTTATAGATTTCTGTATCACCAAAGAAGTATCCATCATACCATTCCTTCAATTCACTTTCTTTTTCAAATACTCCATAATATGAAAGCATATTTGTTACCTCTTCGTGTGTAAATCCAAAGTAACGATCGTACTCTTTGTCCATTACCGAATTTACTGTCAGGTTATTTAATCCACTAAATATACTTTCTTGTGCAATTCGAAGAATCCCTGTAAGAAATCCATAGGAAAGATTCTTATTATCTTTAAATGCTCCCGAAAAGAAATTTCTCATAAATCCAATAATTTCATCATAGAAGTCTTTTGCATATCCTTCCTGAATTGGTGTATCATATTCATCAATGATAATAATCGGAGCTTTATCATAATGAGCAGCCAACATTTTAGAAAGGTTCTCAAGTGCGGCTGAAAGTTCTACCTCATTTGCGGTAGCATTAAGAATCTTTGCAAAATATTCCTTCTCATAAACAGCAAGCTTTTCGCTGTTTACCAATTCCTGATGTCTTCCGTATTCTTCTTGAAGAAGTGCTCTGATTTTTTCAATCGTATTTTCCCAGGTATCGAACTTTACATCCTTAAAGGTAAGAAAAATAACAGGATATTTCCCTTGATGTGATCGGTATTCTTCACCACATTGCCAAATAGCCTTATCTGTAAAATACCTGGAAGTATCTGCATCTGAATGTTCAAAAAACACTCGGAGCATATCCATATTCAATGTTTTACCAAATCTTCTGGGTCTCGTAAACAAAGATACCAACGGTTTTTGATCCAAAAAATCCTTAATCAATAAAGTTTTATCAACATAATAATATTCTGACTGAGCACGTACATAATCAGAAATACCAATAGGTAGAGATTTTCGTTCTTCATTTACTAGTTTTTTTCTATACTTTCCAGATGAGAGCCGCCTATCAACAGGCTTTTGAGCATCATCCGGAATTGTCCAACTTCTCCCGGCCTTACTGGCTCCTGGAATCCTTCCATTTTTACAAAAGTTTGTAACAGTACGTTCGGTAACATTCCAAATAGCGGCCATTTCTTTACATGTTTTCAATGATGACATCTCCTATCTGTTCTTAAATCTCTCTCACTAAGTGTTACATACATTCTATGTTTAATTTATTACTCGCCACCTGTAGATGTGGAAGTCCTATCGTGTCTAATATTATAATACCTTATTTTCGGAAAGATATCAATTTAAATTGGCTTTTTTCCGAAAGAAGCA
>QWCN01008116.1_pt1 | contig 10979 bp, 11 predicted proteins | sample 1972711 | NCBI WGS metagenome assembly QWCN01 (sample SAMN09866707, study PRJNA288562) | Human gut metagenome isolate term1_stool, whole genome shotgun sequencing... | isolation source: gut | host: Homo sapiens | place: USA: California | reverse complement strand
GAATATACCGAATCAACCGTAACCAAATTTGAAACCTCCATCAACAGGCTGAGGGAGTTTATCCGTTTCCGTTATCATAAGGATGACCTCTACCTGAATGAACTGGACGGACAGTTCATCCGTGATTTCGAGTATTGGCTGAAGACTTCCATAGGATGCCAGAACAATTCCGCACTGAAACATTTGAAGAATTTGAAGAAGGTGATACGGATTGCATTGGCCAACGAGTGGATGAAAAAAGACCCGTTCTATGGTATCCATTTCAGGATTGATGAAGTAAACGTGGAATTTCTTTCCAAAGATGAGCTTGAAAGACTGATGGACAAGGATTTTGAAATCAAGCGGCTGGAGCAGGTGCGTGATGTCTTTGCCTTCTGCTGCTTCACCGGCATGGCCTTTGCAGATGTCCAGCAACTCAGCAACCGGACTGCATTGCTAAAAATGTACTTTTGCCCGTACTGAGCAACCAGAAAATGAATGCCTATCTGAAGGAAATCGCGGATATTTGCGGAATACAGAAACGGCTGACGACCCACGTCGCCCGCCATACTGCGGCCACTGTTGTATTTTTGGCGAATGAGGTGAGCATGGAGAATGTGGCAAAAATTCTGGGGCATTCCAATATCCGTATGACCCAGCATTATGCCAAAGTGTTGGATACCTCCATCCTGCGTGATATGGGAAATGTGGAAAGAAATTTTTCTAAGAGACAAATATAGAAGATTATGGACAGAGGAATAATAACCATCAGTGATACGGGAGCGGTTTTCATGCCTGCCATCCCCGTATGGATGACCCAACCTGAGATAGCGGATTTGTTCGGTGTGTATTGTTCGGACATCCGTAGGGCTGTCCGCTCCATTTACAAGAACCGTGAATCCGTTGAACAGGACACTATGCGGTACATCAAAAATGATGACCGGACAAGCATAGATGTCTATTCCCTTGAAGTGGTGATAGGCGTCGCTTTCAAGTTGCGCAGCCGGGAAATCCTGTTTTTCAGGCGGCATCTGATAAGCAGCCTGTGTTCAGGCGGCAAAGAGCCGGGCTGCCTGCTGTTTTATATACGCGGAAACCGGGAAAGGAACGGCATTTTTGGAAATCTTTGCTGAAGAGCCTTTTATATTGGAGAGGAGACACACAACCGTCAGACAATGTGTATCTCCTCTCTTTCATGTTTTTATAGGTCGTCCGTGCAATAAGCCTCGCGATAGCCGGTTTTGAGAAGACGCTCAATGTCACTTTCCTTATATATGATTTTCCCTCCAAGCTGGATGTATGGGATACGGCCCTCGTTCCGGTACTCTTGCAGGGTACGCCTGCTGATTTTCAGACGTTCCGACAGTTCCTTGTCTGTCAGAAAACGTTCACCTCCCAATACCGGACGGTATTCCCCCCTCATCTGTTCCATTTTTATCATAATCTGCTCCATACTGTTTAGGAGACAGACAATCCATTCGTTTTCTCTTGTTATCAGTTTGTTATCCATAGGCATTCTGTTTTTGGGTTTTCATTGATCCTTTTTTCTTTTCCACGACCGGAAGAATGCGCTCGACATCTTCGGGAAGATAATATATCTTGTGGTTTATCTGCGAATAGGCCAGCCTTCCGCTGTCCCGCAATGTCTGTAAGGTACGCGGACTGATATCCAAGAGCATACAGACGTCCTGACTGTCCATCCAATCACTCATTTTCTTGTCACTGCCTTTCAAGTACAATGTTTCAATCCCGGCAATAAATCCGTTGAGTTTAGAAACCATTTCTTCAAAAGCCTTTTTCTCGATACTGATAATTTCCATATTTCATTTGAATGCTTAATTGTTACAAAAGTCCATCCCGGCAAGCGTGTCCCTTATCTGCCGGTTCCGGTGTCTGACGCAAAAGTAATATGCCGTTTGCCATTCCGTACGTTTTCCCTACCGGCTGGCAGCTTGTTGCGCCGTTTGACCGGGTTACGGAGTCACCTCCCGTAAAAATCTTACGTGAGTCACGTAGTGAGTTGTTAAAGCCCCTTTCGCTTATTGCCGAACTTTGCCACAGAAACAAAAAGAAAGGACTGAATATGAAAGTGATAACAATGGAAAGCTCCGCCTTCCGGTCATTGGCGGAACAGATAGCGGAAATAGCGGCATACGTCCGCACCGTTTCCGGCGGCAAGAAAGGGGCATTGCCCGACAGGTTGCTCACCACACGCGAGGCGGCGCACCTGCTTAACGTGAGTATCCGTACCCTCCAACGTATGCGCAGCGAACAGCGCATCGGCTATGTCGTGCTGCGCGGCAAATGCCGCTACCGGCAGTCGGAAATAGACCGCCTGCTTGAAACGTGTACCGTCAATGAGGACGCGACGACACCGCAGGGCTTGAAGTACAATCACACGTTGCGCACGGGCGGCAGACCCAAAGGAAGGAGGACATAAGCCATGGAACTGCTTACACGAAACAACTTCGAGGGCTGGATGCAGAAAATACTTGCCCGGCTCGACCGTCAGGACGAACTGCTGCTGGCAATGAAAGCGGAGGGGCAGCAACCCTCCCTTTCGGAAGGCATCCGCCTTTTCGACAATCAGGACTTGTGCATGTTGCTCCAGATAAGCAAGCGCACCCTGCAACGCTACCGTAGTGAGGGGGCATTGCCCTACAAGACACTGGGCAAGAAGACCTATTACAGCGAGGCGGACGTGCTGGAGTTCCTTTCCAACCATGTCAAGGACTTCAAAAAAGAAGATATAGCCTTCTACAAGGCGCGTATCCATAATTTCTTTCATAAATAACAATTAAACATTTTCCAAATGGCAAAGAAAAAAGACGAAAAGGACGTGCTGGTTGTCCGTGACGAGAAGACGGGCGAAATCAGCGTGGTAGCCGGACTGAACGCGGATGGCACACCCAAACGTACCCCCGCGAAAGCGGAGAACGCGCAGAGTTTCCTGCAATTCGACCGTCACGGCGACGTGCTGGACAACTTCTTCAAGAACTTCTTCCGGCAGTGCAAGGAACCCAGCCGCTTCGGTTTCTACCGTATCGCGGCAGACCAGGCCGAAAACCTCTTGGAGGTGATGAAGCAACTGCTGAAAGACCCCGAAGCGAACAAGGAGCTGCTCGCCCCTCACAAGGTGGACACCGCCGGGTACGAGAAGAAGGTGCAGGAAGAGCAGGCGACCGAAAAACAAGACCCCCAAAAACAGGAAAACATGGAACAACAGAAAGAGCAACAGGAAAGCCCGCAGCAGACGCAGGGCAGACAGGGCTACCAGCCCATCGACGAGAGTAAAATCAACTGGCAGGAACTGGAGGACAAATGGGGCGTGCAGCGTGACAGCCTTGAAAAGTCCGGTGACCTCACGAAAATGCTCAACTACGGCAAGTCCGACTTGGTGAAGGTCAAGCCCACCTTCGGCGGCGAGTCGTTCGAACTGGACGCCCGCCTCTCCTTCAAGAAGGACGGCGAGGGCAATGTCAGCCTCGTGCCGCACTTCATCCGCAAGGAACAGAAACTGGACGAGTACAAGGGGCACAAGTTCACCGACGGGGAACGGAAATGCCTGCGCGAGACGGGCAACCTCGGCAGGGTCGTGGACCTTGTGGACAAGGAAACGGGAGAAATCACACCCTCCTACATCAGCATCGACCGCAAGACGAATGAAATCACGGACGTGGCGGCAAGCAAGGTGCGCATCCCGGAGCGCATCGGCAAGACGGAAATCACCAAGCAGGAGCAGGACATGCTCCGTGCAGGGCTTCCCGTGCGCGACAAGCTGATAGAGCGCAACGACGGCAGGAAGTTCGTCACCACCCTGCAAGTGAACGTGGAGCAGCGCGGCGTGGAATTCGTGCCGGGAACCGGCAGGTCGCTCCGTACCGCACAGGTGCAGGAAGCCAAAGGCGACACGTCGCAAAGTCAGGCACAGGACGGGGAAAGCCCCCAAAAGGAGCAACGCCGCAACACGTGGACGAACGCCGACGGCAGCATCCGCCCCATCAGCAAATGGAGCGGTGTGGACTTCACCGAACAGCAGAAGGCCGACTATGTGGCGGGCAAGGCAATCAAGTTAGAGAACGTGACCGACAAGCAGGGCTTCCACGCCACGATGTATATCAAGTTCAACCCGGAGAAAGGACGTCCGTACCGCTACGACACGAACCCCGACAACGCCCAGCAGATTGCCCCGTCCAACGAGAGCCGCACGCAGGTGGCGGTGAACAACGAGGGCAAGACCAACGAGGCGACCAAGAACCTGAAAGAGCCGTTGCAGAAGGGACAGGCCGCCCCGAAGGACGACCGCCAGCGACAGCAGCAGGAGAAGCCGCAGAAGAAGAACGGCAAGGGCATGAAAGTGTAATCCCGTGTCCACCACTAAATCCAACGTAAAATCCAACGTATCATTACAAAAAAGTAAGAGAACATGAAGACCATCATTGCAGAAAAGCCCTCCGTGGCACGTGAAATCGCCCGCATCGTGGGCGCGACAAAGAGAGAGGAAGGATATTTCGAGGGAGGCGGCTATGCCGTGACATGGGCGTTCGGACACCTCGTCCAGCTTGCCATGCCCGACGGCTACGGCGTGCGCGGATTCGTCCGTGACAACCTACCGGTCATTCCCGGCACCTTCACGCTCGTCCCCCGTCAGGTCAGGACGGAAAAAGGCTACAAGCCCGACAGCGGCGTGGTGTCACAGATAAAAGTCATCAAACGGCTGTTCGACACAAGCGAGCTGATTATCGTGGCAACCGATGCCGGGCGCGAGGGTGAGCTTATCTTCCGGTACCTCTACCACTACACGGGCTGCACCACCCCTTTCGTGCGCCTGTGGATAAGTTCGCTCACCGACAAGGCTATCCGCGAGGGACTGCGCAACCTCGAAGACGGCAGCAAGTACGACAACCTCTACCTTGCCGCCAAAGCGCGGAGCGAATCCGACTGGCTCGTCGGGATTAACGGCACTCAGGCGTTATCCATCGCCGCCGGACACGGCACGTATTCCGTGGGACGGGTGCAGACTCCCACGTTGGCTATGGTGTGTGAACGCTACCGGGAGAACCGCAACTTTACGCCCGAAGCCTTCTGGCAGCTCCATATCGTAGCGGACGGTTGCGGTGATGAAGTAGTAAAACTGTCCTCTTCCGAGAAGTGGAAGGAGAAAGAGCCGGCAGCGGAGCTATATAATAAGGTGAAGGCGGCAGGCTCCGCCACCGTCACGAAAGCCGAACGCAAGGAGAAGACGGAGGACACTCCCTTATTGTACGACCTGACCACGCTCCAGAAGGAAGCCAACGCCAAGCACGGCTTCACGGCAGAGCAGACGCTTGAAATCGCGCAGAAGCTCTACGAGAAGAAGCTGGTAACCTATCCGAGAACGGGAAGCCGCTACATCCCCGAAGACGTGTTCGCCGAAATTCCCAAGCTGCTCGCCTTCATCGGCACGCTGCCCGAATGGGAAGGCAAGGTAAAGGCGAAAGCCGTTCCGACACGCCGCAGCGTGGACGGCGGCAAGGTGACGGACCACCACGCCCTGCTCGTCACGGGTGAAAAGCCGCTCTTCCTCTCCAAAGAGGACAGCACCGTCTATCAGATGATTGCCGGGCGCATGATTGAGGCTTTCTCCGAGAAATGTGTCAAAGACGTGACCACCGTCACGGTGGAATGTGCCGGGGTTGAGTTTGCCGTGAAAGGCAGCGTCATCAGGCAAGCCGGATGGCGTGCCGTCTATGGCGAGGACAAGGAGGAAACCGCCCTCCCCGGCTGGCAGGAAGGCGACACGCTGACGCTGAAGGGTTCTTCCATTACGGAAGGAAAAACCAAGCCCAAGCAGCTGCACACCGAAGCCACCCTGCTCTCGGCGATGGAGACGGCTGGCAAGGAAATAGAGGACGACGCATTGCGTCAGGCGATGAAGGAGTGCGGCATCGGCACTCCCGCCACACGCGCCTCCATCATCGAAACGCTTTTCAAGCGCGGCTACATGGAACGTTGCAAGAAATCGCTTGTGCCTACCGAAAAGGGGCTTGCCCTCCATTCTGTCGTGAAGACGATGCGCATCGCCGATGTATCCCTGACGGGCGAATGGGAGAAGGAACTGGCGCGTATCGAGCGCGGGGAGCTATCCGCCGACACCTTCCGCAAGGGGATAGAGGCGTACACACAGGAAATCACTTCCGAACTACTCTCGTGCGACAAGCTCTTCGGCAGCCGTGACTCCGGCTGCGCGTGTCCCAAGTGCGGCACGGGCAGGATGCGCTTCTACGGCAAGGTGGTATGTTGCGACAACACGGAGTGCGGACTGCCCGTGTTCCGGCTGAAAGCAAGCCGTACCCTGTCCGACGATGAAATCAAGGACCTGCTCACCGACGGGCATACCAAGCCGCTCAAAGGCTTCAAGAGCAAACAGGGCAAGAGTTTCGATGCCATTGTCGCCTTTGACGGGGAATATAGCACGACTTTCGTGTTCCCGGAGGCTAAAAAGGGCAAGAAATTTTCAGGACGGAAGAAATAGTATTAACTTTTGATAAGTTAGGCTGCATCCGGGCAATAGAAACAAACAAGTTTTTTTCGTATTGTCTTCGATTTGCACTAACTTTGCCACTTGTTCAGAGTAATGAATTGTTCTTCGATACCGGATTACACTCATACTTTGGATTTAGTGGTGGCACTCGGAGGGATACCGGGTGCCTTTTTCTTCCTTTTCTCCAGTCAATTATCCCGGTTATTATCAATCCACTAAATTCCAAAGTAATGAACAACAAGAAGAAAAACGAGGGACAGGCCGACTTTTCCTATTATGGTCTGTACCTGCTGGACTACCTCCGCACGAACAAGTTTGAACAGGCTTCCGACACCGCCTTCATACGGGAACGCGCCGACCGTGCCGCCGAAACCTACGAGCGTGCGAGGCTGGAAGGCTATGCCGCCGACGGTGCGCAGGAGCTGGCGATGGACACGCTGCTGCGCGGGCTGCACTATTCCCGGTACGCCATCCTCCGCGAAGTCGTGGAAAACGAGTTTTCCGACGAAGTGCCGGAAGAAAAACGTGAAGCCTTTATCCAAAAGTTGTTGCCACTTGTCGGCAACGTGTTCTCTATCTATGACCTTTCGGACGACAACTTCGCCCTGTCGCCCGACCATGACTTGCTCTACACGGAGCTGACGGGGGCAACCGTCCTTTACATCGGGGAATATGGCGTTTAACCGTAAACAGAAGTTACGGGACAACATCGAGGCGATAAAGACGGCATTCATTCTTGACAGGGAGCAACGCACGCCCACGGCACGCGAGCGGCTGCTTTTGGAGAGATACTGCGGTTTCGGCGGTCTGAAGTGCATACTGAACCCTGCCAAGGAACTGACGGACGCCGTCCACTGGGCGAAATCCGACCTCGAACTGTTCACCCCGACGGTGGAGCTGCACAGGCTCATCCGTGAGAACAGCAAGGACGATTACGAGTACAAGCGGTACATGGACGGCATGAAGCAGTCCGTGCTGACCGCCTTCTATACTCCTGCGGAGATAACGGTCACCATCGCGGACATGCTGCACAGGCACGGCATACGCCCCGACCGGGTGCTGGAGCCGTCGGCAGGCGTGGGCGCATTTGTGGATGCCGTGCTGGAGAACAAGCCGGACGCGGACATCATGGCTTTCGAGAAGGACCTGATGACGGGCAAGATACTGGGACACCTGCATCCCGAACAAAAGATACGGGTACAGGGCTTCGAGAAGATAGAAAAGCCGTTCATGGGCCATTTTGACTTGGCAATCTCCAATATCCCTTTCGGGGACGTGGCGGTGTTCGACCCGGAATTTTCCAACAGCCATGATACGGCAAGACGTTCCGCATCGAAGACGATACACAACTACTTCTTCCTGAAAAGCCTTGACGCAATGCGTGAGGGCGGCATCGTGGCGTTCATCACCTCGCAAGGGGTGATGGACAGCGACAGCAATATGTCTATACGCGCCAAAATGCTCGCACAGGCTGATCTTGTTTCAGCCATACGCCTGCCGAACAACCTTTTCACGGAGAACGCGAATACGGAAGTGGGCAGTGACCTGATTGTATTGCAGAAAAACAGCGGAAAGGGAGAACCTACGGAAGACGAACTGCGTTTCGTCACCTCGCGCATAGACCCGTTGAGCGGAGTACGTACCAACGACTATTTCAGCCGGTATTCAAGCCGCATCGTCTTTACGGACTACAAGACGGATACCGACCCCTACGGAAAGCCCGCAAGGGTGTTTACCCATAGCGGCGGTATGGAGGGCATCGCATCGGACTTGTACAAATTCCTGTCAGATGATTTTTCCCGACGGCTGGACCTGCAACGCTTCAAGGGTGTCAAAGCCGGAGAACAACAGGAAAGACCGCAATCTCCCGGTGTGAAACCGGTATTGGAACAGCCCCAAGAAGAATGGATTGCGCCTGTTTCAAAAACGGAGGAGGGCAAAGATGCGGTGAAGCCTGAGCCGCAATCCGTGGAGGAAAAGCCGGAAATAGACCCGCCCAAAAGACAGGAGAAAGCCGTGCAACTCACCCTGCTCGACCTTTGGGGCATGACGGAAGAGGCCAGCCAGCCTAAAGCCGCCAAGAAGAAAAAGACGGCGAAGAAGGAAGGTACGGCAAAGCGCACTACACCAAAAACGCAGGTGCAGACCACACCGAAAGCTATAGTTGTGCAGACGGCTTCAACCGTCAAGCCCGTTGCGGTAAACAAGGAGGAGAAAGCGGAGAATACCGTCAAGCCTGCCGACCCCGACGATGTGTATGCCACACTGGACTGGGAAACCAATCCGCCCATCAACGGCTTCTACGAAATGATGTGGAGCCTCACACCGGAACGCAGGAAGGAACTTCGGGAAATAGCGAGGCTGCACAATGAGAAACAGGGGGCAGCGGAAAAAGCGGAACTGAAAGCCATGCCGGAAACACCGCATGAACAACCACGGCAACCGGAAGTACAGCCGGAGGTTGTTGTTGCACCTGCCGCCACCGATACCCCGTCGGAAGTAGCGGCAACTTCACTTTTCCCCGAAACGGAAGCTGCAAAGCCGAAGGAGGAAGTTATCGACCTTTCGCCCCGTCCCTACCACCGCACGCCGGAAATGAAGGGTCATTGGTGGCAAACAGGGCGCATGACACCATCGGCTATCTGAAGGACATCACGCCCTACGGCGCGACATTCCAACCGCTCGGACTGACCGGGTATCAGAAAGAGAAGGCGTTGCAGTATGTATCACTCCGTGACGCCTACGAACGGTTGTACCGTTATGAATCGCTACGGCGTGAGGCAAATGTTCCGTGGCGAGAACACCTGAACACCTGTTACGACGAGTTTGTCATGCGTTACGGCAACCTCAACGCCAAACAGAACGTGAAGCTGGTGATGATGGATGCCGGCGGGCGCGACATCCTTTCACTGGAACGGGCGGAGGATGGCAAGTTCGTCAAGGCGGACATCTTTGAACGCCCCGTTTCCTTTTCGGTGGAGAACCATGCCAATGCAGGCACTCCCGAAGAAGCCTTGTCCGCTTCACTCAACAAGTTCGGCACGGTCAATCTCGATTATATGCGGACGATAACCGACAGTACGGAGGAAGAGTTGCTGGGTGCGCTCAAAGGACGCATCTACTACAATCCCCTTGTAACCGGTTACGAGATAAAAGACCGCTTCATCGCCGGAAACGTGATAGAGAAGGCGGAGTGCATAGAGGCATGGGTGGGCGACAACCCCGAAAACGAGCGTATGCCGGAAGTGAAGCAGGCGTTGGAGGCACTGAAAGAAGCGGAACCGCCACGCATTGCCTTCGAGGATTTGGACTTCAATTTCGGGGAACGGTGGATTCCCACGGGTGTGTATTCCGCCTACATGAGCCATCTTTTCGATACGGACGTGAAAATCGCCTACTCCACCGGTATGGACGAGTTTTCGGCGGCGTGCGGCTACCGCACCATGAAAATCACGGACGAGTTTCTGGTGAAGGGCTATTACCGGGACTATGACGGTATGCACCTCCTGAAACACGCCCTGCACAACACCTGCCCCGACATGATGAAGTCCGTCGGCGAGGATGAGCATGGCAACGACATCAAGGTGCGCGACAGTGAGGGCATACAGCTTGCCAACGCCAAGATTGACGAAATCCGAAACGGTTTTTCCGAATGGCTGGAGGAACAGTCGCCGCAGTTCAAGGAACGGCTGACGACGATGTACAACCGCAAGTTCAACTGCTTCGTGCGCCCGAAGTATGACGGCTCGCACCAGACGTTTCCCGACCTCAATCTGAAGGGATTGGCAAGCCGTGGCGTGAAGAGTATCTATCCCTCACAGAAAGATTGTGTCTGGATGCTGAAGCAGAACGGTGGAGGGATATGTGATCATCAGGTTGGAACCGGCAAAACGCTCATCATGTGCATGGCAGCGCATGAAATGAAGCGTCTGGGCATGGTACACAAACCGATGATTATCGGGTTGAAAGCCAATGTCGCGGAGATTGCAGCCACCTATCAGGCGGCATACCCCAACGCGAGGATTCTGTACGCCTCGGAGAAGGACTTCTCTACCGCCAACCTCGTGCGTTTCTTCAACAACATCAAGAACAACGACTACGATTGTGTCATCATGTCGCACGACCAGTTCGGCAAGATACCGCAGTCGCCGGAGTTGCAGCAGCGCATCCTGCAAGCGGAACTTGACACGGTGGAGGAAAACCTCGAAGTGTTGCGGCAGCAGGGAAAGAACGTGTCGCGGGCGATGCTGAAAGGGTTGGAGAAGCGCAAGCACAACCTTGAAGCGAAGTTGGAGAAGGTGGAACACGCCATAAAGTCACGCACGGACGATGTGGTGGATTTCAAGCAGATGGGTATCGATCACATCTTCATAGATGAATCGCATTATCAGAACTATTTGATTTTTCAAAACTATTCATTGAGATTGCTGAATATCTTATAATTTAAGGGATAATTAGTTCTGATTATTTTTATCGG